>ERZ807291.6917-NODE-6917-length-13452-cov-13.958871_pt1 | contig 13452 bp, 20 predicted proteins | sample MGYA00521257_ERZ807291 | MGnify/ENA primary metagenome ERZ807291 (study PRJEB31413, sample SAMN03169783) | marine metagenome | biome: Marine; feature: Water; material: Subsurface seawater | place: North Sea | collected 2011-04-28 | depth 1 m m ...
GCTACAACACCTTGTACGTGTCTTGCTTGGTATAGTTTCAAACCATAGTTAGCAGCATTTTCTGATTGCTTATAACCTGTAGCATGTTCAAACTTTACATTTGGAAATTTCTTAGCTACGTTAATAACTGGATCCATGTATCCAAATGATGTAGCAAAAATAATATCTGCGCCTTGTAGTGCCATTTGTGTTAGTACACGTTCAGCATCAGCGCCCTCTGGTACACTTTCAACAAATGTAGTTTCAACACGATCACCGTATGCTTCTTCTACTTGCTGACGACCAATGTCGTGTCGATATGTCCAACCGTGGTCTCCTGTTGGGCCGACGTAAATAAATCCGACTTTTGCTTTGTCCTTAGGAGCATCTGCACTTGCAGAAACGCCCATTGCTGCCGCTACTAGTGTAGCAGCCAATAGTTTTACTATTTTCATATGTGGTTTACCTTTCTTTTTTGGATGTACTTTAACCTATGTCTCATCCTGCAAATTGCTGCTGCAATTTGATATTATCCATAAACTCTTTCTTAGTGCCATGGTCGTCTTTAAAAGCACCTTTGAGTACTGTTGTTTGTGTTAAACTACTATGTGCCATAATGCCGCGATTCTCACAGCATCCGTGCGTTGCCTGAATGTAAACACCCACATCATTACTACCAGTTGCAGTTTGGATTTCTCTTGCAATTACCATTGCAAGTTCTTCCTGTAGTGTTCCACGCCTAGCGCACCATTGTGCGATACGTGTGTATTTGCTTAACCCAATTAATTGTTCTGCGGCAATAATACCGATGTATGCAACACCTGCCACTGGCTGATGGTGATGCGAACACATACTTTTAAGTTCACTACGAACTACTAGCATGCCATCGTATTTGTCTGCGCTATCATTGGGAAATGCTGTTGCCTTAGGGATAGGATCATAACGTCCTGCCATTAGCTCATTGATATACATCTTTGCAAGACGTCTACCTGTGTCCATGCTGTTAGGATCGTTTGCTCTATCAATAAGCAAACTATCTAATACACTTTCAAATTTTGGGGTAAGTTCTTCGATTAGTTGTTGTTTATCTCCGTTATCTAATACTGAGGAGATGTTGTCGCCTGCCCAATAACGAATGCCTGCATCGTCAAGGCGTGCCTTTAGTTCTTCACTTTTTATCATTTATTTCTCCGAGTTATAGTGGTGTGTCACTTTTAGTAATAGCGTCATACATATTGTTACCGCTAAAAAATGTTTGCGTTAACTTTGCTGACTCTGTATTTAACTGATTGTGATAATTGTTATGATTTTGCATATAATTTTTTAACTTCTCAATCAGCTTAGACTTATGCTTTGTGTAACTGTCAAAACTTTCAGTCCATTCACTTGGATACTTGTATTCGTCATCATACATCTCTGTGTAACTTAAACGATCAGGCACCATTGGAATTGCATTTACTAACGCACCTTCATATGCGCTAATGCCTAGCGTTTCTTGCAAGTTTGCACTAAACACTACCTTAGCTTCACCAAGTATAGTATGGTATTCATCTTTTGTCAACTGTTGTTCCTGACAAACTATAAATTCATACTCGGGTAATTCCTTAGCTAAATCTTTAAAAATATCAACTTGCTTTTCTGGTGCAAGCCTATGTGGGAATACAATAGTATTCTTCTTGGTCATATTTTTGTATGGTGCAAGAGTGTCTTGCATATACTCCATTGGCCAACCCGTGATAACAATATTTTCGTTGCTATCTTTAAGTGTCTCGGCTGCTGTCAGACCAAACATACCTCTGGCCTTTAACAAGTTTTCTGCAAACATATTTAGATGAAACTCAGTTGCAAAATAGTTGTGGTCATAACACCAAAACATACTTTTCTCTGCATTACGTACCCAAGGCTTATCACCTATAAGTCTGCCTAAGAAATCTTGTGGATCATAACTACCAGCATGCCACAAGCCGCCAATTTTGACATCAACGCCTAGTAACTCAGCCATATAACGTAACTGAATAACAGTAGGGTTCCAAGCATCTGTATAGAGGAAATAGTCACCATCGACAATTTTGCCTTCACAAAAGAGCGTACCAATTTGCTCAAGCTGATTAGACTTGTAAACATTTGTACCTCCAAAATTGAGAAAGGCCCCAGGCGTTGTAGCCTGAGGCGTTTCCCCTCCACTGATGACTTTGACGTCATCAGTACGATTACGCAACTGCAATGGCAAATGTTTTTTCCATTGCTTAGTGTACCGTGTGTCTACTGCTTCAATGTCTACAATATAGACAGTCATGCATTTACCCAAGGTGGCTGAAAGATACCAACGTGGATCTTTAGTTTTTTAGGACTACGGTCTGCATTAATTTTTACATTAACATCATATGTGACCGCAGTATCACGTACACTGCTAACAATGTTGAAGTCTTGTATGTGTCGACTTTTTGTTAGGTCAACCAAATAAGTTTTAAACAAACGCTCAACACGTTTTTCGCTTCCTGCTTTACCTTCCAAACGACCATCGAATGGTTCGATAATTTTAATCAAGTCGTACTTGATATCGTTAATACTAATGCGGTCTTGTCGCATTTTATATTCCTTCTTTATGGATAAACAATTTGACAGCCATTTTCGCCATCTTCGGCGACATCAATAACAACAAAGCGGCTGGGGTACTTTGCGTTAATCTGTGTATATAAATCGTCCGAAATCATCTCACATGATTTGTGATCTAGTTGCAGGATATCACCTGCATACAATGATTCGAGCCAACGCTTGAATTGAATAAATTCAATGTCTCGGTCATTGTGTGTGACTTGAATTTGTACTTTAAAATGAAACGTATGTCGATGTGGGTATCCTAAGAAACTTACATCATATTCGTCACCTGTTGCTAGTGCAGGATCATCTAGTGCTGCTGGATATGCGTGAATACCTTCTTTAGTAAAGGTCACCCAAATACTACGTTTTGCGTTTTCTAATGCTTTATTCATTTTAGCGTCCTCTTCTGCGCTGCGGCGTTTCATATAATTATAATATGATTCTCTAGTCATCGTCATCGGGAATGGAGATTTCTATGCCACTCAACGATTTTTCAAGTCGTTGCATAATTTGTAGAATTTCCCATAATTTCCAATCCATTGTTTTTTGTAGTTCGTATAGTGCTTCGGGCGAAGCATTTACTATATCTGCTACTGGCTCATCTAATACACGAATTTTCTTAACCATTTTTATCTCCTGTAATTTTAATTATTTGATCTTTGAGTTGCAGTTTACGTTGTTTCATAATTTTAAGTGTCTTCTCACTATGTGTTGTATTATACAACCGTTTTATCTCGTCGTCAAGTGTTCTATGTTCTTTAATTAACTTGTTGAGTCGATTTTCTACCGGGCTCATTACTTACTCGCTCTCTTAAATCTGTAGTACTAAATCTATGTTCTCTTTTATTAAAGTATAGATCAATACCTCGTTTTCGACAAATGTCTTTGCCTGTAAAATCCTTTTCACGATATTCTTCACCAAGAACTCTTACTGTAATATGATACATGCTTAATATATCAACAAGGTCTTGTTCTGTTTGATATGGGATTATTTCATCTACATATTCCACTGCATTTAGCTGTGTGTATCGTTCTACTAATGTTTGCACTGGTGCATTCTTAGTATTTGGTCTATCGATTGTAGGATTTGTTTGCAACCCACAAATAAGATAGTCACAGTGTTCTTTTGCTTCTCTGAGCATAGCAATATGCCCAGCATGCAGCAGGTCAAATGTGCTACAAGTAAAGCCTATTCTTTTATTACCGTTCATTCGATTACCGTATCGCCTACATAATCTTTCCAGTCAGTGTATACACTGCGCTGTTGTAGTTCATGTAAGCTATGACACCATACTCCGGGATTGCTTTTGCCCCATGTAGTATCATCTAGTTTAAGGGTTGCATTATAATTAAATTGTCTAATGTATGGAAGTTTTACACTTATCATACCAATATACTTATCATATTCATCAAACCCACATTCTAGTACACAATCTGCATATTCAACATCGAAGTCCAGTGTACACCAATATCCTTGTTTAAGCAATGGAATAATCATCTGTTCCCATGCTTCATATTCACTATTTGTTTTGGGAGTGAAACTTTGACTAGTACCAAAATACAAGTGTTTAATTCCGTGTGCATCTGCACGTTTTGAGATTTCACTTACTGGTTGAACACCAACTACAAAAAGAGTCTTCTCATCTTTCATTGCAGTGTGTTCGACTTCAGTACCAATAAAGTAAACTACGTCCTGACGTCCTTCTGTATTCAATTCCATTTTATATAACCTCTACTATAGTTTTCTGGACGATTGAGTGCATCTGAAAAACCTTGCTTCCAATTTGTTTCTCTATTATAGCTGTTAGTCCATACGTTGTCAAGATTAATCTTTCCTTGACTCACCATTTTAGTTGCTGACTTCATTGCATTGTGAAATGTCTCTGCTCGAGGACTTGGCATTTTAATTGTTACATTGTTCCATAGCCAATCTTCAAACGGAAAGTTATATTCTCTATGTGGCGCACTTGCTAGTATCAGCATCGCATTTGGATTTACTTTAACATCTTCGATAATGTCGCTGCCTTTAAGATCAACCACTACATCGTATCTATCTTTCCCGATGTTTACTAATGCGCTCCCCCAATAATCTGCGTTGCTTTTACCAAGCACACTGATATCATAGCTGTAGTCTGAACTTTGTAAAACAGTTTGATGGAACACTTTTGCAAGAAATCCAGTTCCGATAATTAGCATTTCGCCGCCGTCACGTTGTTTTAATTCATCATGACAAACCATTTCCATGTTAACCGCACACGCAACAGGTTCGATAATGTATTCTGGTTTTGCTTCTGGCACTACACAGTATGTACCTTTAGCACAGTTGTATATGTCAGCATATGCAGGCTCGCCTCTAGTAGCAACATAATCGCCTTTTACGCAATCGTCAATGTCGTTGCCTACTGCAATAACTTCGCCTAGACCTTCATGTCCGTGCATGTTAGGGGGCAGTAATGTAAAGTCTCCAGTCATCATGTCAACATCACTGCGACAAATACCTGTCATTATACTGCGTACACGTATTTCGTTTTTCAGTAACATGGGTACCAAATAGTCTTTTTCAAAGAACTCGCCGGTTCCGTCTGTGAATAATTGTCTTACAGGTTGCATAATATATCATGGATCCAAAGATCCATGTCCTTCTGTTGTTTCCAAAACTCATCATCGTCGAGGTTTTCATAAGCAATACGTATCATTTCTTCGTATGCACTTTCAGGACATAGTCCTAGTTGAAAACTTACTTTATCTGTGTGTATAGCAATATCATCACTGGTATCACTACGCCAATCTGCATGTAAAGTGAATTTGCCAAAGTCAATATAACATCTGTCGTCTACATCATATACACCGTCTTTACTAATAACACCATAGTCAGTGCCAGTCAAGTCTTCTAGTTTCCACTTTTGATCACAGCGACTAAATTTAGGCTTCATGTGCATCCAGTCTGGTTCTAGTACTTGTACCCAACTCAACAAGTGTGGCATCAAGTCTCTGCTTACACCTCCAAATGCTAGTTTCTTTGTAGTAAACCAACTGCCCGGCTTAGGTATTCTATTGCTGTTAATCCAGTTAATGCTTACATCACCTTGACTAGCTGCTTCTCGTATCTGATGTACGTTGTCTCTGTATTGATTGTTCTTGGTCATCATAATACGTGTGTCGGGATTATCTGCTAACAGTTCTTCCCATAGCTCTAGATCATCTACACCAGGCTTTTCAACAAACACAATGTCGCAGAAGTTTGCGCATAAGTTTGCTAGTTGATAATGTGTATGATTGGGAGTAGTGATATGACAGGTATTCCAACGTGCGTTGCTGTCTGCTTTTAATGCTTTCCACACGTATTGATAGTCTGCTTGCGGATCTGCAATATCTACAGTTGTTACTTGGCAGCCCATACTTTCGTATATACTTTTGTACAGGCTACCAAATCCTGTTCCTATAATTAGTGCCTTATGAGAAGAGTGCATTGAATTGAGCCGAACTGTTAATTGTTTTCTTACCAACAGCACCACGTGTGCCGATTACTTTCATCCATAGTTTACGATGATTTTCGATAATTTGCAAGCTCTTTCCTTTGTCACTTTCAGCAAAAACTTCCATAACAACATCTTTAACTTCTTGTTTGTCAAAACTGTTGTCAACCATCATAGTTGGATATTGTCCAACATCAAATGCTTTGTTTGCTTCTTGCACACTCTTAATATGCTGCCAAACATTATGTCCCATTAGCATACAATAGCTGAAACTATCCCAACTTGTTTTAGTTTCGTTGCCTTGTCTACTCAAGTCACCCGGCGCATAGTAACAAATCTCGTCCAGCATCATACCTTTTGTAATAGGACTAGAAATATAGTCTGGATACATTGCTGTTGCCATGTCGTCAAACAATACACCATTGCCTTTGAAACTCTTGTCATCCGGAGCATCATTCATCATGTAACTCCATTTGCTGTCTTGATCCAACCGCCAATTGGTATACATTTGACCATTTGCTGTACACAAGAAAGGACTTGCACAATCAAACGTAGCAGTAAAGTTCTTGTTATGATGCTTGCGTACTGCACGTTGAATTGCAGTAAGTACCAATGCCCATTCTAATTTACTAGTACCAAGGAAGTGCATTACATCATGTACGCCTTCTTCTAGTAAGCCATCATGTCGAAGTTCAACTAGACGCTTTAGTGCTAGTTCAATATCGCACATGTTTTGCCCACCCATAGCCCAGCCATTAAAATGTGCATCTGGATACTGCTTGGGATCGCAGAACTTTTTCATCTGTGAATACCAATCATCCGCTTGTGCAAAGTTTTCGCCTTGTAGTACATTTAAGAACTTGCAATCACCGCTACGATTTCTAATAAAGTATTCGTTGTTGAATGCAGTACCATCAACAGCTTCTTGATAGCTGCTAATATTACTTTTCTCTGCACCTTCAGGGCTACGACTTACCCAAGCTGGAATATCAAGAATCATTCCATAGTCCATAAAGGCATCCATCCATTTAAGGACACCATCACGTTTCTTCTGTGCTTGTTGACAACCACTGTTAGCTCGCCAGTCGCCTTCCCACTTGCCTTTACCAATTTGGAAGCCACCTGAGTCACCTAGTAACCAACTGTTTTCTCTATCACGCTCTCTGTACTGACTTTCTCTGTACATGTCTTTTGTTAGATCAAGACTGGCGTGTCCAGCACTGTGTAAACTCCACTTGTAATTAAATATACCATCTTTGCTTAACCAATTAAGACTTTCTACACCATTACTTGGATTGTTATCAGTTAAGTGTTGCGGTACACGATTAAGATCAATATACGGAGTACCACTTCCCTTTTTGTTTTCATCAAAAGGTTCTAGTCCTCTGCGTTGTCTACCTATAAACAATGCATAGAATGTACTTAGAGCAGGCAAGAACACTGCATAATCGTCTTGCGTACTTGTTAAGTCTGTGTGTTGCCAATGCTCCATATATTATTTGCTTTGTGCTGGCAGGATATAGTCATATGTTGCCATACCGCTGTCTACTGTAATCATTGCTGCTCCTGCATCACTAAACTTCATAGTAATATCGCCTGGCAAGTTGAGAATGCTCAGTACTTGTGCTACGGGCCAACTCCACCCTGTGTTCAATGCACCATTTACATCAGTTGCAAACACAAAGTTACCTGCGTGTGTACTAGCGTCGCCGAAGAAAAACTTTAGATCAGTGCCTTCTGTTTTTGCAACAAACACAGTTTCTTCGCTGTTAGCTTGTGCCTGCATTTTAAAACGTGCAATACTTGCACTGTTAGGAGCCATAGTAATGTCCCAGTTCACACCTTTGAACTTAACACTTTTTAGTTTTTCTTCAACAATCTCTTTGCTCATAAAGCGATAGTCATTTTTAAAGTCGCCATTTGCATTTTCAAAATGTAGTCCAAATGGAACAGTCTCGCCATTGCGATCTTGTGAGTTTACAGTAATGTTTGCATTATCTTTGTATTCATCGATATTAAGTAGAATGTTTAGTTTACCTAAGTTGGGCAAACCAAATGTGCCGCTTAGACCTGGCACTTGTTCTTTAAATGCTGCCTGCACAATAACCGTACGGTCATCGTCCATAGCTTCTATTTGTGTACTTGCATCTTCGTTAACAACTTTTGCCTGGTCAATAAAGCCAAGTCCGTGTGTGTGTTGTACAACGTCTTTAAGATAATCTCGCATATTATTTCCTTTTCTTTAGGTTTATATTGTAACTGCCTTGTGTGCGATTGTTTAATCTATACTCTCGCACATGTTTATTTAGGTGTAGCCAAGTTTCTATTTCAGTCTTAATAGCACCTTGTCCGCAAATAATTTCGCACCTGCTATTGCTACTATAGTAACATTCTTGTAAGAATCTGTCAACACTTTTCCATGCTTCGTGTACATGTTTTCCGTGTAAGTCTAATTTAGCCATTACCATTCAAACAAACTATCAAATGTAGTTTTATCCTCTGCTCTGGCTAGATCCCAATTCATTACTCCTAACAAGTTTTCAATCTTCTTAGTAATAATGCCAGCTTCCATAGTGTCTGTGTCAAACGGAAGTTCCTTGTACCAGTCTGGCAACCGTGTTTCGTCTGTGGGGAAACCAATACTAGTAAAGCCCATTGGGTTTGGCTTTAGTTTACACACAATAGTTTTCATACCGTCCATAATTTCCATACTGTATCGATCACCATTCATTCTGCGCATTCTATTGTAGTTGATAGCTGCTCTAACATGTCCGGGCATATTGCTTTTGCCTTTGTATGTTTCGTCGCCTGTCTTCTTGTCTATTGTAAACTCACTGTTGTAGTAGTGTGTAAGTTTGTTAACACGTTTAGGTGTGCCTTTGGTCCATGCTGGCATATTTCTAAACTCACTACGGAAAGAGATAATGCGCTCGATGATTGCATCCTCTGTTGCACCAGTTAGTGTACTGTACAACAGTTCGCTTAAAAAGTCTTGCATAAATGCCGGTGTATCACTTCGTTTGAGGTCCAAGCCCATTGCTTTTATCTTGCCTGGTTTACCATCTGTATCTTCTCTGTGACCTTCATTGTCATACACTAGGATTGCATAGCGTTTCTTTGTAATATAAATGCCACTAGTTGCACTAACTTCACGAGCGGCTGCAATTATCTCGCCTTGTTCTCTGTTGAGTACATTGTGTGCAGTTGCCATATAATCAGGGAACGTTTCGTTGGCTTGATCGCACACAGTTTCGTAAAGTTCTGTTACTTTATCTTTATCCCATGCAAATTCGCCGCTGTCTATTTGTTCTTTGAATATAGGATACGCACTAAAATACACACTGTCAGTATCACCATATATAATAGCGGACCCGACATGGTCATACTCTCCTGTAAATAGTTCATTTACCTTGGCTCCCATATGTCTAGCAATAGTTCTGCCAGTTAGTGTTGTTGATTGCCCCATGCGTGGATCATTAAATCTACTACCAGGATTAAGTAACGCACCATACAAACTGTTCAAGTTAATCTTTTTAACTAGCTGACGTTTGTCCCAATACGCAGTCTCTTCTGTGTTACCTGCACTTTGATTTTCACGCATATTCTTTTGTAGTACTTTACGTTCAGCATACCAACGCTCTAGCAAGCCAGGAATAATACCTTTCTTAGTTTGATCAAGTATTGTTCCATTACTAGTAAGTACCCAAGGTTGCTCACTTTCAAATATAATTTGATATAGTTCAGCGCCTGTCCCGGACAATTCTTCTCCATTTTCAAAGTCGATGTACAACAATGTCTCATCGTTCTTTTCCATAACTTTTTCATACTCAGGACAAGCGAACTTACCTTCCCATGCTTTTGCAACTTCCCATTTGTGATCTGCTAGCATAGGAACAGTTAATGTGTGTCTAATCTGACCAATGATAGTTTCAGTACTCATATTAAGACTGCGTAGAATACTCGGATACAGACTGTTCAAATCCATACTACCAATCCATTCATGCTTACCCTTTTTAGGTGTAGCAACATATGCGCCAGCCGCTGTACACTGATGCGGATAATGCTTTTGTACTTTGTCATGTAGTTTATCTGGAACAATTAGTCCACGACTGTGTGCTTCGTTGATAATAGCTTGGTCTGTAACAGCTACCGCACCCATAGTTGTTTGCACAAGAACTGTGTTGTCGTGTGCAATAACATTTGCTAGGTCAATAAACTGTAGCTTCTTGTCCATACGCACCAACAAGTCAACGTCTTGTCTAGAGTATGCAATAAACGTTTCAAAGTCATTGTTGTAAAGCTGATCCAATGTGCCTTGATATTCTGTTTTACGCTCTCCGAGTTCATATTCTCCAATGGCATCCAAACTATACGAATGCATTTCGTGATATGTATACTTCTGATACAGTTGCATATAGTCTAAGTGCAGTCTGCCGATAGTATCATATGTTTCCTGTAATTTGCCATACTTCTCATACTCACGACGCTTGGGATACTTGCCCCACAAGCAAAAACGTCTTGTGTGTTCTTTGCCCATAGTCTTAGCAATACGATTCACTAAGTAAGGAATATCAAAGCCTTCGCTGTTCCAGCCACTCATTACATCTGCATCGTCGATCAGTTGTAAGAATGTTTCTAGCATTTCGCTTTCTGTATCGCACAGTATAGTATCATCAAATCTGTCGCATATCTCTTGTGCGTCTGCTTTAGTAAGCGTCTTGGGTTTGTTAACCAAACAAATAGTCTTACCAATCCAATCCAAATGTACACTGATTGCTGTTACTGCATTGAATGGATCTTCCGGCGGCGCAAATCCTAACTCAGAATTAAAGTCAACCTCAATATCGAAAAACGCTTGCTGTAGCTTTGGAGTATCTGCACCCAGATAGTTGTCAGCTAGGCATCTAAACACAGGGTTTACATCGCTTTCAAACAAGCGTTGTCCGCCATACATCTTCTTTTCTTTTTTAAACTGTTTGCCGCTGGTTGTTATTACACGGTTTAGTTTGTCACCAAAGATGCTGTCAAAGCTGCCTCGCTGATCTTTGTAGTAAAATAGATATCGTGCAGGATGATCGACGAACACACGTTTACCGTCTCTGCGTTCTACTACATGAATAATATCTTTGTCTCTATCTATAAGTGCATCTACATACATTAACTAACAAACGCCTTTTCTTGCACAAATGTTCCTTGTGTCTTTTTATTACCTTCACTAAATCCAAGTGAGTTGAAATGATCTTTAAGGTCATTATTAAATGCCATACTTCCACATAACATTATACGCTGTTCTGCAGGATTGTCAATCTTTACAGTTCCGTCCTTCATAAACTTTTGTATACGTCCTTGTAGTTCTGCAGGCTCTTGTGTAACTGTGCTAATATATTCAATAGGCATCTCATTCAAGAAGTCTCGGTAACAGTCCTGTTCAGCATGTAGCCTAGTGGTCCATGTTACCGTAATGTTCTCAAATAAGTCATATGTTTCTGGTTCACGTAGTAAACTGATAAACGGAGCAATGCCGGTACCACTTGCCATCATTACTAGATGTCCGCCTAATTCTAAGTTAGCAAGTATAAGTGTACCGGTTGGTTTCTCACCTACACGAATAGTATCGTCCACTTGAATATGCTGTAGTTTACTTGTCAGTGGGCCATCTTGTACTTTGATACTATAAAACTCTATGTAGTCATCATATGGACCACTAGTAATACTGTATGCTCTACTAGGAGCACCTTCTAGTCCAATCATAACAAACTCCCCCGCAGTAAACCTATAACTGCGAGGGCGTTCTGTTCTAATACGGAATAGTTTATCAGTATAATGTTGTACTTCTACGACCTTTAAGTCGAGCATTAAACATCTCGTCCTGTTGCTTGTAGAATCTCTTCTACTGCATTGAAGCTGTCTTGTACATTTGCAAACTCGTTTTTATATGCAATACGAATTGCTTTGTTAAGTACTGCTGGTTTCATATCCATTTCCTCAGCAATAGCTTTGACTGTATCTTTGAGTCCTTCTCTGAGTGCTTCTACTTCTCCGGTTACTTGGATACCTTCACTCATAAGTGTCTTGAGTTTTTGGATCTCTCTGTCTTGAAATGTTCTAATCGGCATATACTACTCCTTTAATTATATCTTTTTATATTACAATATAATTAGTAGTATGTCAACGCCTAATTCTTGATGTCTTTGATTCTATCACTTAGCTTTTTGTCAAGTTTTGCAATATCTTCGTCGATTTCGTCAATCCAACCTTCAACTACATTGAAAGTGTTTTGTACTGTAGTTTCAAACTCTTCCATTTGTGTTCTAAAGGTATCATTAATACGAATATCTTGACTGTCAACATGTGCACCTAAGCCATCAATGCGTTTGTTTGTTTCTAGTACTGCTTCTAGTGTTTTATCACTTAGTTCTTGAATGTCTTTTTTAAGTTGTGCTACATCGTTAATTAATGTAACTTCTTTCTCAACTTCAGTCCTTGCTGTAAGTTCTGCCATTTCACCTTCAAGTTGACTAATTGTTTGTGCTTGTTGTGCTGTCCACCATACAAATGCACTTACTTGCATAACGATTGCTATAACAACACCTATGCTAAATTTGTTATTCATTGTTATTTCCTTTCGATCTTTTGAATACGTTGTTCCAATTCATCTATCTTAGCAGTTATTTTAGGATAGCGTTGACGCCAAGCATCTTCCGGTTGTTGTAACCATGTCCAGCCCCAACGCTCTACTAAAAAGTCTACACAACTATCTACTTTAGAATAAAACCAAAGTCCTATACGTGTAGTACTCATATATGCAATGAAAATTGCACCAAACACACTACCAGCAAGTGCAGTGTAAATCCAAAGCCTATCGCTAGCCATGCGTTCGATCATTTCCCACATACTATTCTGCTTTCCAAATAGTCCATGCGCCATATGCAATTGCTGCAATTGCCGCTAATTTGATAAAGCTAGTTGCAAACAATGCAATCAGCCCCATTGCGATCATCACGCCACCGTCCCATGTGGTGCGTTCACTGATACGTTCTTTTACCCAATTCATTTTCTTTTCTCCAATATATCTTTCATCACGTTGGTTGCTGTATGTGTAAAACACCTAGGAGCAACACTGTGAATAATTAGTGCTGGCACCAACAGTTGTAATCTAACTGCGGTTTTTAGTGCCAATGCCATATGCTGTAAACCTGTTTGGCCTACTTCTTCTAAGTGTAGTTTACATTGTTTGCTCAACATTATTCCTTTTCCCCTGTTATGTTAAACTTCAAATTCTCATGATCCGGATATGCTACAACAACTGGTCCTTCTGGACAAGCATAATCAATCCGTGCCAATAGTGTTGCTGGTCCTGGATCAATCATACTTCTGTGTTCTTCTTCAATAGTAA
>ERZ807291.6921-NODE-6921-length-13438-cov-5.743779_pt1 | contig 13438 bp, 14 predicted proteins | sample MGYA00521257_ERZ807291 | MGnify/ENA primary metagenome ERZ807291 (study PRJEB31413, sample SAMN03169783) | marine metagenome | biome: Marine; feature: Water; material: Subsurface seawater | place: North Sea | collected 2011-04-28 | depth 1 m m ...
TGAGTTCTCTAATTTGTTCCAATTTTGAAATTCCACCTCCAATTGTAAGTGGCACAAAACACTTATTACTAGCTTTTCTAATCATATCGTAATCAGGCCCATTCCCTTTAACAGATGCAGAAATATCAGTTAATACGATCTCATCTATACCCCATTTATTAAGAAATTCAATGGCAATTTCGGGCTTTCCAACTGGAAGATATTTACTAAAACCAATACTTTGTACTACCACTCCATTTTTTACTATTAAATTTGCTATAATTCGTTTTTTTAACATTTATATAGAATTAAAAAAGCCTCTGAACAACCTGAACCCATTAATTTGACTTTTTTCAGGATGAAATTGAACTCCAAAAATATTTTCTTTTTGTACTGCAGCTGTAACTTCAATCCCATATTCGCTAGTAGCGCTGATGTATGTTGATGTTGCTTCAAAATGGTAACTATGATCGAAATAGAAGTTAGGTTGATCCTTAGTCAAGGAGAAAATAGGATTACTTTTATTAAATTTGATATTATTCCAACCAACATGAGGAACAGAATAGCTAGCAGGAATTTTTAGTTTTTTTACTTTACCTGATATCCAATTCAAACCTTCATGCCATCCATTTTCTTCTGACCCTTCTGAAAGCAATTGCATACCAACACAAATGCCTAGAATTGGCTTTTTCTTTACTACCACTTCTTCTCCTAAAACAAGATGCAGATTATGTTTTTTTAAATTTCTAACTGCTTCATCAAATGCACCTACTCCAGGAAGAATTAAGGCGTCAGCTTCGCGAATATGATTTTTATCCTTACTAACTTTTATTTTTTTATAGCCAAGTGCTTTAATCGCATTAGATACTGAATAAGTATTACCTACTCCGTAATCAATAATAACTATTGATGGATTTTTACTCATAAACCTACACCTATTTTAAACCTTGGCCTGTAAACTCCTTCGTCTTCCCTTTCAAAAAGTTCCTTGTTTACATATTTATCAGTAGTTTCCCAAAACTCAGAAATACTTATTTTAATATAACTACAAAATTTTTCTAAAATATCAAGGTCAAAATTTCCATCATATTTTTCGACTAGCTTAATAGCATTTTCCCTTGAAATTCTACCATATCTTATTTCTTCATTCATTAAATCCGAAGTTCTGCCAAATCCAAATTTCAAATATCTTAACATCATATTAATATTAATAAAGTCTTCATCAACCATTGAAGTACCTGTTAAATCTGGATTTTTAAGTGGATTAGGTTTTTTAGAATAAAGCCCTCTTAAAAGTGAGAAATTACCATTTTTTATTACTGAAAATTCTTTCATAAAAAAATCTAAAAATACAATACGTATTTCAGCTTTATCCATTTCTTCATCAGATGGATATATGTACTGAAGTATTTGTTTTTTCTCAACACCAATATCTAATAACCAGTTAAAATTTCCATCTTCCAGAGTATTACTATACTTTAAACGATTGCCATCACTTAAATCCTTGCCTAAAACTCCCATATCTCCCAATACGGCTGCAGCATTCTCCCCCCACCATATTAAAGGTATTTGGTATGCAATAGCTATTCTTGGTACGCTCGCAAATAATGCATACTCCGTTGCCTTTGCCCAATTTCCAAAATTGATAAATGCATGTCGCATTGCTTTTTGCCAAATTTGTGGGGAACAGCTAATATTTATACAATCAAAACCCATATTTATCAAATTACTTAGATTATCTACCCCATTTAAAGATATTTGTTCTGGTGGATAATTCATGGAAACAAGAAGTGGCTTTAAACCAAATTTTTCCTTTACATATAATGCTTGTCTAGTACTGTCTTTACCTCCACTGACTCCAACAATACAATCATAACCTGACTGATTATGTTGTTTAGCAAATATCTTTAATTCCTCTAGTTTTTTTTCAATAATTTCTGGCTCAGATCTATAATCTGATTCAAAGAATTTACATGGAGGACATAATCCTTCATCTGTGAATTTAATATTAGGTCGAGTGCTAACGTTTAAGCATCTAATACAATACTTTATACTCATCTAGCGTTAAAATTTAAATATTTTGTTGCCAAAATTGCTTGTTGCTCAATTAAACATGGTATTCCATCAATTTCAGGATATAACAATCCTGCTTCCTTACTATACCAATGTCCGTTTAGTTTTATTAATTTAGTATTGGTTATTGGGCATAAAAACTCAGGAATATTGCTTTTAATTGAATTCTTTTTAATGATTGTAAGTCTGGTGGGGTTAAGGGGATTAGAAAAAACCTCAAATGAACGATTCATTATAACCTCGTAACCTAATTCTTTAGCGTTTTTAGCCAAGTTTTTAACATAGCCATGTTTTGTCATTCTTTCTTTTGCCTCTTGGCTACAGCTCTCATAATCAGGCTCTAGAAGAACTATGTAATTTTTGGCAACGCGGTATAATTCTTCTAATGCTTTTTTTTCATTACCACCGTTTGGTTCAAGTGAATGAGAAGTATAAACTATATCAATACAACTGTCAGGAAACGGAATATCAAATAAATTTGAAGTGAAAAGGGTAAGATTTTGATTGAAGTTTGCAGCATGAGATTGTCCAAAACGTATCCTAGACCATGAAATATCAAAACCAAACTTAAGAATTTTATTTTCAGGATCTAATTTTTGCATCAAAGGACTCATCAAAGTAGCTTCACCAACTCCAATCTCCAAGATGCTTTTACATGGTCCCAAATTTTTTAATTCTTTTAATATAGCACACACATAACTATTAATATATACTGAGTTTTCTGAAACCATTTTTATGTAGCTTCCAGCTTGGAAGTCATAACTAATCAAAATACTTTCAATATCGTTCTTACCTTTGCTCTTATCTCTTAGAAATTCCATCATGTTTCCACCATTAATGTAAATCTCTTTTATTTTATTAATAATCCTAAGTTTATCCATTGTAATCAATTATAAATCTATCTCCCAACTCAAAATCTTTTGGAGAAGGTTTTCCAAGCCAATTATTCAACTCTTTAGGATGTAAACCAAAGCCGGGCCTTATAGATCTAATGTGTTTTTCTGTTAATATTTCACCAGCCTTAATATCTCTAACAATATACAAAGACTTAGAAAAGTCTCTCCCTTTCACTTGTTTTTCTGATAGAGAATAATCTACGTTTCCTATAGATTTCTCAGCTTCCCTTATTAATTTAACCATTGTAGTAAATTCCTTTTCGTTCATCGAAAAAGAAGCATCTGGTCCACCTATAGTTTCATCAAGAATAAAATGCTTCTCGATTATCTGAGCGCCATGGCAAACTGCCACCAAAGGAACAGTAGATCCTAAAGTATGATCTGAAAGACCAACTACTACTCCAAATCGTTCTGCAAAATCTTTTATCATAACAATATTAGCTTCTTCAATAGGGGCAGGATAACTTGACGTGCATTTTAAAAGAGCAATATCACTATTGCCGACTCTTTTACAAGCATCTAATGCTAAGTTAATATCATTTAAAGTCGCAATACCAGTAGAGAGAATAATAGGTTTACCTTTTGATGCTACGTATTCGATTAATGGAATATCAGTTATTTCAAAAGAAGCAATTTTATAAGCAGGAACATTAAAGTTTTCAAGGAAATCAACTGACGTTTTATCAAATGGAGATGAAAAACAAATCAAACCTTGTGCTTTTGCCTCTTTAAATAGGGTCTCATGCCATTCCCATGGAGTGTGAGCCTCTTTATATAAATCATATAGATTTCGCCCTTCCCAAATTGTACCTTTAATCAAAAAATCCTCCTTACGTGAATTAATAGTTATTGTATCTGCCGTATAAGTTTGTAATTTGATACAATCTGCACCTGCACGTTTTGCTGCTCTAATAGTCTCTATTGCAGTTTCAATACTTCCATTATGATTTGCAGAGAGTTCTGCGATTACAAATACAGGGCTGCCTTTAGAGATATGATAATTTGCTATTTGCATTTTCTTATGTAAAGTAAAGTTTGAAAATTTTCATGAATCAAAGTTTTTGAAAATTCGAAACCAGCTGACTTAAATGATTTAACTGAGAAAACATTAGATTTCTTTATAAAAGCTTTTATTGTCATTTTACTAAATTGTTTTCGGTAGTAATCTGAAGCTATTTTTATAATTCTTTTAGAATAACCTTTCCCTCTATAATTTTTATCAACTGAAACGCTGATAATAGAAGAGTAATTATCTTGTTTTTGAAATCTAATCTGCCCTATATTTCTCTCAAATTCGTCATAAAAAACTAACATTAAACAATCTGGATCTGAAAGTTTTTCATTAAACCAAAATTCATGTTTTTGCATATCAATCTTTTCAGATTTGAATGAATGTTCTCGAACAAATTGGTCATTAGTCCATTTAAAATATAATTCTAAATCTTTTAAAGATGCTTCACGAAATTTAATCATTATAATTAAATTTAGAGTGAATTAAAGCATCTACATATTTATTATCATGTAAATATTGATTTTTTAATCTCGATTCTTGCTTAAAGCCTGCTCTTTGTAAAACTACATAAAGATGAGGTCTAACATCATACGCAAAAGTATATATCCTATTAAGCTTCAATTCTTGAAAAGCAACCTTTTCAATAAGACTTAAATAAACTTCCCAGATTTTATCAAAATTAATTTCCTCCAATAAAGTATCCATTATAAAAGAAATTTCAGCTGTTTTATCAACCCAATTTATATGTACTAAACCTCCATAACCAATACATACATCTTCTTGAATTAGAGAAAATAATAATTGATTTGGATGTTCTTTATCAAATAGTTTTGAAACTACATTTTTAAAATATTCATCTTGATCACGCTTATTAAGGAGCTTGACTTGTCTCAAGTGAAAAATTTGTTCATTCCGCCAATTCATAATACTATAGCGGTCTTCAAATCTAATTGGGACTAAAGAATATCTATCTACTGAAAAAAACTGATTATTTAAGACTTTGTAAATATTCATATTTCAATTCTGCTAGCTTCCAATCATCCAATGTGTCAATATCATGTGCTTCAAATGTTGATAAATGTAGGGCTTTGGTTTTTTCAAAAATTAATTTTCTTGATTCTTTAAACTTATTCCATTTAAACCAGTACCACTGTCCGGCATCATGAAAAGCTGGTATTAAGTCCTGTGAGCGCGATTTGGTGAATTCACTCCAATTATACTTTAAATTTTCATTCTCATCTAAGCTAAAACTTCTCCAAATAGAATGGTCAAAATTCAGTACTGGTATAACAGAGTCTATATCGTTATTTAGCAAATTAAATCCTTTAACTAACTTATCAATAGTAATAAATGGGGCTGTGGGATATATACAGCAAATATTTTCAAATTCTACTCCCTTTTTTTGATACTTATCAAGTACTTCATTTAAAACATCTATTGTAGTGGCAAAGTCATTTGAATTAATTTTACTTCTAATGAAAGGTACAGAAGCTCCATAGGAAATAGCAATTTTTTCAATTTCCAAGTCATCTGTTGAAACCATAACTTCATCAAACAAATTTGAATTGATTGCTGTTTCAATTGAATAACTAATAATTGGTTTACCAAAAAAATGTTTTATGTTTTTTTTATTAATCCGCTTACTCCCTCCTCTTGCAGGAATAATTGCTAAGTTAGACATTTGTTTTATTGTGATTTTTTTGTGAAACTTCTTATGAAAAATAGTGAATTGAGACTCTAAATATACTAAAATTAAGACCTTGAGATTGATGATTAAAGGAATGAAATAAAAATTTCTTTAAACTGTAAAAAAATCATTTATGGTATTTATAACATAATTTTGTTGAACATCAGTTAATGTAGGAAACATAGGAATACTTAAACAATGTTTATAATAATTTTCTGCATTTGGAAAATCTCCAAGCTTCCATCCATACTGTGAGTAATAAGGCATCAAATGAAGAGGAATATAATGTACCTGAGCATAAATGTTCTTTGTTCTTAAATATTCATAAAGTTCTTTTCTTTTTTCAGATTCAATAACATACAAATGATATGCATGACCAGAAATGATCCCAGAATGTCTTTTTATGTAGGGCTTATTTTTAAATATATTATTATATTTTTCAGCTATTTCTATCCTTCGTTTCAATCCTTCTTTAGCTCTTTTAAGCTGACTTATACCCAATGCTGCTAAAACATCAGTTAATCGATAGTTAAATCCAAGTTCTTGTAATTCATAATACCAAGGATCAGAATTGTTATTTTTTATCAATTCAGTTCTTTGTTGAATACCATGAGTACGTAACATACGTAACTTATGATAGAGTTCTTCATTATTAGTGGTTATCATTCCACCTTCACCAATAGCAATATGCTTAACAGGATGAAAAGAAAAAATAGCCAATTCTGCAAAATCACCACTGCCACATTTATGTTTTATGCCTTTTGAATCAGTAAAATAACCCCCTGGGGCATGACACGTATCTTCAATAATCCAACAACCATATTTGTCTGCTAATTTTCTAAAGGCTTCAAGATCTACTGCCCTTCCTGCAAAATCAACAGGAATAATACCCTTATAAGTTCCTTTTGGTGAAGCTGCAAGAAGCTTCTCTACTTCATTAATATCTAACAAATAGGTATTTGGATCAATGTCAGCAAATACTACATCTCCACCTGCATAACGAACGCAATTAGCTGTAGCAGAAAAGGTTATTGGAGTAGTAATGACTTTGTCACCCTCTTTAACTCCAAGTGCCAACGCACAAAGATGCAATGCTGCTGTGCCATTTGAAACAGCAACCGCATATTTAACTCCAATATATTCTGTAAATGCTTTTTCAAATTCAGCAATTTTGGGGCCTTGAGTTAAAAGATCAGATTTTAAAACTTTAACAACTGATTGGATATCCTCATCAGTTATATTTTGCCGACCATATGGTATTTGTTTCATTTAAAAACTTTTATTAAAACTTCGATTTTATAATTCTGCATATTTTTAAATTTAAAGACTTACTAACTATCTCGGAAAAGTTTGGACAAATTTATCTATTTGTCTAGCCCTGTCTTTTATTGTAAAGTTTCCAGTCAAAAGGCGTTTGTGACCAGCTTTTCGAATCTGTTCTCTTTTGGCAGGATTATTTTTTAACTCTTTTAAAATTTCAACTAATTCATTAATTGAAGAGAAAAAGTAAGCTTCTTCCCGGTCAACAAAGTAAATTTCTGATTCCTTTGTCCTCTCACATACTAGTAATCCTCCAACTGCTACTATTTCTAGTGCACGTTCAGTCCAAGTATCATTGTTAATTTTAGAAAAGAAACAGAGTCCGGCTAATACATTCGAATAGATGTAGTTATACTCACTGCCAAATGCAGTTTTTATTGGAGCCAGGGCATTTAATGAACGGTTTCTCACCGCACGATTCCAATTACCCCCTTTAATAATAATTTTGAATCCTAGCCTATATAAGTTATCAAGCAATTCAACACGTCCATCATTCTCCCAATGGCCAATAAAAGCTGTGTCAGCTATAAACTTTTTTTTACCCTTTGCAAGGTTTATAAAATGACGCTCTGGATCGAATGTGGGTGGGCAGTGTTCAACGAATTTTGCCCCAGCACTCTTATAAGTGTCTACATTATGAGCCCTATAAACAAAGTGACCATCATAAGCACTCAATGCTCTTCTAAATTTCCAATGAAGGCCAAATGGACTTTTTCTTGAAAAAGGATCATCATTAAAGTATTGAGTTACAACTATGGATTGATTTTTTAATAGCAATATAGTTTGCCGATCAAATTCGACTGGTAACCTAAAATGAATCCATCTAGGTTTTTGCTCAACTGCAAGATTAAGCAATCTTTGTTGACAACTTTTATTTTCTTTGCAAAAATTAAAACGCTTTTTGATTTTTTTAATTATGGCTTGGCCTGAAAAATTTATTTCTGTAGAAAAAGGTATGACTTTCCAACCTATTGATTGAAATTCTCTTATCCATCCTGAATCTCTGTCTGGTTCTTTAGCTAGACTAGCTACATAAATCATTTTCATTTTTATTATTATTTTTCGAAGAGCTAATAAACCAATTATAAATATAACCAATCATCCGGATACAAGAGAGGTGAAGCTAATCTAGTTTTAGACGATACAGTTGTTTTCCCATTCTCTTTTATAATTGCTGCCCACCAACCAAAAGTTCCAATAGTTAAGGCATGATTTTCAAGCATTGACATTAATAAAAAGTCGTTTAAATCACTTCCAGTATTTACTATTTTAAAATTATTGAAGTTTGGGAGGTTTTCTCTACACCAATTCTCATTATCAGTAAACAAGTAAAAATTTTGTATTCTTTCTTGAACAAAAAAATTATAAGATTTAGATAAATAATTAATATCAGTTTCAATTCCGTAATCATTAACTCTTAAATGAAAACCAACAGAATTATTTACTGTAATTAAATTTTTAATTTCTTCTGTTAATTTATTTTGTTGCTTTAAAAAAGCCCTTCTAAAATCTTTTAAAAAAGGATTTACATACTTTAAATTTTGAAAATAACCCTCTAAGTAATAATTATTTGCTTTATTGGATTGAATATCAGACAAGCTTAAAGATTCATGATTATTATAAATTAGATTTTTAGTGATTTTTTTTCTTGATAGAAAAAAAAATAATTGTTTTAAAAGACTCTCACCCTTAATGTTAACGAAAAAAAAATCCAATAAAGGCTTTGTAGTTTGATGCCTAAACTTATTTAGTATAAAGCCTGAGTGCTGATCAAAACTAATATTAACATTTAATTTATGTTTTAAATAAAGAGCGTAGGCATAAATGAAAAATTGATTTCCCAAGCCTCCTTTTAGCCTAAAAATTATTTTTTGTTTTTTACTTGATTTCATTAATTTTTTTAAAATATGTTTCTAATAAAAAACTTACTTTTAGTTAGACATAATTGTTTTGTTAAAACTAGAAAATTTAGCCTGTAAATGATATCTCTAGCTTTCTTTATTTATCTTTCTTGATAAAAGAGTCAAGTAAAAATCAAATAATAATTTAATTGGTGCTAATAGAAATATCATTAATTTTTCATAAGATTTAGAATTAGAATAATACATAATTTGTGTTTCTTTGAAAAACAGAATTTTATATTTAAAAGAACTTAACACAGTGAATTTTTTCGCTGGCTCGTTTAAAGACACGATCTCTCTGTCATAAATAACTCTTTTTTTTAAGTAACACTTGTTATCACTCAAAATATCCCCATACGACAGTAAATTGTATATTAACTCATAATCATGTGTTATGTTTTCAATTCTTGTGTTTTTTAAATATGATTTTTTAAAAATTGAATACCAAACATTGGCTTTCCCAAATGTCTCCGGTTCAATATAATACTTTAACCTTCTGTATTTTCCTGCATAGTTTAAACTATTTTTTATTGCCACATGATTAATGAGCTTGGATTTGGAGTCAATAATAAGAAGCTTACCGAAGACACCTACACATTTTTGATTTATTAATATCTTGTTATATAAAACTTCTATCCAGTTTTCGCTCCAAATATCATCATGTGCCGCCCACATAAAATATTCAAAGTTTGATTTGAATAAAACAAATTCAAAGTTTTTTAAAGCGCCAATATTTTCTTTTTGTCTGATATATTGAATTCTATTATCTGCTTTAGCGTATTTTTCGCAAATTTCCTGAGTCTTATCTGTTGACGCGTTGTCTGAAATAATAAACTCAAAATCTTTAAAAGTTTGAGCTAAAATAGACTCAATAGCTTCAACTATATATTCTTCTCCATTATAAACTGGCATTCCAATACTAACCATAGATTTGAATGATTTACTTAATCCTTTTTAAATAACCGTCTGGAGCCACTGATATTAAAAGTTTGTTATCTATTGATTTATCAATTTCAAAATTATCATTTGATTTTAAAAATTCAAATACTGCGGTTTTAGGATTATTACCCACTCCCCATGTTCTGGATCCCCAATCCCATTCTTTGGGCATATCTTCAATTATTGTGTCAAAAACAACACAATAACTACCTACAGATACTAAATTAGCATATAAATTTAATTCTTTTTGGACGTGTTCATGAGTATGATTTGAATCTAAAACAATTAAAATTTTTTTCTTCTCTTTTGCTATTTTATAAACTTTTTCAGCTATGTCCTTGTCAATTGATGAGCCCTCTAACATGGTAATTCTTTTATTCATAGGGTGATTTTCAATAGCTCTTTTATTTTCTTCTCTAATATCAATATCAATCCCTAATACTTCTCCTCCTTCATTAATAATTTCGAGTAAAGAAGCACTAAAAATTAAAGAACCGCCTCTAGCTATACCTGTTTCAATTATTAAGTCAGGTTTAATCTTCCATATAATTTCTTGAAGTGCAATTATATCTTGCGGGTATTGAATTATAGGAAGACCCAACCAGGTAAAGTTGTAAGAATATTGATGTAAAGCAGAAGTCTTTATCCATTCATTAGTTTGGTTTTTTAACTTTTTATTTTTGCTCATTTTTTCAATAGCAGAGTCATTTTGGATCTTAAATTCTTTATCGGTCATTTTATTTTTTTTTAAATATGTATGTTTTAATTTGAGAAAACCTTTTTGTGTATGACTCTCCGGTCATGGAAAGTGCAATTTTTTCTAATGGATGATCATAATTTGGTTTTTCATTCAAATATTCTTTTGCATATCTAGAGTAGACTAATCTTGTTATAAAATAAAAGTCACTAGCAAATGGAATGGTTTCTACGAGTCTTACATTTTTAAAGCTATAATTTGTAATAACATTATCATCAAAAAATAAATTATGATATGGAGGCATAATTTCTTCTAATCCAAACTTTATTCTCTCTTTATTTATGTTTTCTTGTCCATTTTTTGAGCTTTCAACAAAAACCATAAAACCATTGTCATCAAGAAAATTCCCAAGATTTTCAATTGTATTAATTTGTAATTGAGTATCTAAAACATTCTGAATTGCTCTTTTACTAATAATAAAATCAAATTTTTCATTAAATGTTGAAGAATTTATTTCAGTCATGTCTAGTTTTAAAAAATCATCATTGATCCCTCTTTTTTTATTACATATTTCTATTAACTCTTGAACAAAATCTGTTCCTAGATAACGTTTAGGATTAAATTTATTTTTAATTTCTTCGTAAAGTAATCCATTCCCACATCCAATTTCTAAAATTCTTTTATTATTTGAAATCTTATTGAAAATTTGATTAGACTCAAGTTGATCAAGTCCAACGTCGTTTGTACAAACTTTATCGGGTGAATTTGTTTTAATTCTTTCAACCCAAAAATCATGATTTTCTTTTTTACTAGGATATTCCATTTTGTTTATTATGTTAGTTAGTCTTTATATAGTCTAAAACTATATTATATACTTTTAAAATTTCTTCATGTGAAATATCATTGAAGCTTGGTAAATTAACTCCTCTCTGATATATATCATATGATATTGTATTTTTTTTTGCTTTGAATATTGGAAACATTGACAGGGGGTAAAAAAACACTCGCCCATCGATATTATTGTCATGAAATTTTTTAATAAGCTTTTCTCTATTAAAAATCAACTTCTTATCAAATATTATTGTTGGCATCCAATATCCGTATTTTGTATTTTTATCTTTAGGAATAGGGTTCATCAAAATTCCATTCAAATGCTTAAATAATTTAAAATACTCTAAAAAAATTTCTCTCTTTCTATTGATTAGTTCTTCTACTCTCTCTATTTGAGCACATCCGATTGCTGCTTGAATATTAGACATTTTATACTTAAACCCTATGGTCTCTACCCAATATTGCTTTTGATTTAGTGGGTTTCTTCCATGTGAATTTAAAATATTAACTTTATTATAAAGCTTTTCATTGTTAGTGACAAACATTCCTCCCTCTCCTGTAGTAATCGTTTTTGTACCATGAAAAGAAAATACTCCAATATCGCCTATACTCCCAGCTTTTTTCCCTTTGTAAACTGACCCAATTGCTTCTGCAGCATCTTCAATTACGTACAAATTATAATCTCTAGCAATTTTCATAATTTCATCCATATTACAAAGATTACCATAAAGATGTACAGCAATGATTGCTTTGGTTTTTGAAGTTATTGCTTCCTTTATTTTTTTTGGATCTATACACCACGTGTCAGGTAAAATATCAACAAGAACTGGCTTTGCACCAAGATGTGAAATTGGAGCAGCAGATGCGATCCAATTAATGTCTGCTAAAATAACTTCATCTCCAAAAGTTATGCCTAAAGCTGAAAGCCCCATTTGTATTGCACCGGTACAACTTGAAGTAGCAATAGCATAATTTATTTCTAAATGATTTTTAAATAATTCTTCGAATCTGATTATGTAGTCATAACATTTCTCACCCCATCCATGCGTTATTGCATCATTAACGTATTCAATTTCTTTTGAAGTAATTGAAGGCTTATTTATTGGTATCCTTTTCATTAATAAATTATTAATTCTGGTATATTAATTACAAATTTCCCTCCAAACTCTTTAATAAATGATAATTGTGATGTGATTTCACTTTTTAAATTCCAAGGGAAGATAATTATATAATCTGGCTTGGTTTCATTGATTTTATCAGGATGATTAACATGTATTCTTGATCCAGGGAGATATTTCCCCTGTTTGAATGGAGATGCATCCACTACATAATCTATTAAATCTGAAGCTTTAATTCCACAATAGTTTAACAACGTATTACCCTTAGCAGCGGCACCATAACCAACAACTTTTTTATTTTCACTTTTAGCTTGTATTAAGAATGAAAGAAATGAACTTCTAATAACATCAACCTTTGATTGAAAGTTTTTATAGTAATTAAGAGAATTAACACCTATTGATTCCTCAAATTCTAACATATCAAACACATTTTTTTCTATTTTTTTAGAAAAGTCTTCTTTGTGTTTTGAAAAAACTCTCAAGCTTCCTCCGTGTGTGGGTAATTGCTGAACATCAAAAATTTCCAGATCGTGAAATTCAAAAATAGTCTTTACTGTAGTTAACGATAAATATGAAAAATGCTCATGGTATATTGTATCAAATTGATTTAGTTCAATAAGTTTACACAAATGAGGAAATTCAAAAGTGTTTACTCCATTTGGTTTTAAAGCAATTTTGACGCCTTTTACAAAATCATTAATGTCAGGTACATGTGCTAAAACATTATTACCTAATATTAAATCCGCTTTATTTTGAAGTTTCTCTATGGCTAAATCACTAGCGAAAAATTCAGTGATAGTCTCAATCCCCATATCTATTGCAACTTTTGCAGTATTTGAAGTAGGCTCCACGCCTAATACTGGTATATTCTTTTCTTTAAAATATTGCAACAAATACCCGTCATTGGATGCTATTTCTATAACTTTAGAATTTTCATTAAATCCAAATCTTTCTATCATATAGTTAACATACTTTTTTGAGTGTT
>ERZ807291.6927-NODE-6927-length-13428-cov-8.636731_pt1 | contig 13428 bp, 1 predicted proteins | sample MGYA00521257_ERZ807291 | MGnify/ENA primary metagenome ERZ807291 (study PRJEB31413, sample SAMN03169783) | marine metagenome | biome: Marine; feature: Water; material: Subsurface seawater | place: North Sea | collected 2011-04-28 | depth 1 m m ...
TTAAAAATATTAATCATAAATAATTTTATTGTTTAAATAAACATAAAATTATTTAAAAATATTAATCATAAATAATTTTATTGTTTAAATAAACATAAAATTATTTACATTTTAACCCATACTTCATTCTTTTTCTTAATCGCTTTAGTGGAGTATTTGTTTTTGGCACGTTTCAACCTGCGATTGAGTTTTTTAGATTTAAGTGTTTTAATATCGGTTAGTTTCATTAAGTTTGGTTTGTAATTTCTAACCAAAAGACCCTTACATTTAGATACGTTTGATTCAACTTCAATGCTAATGGCATTATCTATCTGTGGATTTTCATAAATCTTAACGATAAATTTGATGTTATTATATGTCTCGTGAGGCCAAGAAATAGAATATTTATTACATTTAGCATTGAGTAAATACTTATTCTCCTTTTCTCTTTCGTAATTATTTTCGATTTTGAAGTGGTTGGCATCTTCACTATCCATATCAATAATAGCTTTTTCAAAGTCAAGTAACATTGTTTTATTTTCACTTGAAATGAAAATTTCATTGTAAAAGAAACCAGATGTAACAAATCCGAGAAGTTTTGAGTCATATCCAGTTTTATTGTAGAACCATTTTTCCATATATTCTTGTTTTTCAGGGCTGATTTTATTGACATAACAGTTAATAAACAAGTCTTTCCCTTCAAACAATCTGTAGTATGCTTTTTCGTCTGGAAGTTTACTAATGCCGCCAAAAATAGGTTTAATATAAGGATCACCAAAACTGTAGTTACCAGTACCTTCCGAAATACTTCCAAAATCAATATGTACACCATTGATTGTAGCTGAGTCACCTTCTTTAAACGGACCTTGTGGCGAAGATTTATCATCATATGTTTTTGATTCGTAATTAACAATTCTAGAAAGTGTTCCACCGACACCTTCAACGAAAAATTTACTAGAACCATCTTCAAAATCGGTCTCACTTTGCGTGATTTTGAAGTCACCCGTGTCACTTTTTAACGTGGCTTCATTACCCGCTTCCATGGCAACAAAGAACCCCGTGTTTTCATCAAGGGTTTTATCCTCCTTTAAATCAATGGTAACTTTACCAAAACTTACTTTATAAACAACATAATTTGATTTCTTTCTTTTCGTAGTTGTAGAATTAAACCCAAGGGTGCTTGAATCAATCTTAAATTTAGTACGCTTTGGATTATTTGCGAAAGCTAATTTTAATATATTTGTTCTTTGTTTTCTTATTTCTTTCGGTGTTTTACCTTCTGTTTTAAGTGTGCCGGAAAGAACAGAATTTTCTGTAGGAATGGAAGCACTTGTTTCATCAACGTCTTCACTAAGTTTATTTTCTTTGAGTTGTTCGATTGCTGAAATATCAACACCGCTATTCGATGCGTCTGCCTCAACATCAGCAACATCATATACTTCAATTAATGTAGCAACTTCACCAAATCCAGTAGGGTTCCCAGTTAAATTTTTACCACCTTCTTCATATTCGTGTAAGTTTGTTCTGTTTGACCTTAACCAAACCCATCTATTATCAGGACAGCTACCATTATTTTCTAAACCAAATTGATAAGGACTATGTGATGTCAATTGGTCAACAATATGTCTAAATGAACGTTCATCGTTGTCTGGTGTAGAATAATTATATCTTTGACCAGAATATCCACCCCACCCAACACAACTTTGATTTCCAGACGGATCTTCTTGTATGGCAACAAAACCTCTTGTAGTATAATAAGTGTTTTGAACAACAACATTTTTAACATTTCCTGTTTTTGTAATAGAACCATCCCCATTTCTTATACCACCACCGCTTCCATTACCACCCCACATTGTACCATTGACACCATAAGTACTATGAAGATGATTGCTACCGTGGTCTTGGTTGCTACTATTTGCTCTATCCCACGTAACAATTGTTTCATCCTCTTTTAAACAACACCATGAAAGACCATTGCTAAATAGTGCGACCGGTCTATTTTTACTAATATCGTTTCCCGATAAATCCCCACCATATATTTTATTTAAACTACCAAGGGGAACTTCATTTACATGGTCTCCAGTATTATATCCCCAACACATAACATTGTCAGAAACATCAATAGCTCCGAAACCCCCTTCAGAAGAAAAAATGTCTTTAATATTACGTAATTTATATTTACTGATAATATATTCGGAAGGCGGCTTTTTGTAACTATTATCGGTATTTTCAAAATCATAACATTTCCATCCATTTCCTGAAGTAGAACCACTTCTTATACCAACTAATACATTATCACTTCTTAAACACATCCAAGCCCATTTATTTGCCATAACTCTTACAACATTTGCACTAACATCACCACTAATATCCATCCACTGTCCACTGGTAGGGTTACTTAATGTCCCACCTACGATATCGCTATCACCCCAAGCCACGACACCACCAGAAACATCCAACGCTGCGAATTTGTTGTTGTCACTTACTGTTACTGATTTCCATCTTCTTGTTTTAAAATCATTTGCGAAACATATAGAATCGTTGCTACTACCTATTATTTTAATTTGATTATCAGAAGCATCATTTAAAATAGCAACATGACGTTCTTTACTTGCATACACCTTTTCTACATTTTGTAGAGCATCATTATCTGTAAATTGATTAAGCGTGAAGTCATTTATTTGATACATGGTTGAGTTTGAAAGATTCACAGGGTTATGTCCCATACTACTTCCACCTATGCCCGATAACGAACCATCTGTTTTTATAAGCATGAAACCATGATAAGAAGGATAAACTTTAGCTACATTTTTAACAGGAAATTGCCCACTTGGGTAAGTAGCTCTTCCATTAACACCGACACGAGAGCTAAATCCCCAACAATAAAAGTCACCATTTGATTTTAAAGCTCCTAATCCATAACCACAACCATGAACACTAACGACACCAGATGTTAAATTTTCAGCCATACCGGGACCGGCTTCTGAAGTACCTAATAAATTACCACCACCACTCGTAGTTTGACCCCATACAACAACAGACCCATCATTTTTAAGAGCTGCGAATCCCATCATAGACGCGGCAATACTTACTACACCAGAAGATAAACTCGCACCCGGGTTATTGTAAGCAGTTATAGCGTTACGACCTGTTCCATGAAAATCATCATGAGAATAACCACCATGGTCACGATTTCCCCAAGTAATAACTCTGCCCTCTTTTTTATTTAAATATGCTGAACCACCTAGAGTTGTTTCAATACAATTATATTTCTGTACTACTTCATCACTACCATCCATAACACCGTCTATTAATTTTATTTTAAATCCGTTTATTTCAATAGAAGAATCTTCGTTATATGGGGAAACTTTATTTAAAGATAAATCAACAGTGCCACTTATTTTTTCGATTGTATAATCTGCTGCATTTTTTGTTATTTTAAAGAATAAATCATCGTTTGGTACTTTTAAAACAATATAGTCATTTTCTACCATTTTTGAATAAAAACCCTTAAAAATATATTTGTAATCAAGTAATTCAATATATCCAAGATTTGGTTTTATAATATCAATAACGTCCTTGTTAATTTTATTTTCCAAACTTAGTATTGTAGTTTCTTTACTAAATTTTGTTTGTTTGTCAGAGATAGAAAAAATAAAATCAATCAAAAAATTTCTTATATCGTCCTTATCACCAGAAGAAAAAATCGTCGAAGGGATAAATACAGAATTAATATCACCGACAATCGTTGAAGCACGCAGTGAATTTATATTTGTACTACTAACACCTAAAGATCTAATCTGACTAATAATTGTATCTTGTGCTGCTGTAGTTGAATAAAGTGGATAATTTCTTTTATTGTTTTTGTTATATCCAGTATTATCAAAATACCCTCCAGTTGTTTTTATATAACTTGAATTATCATCTGAATGAAAAACATATTTTGAATTTGTACTCCATGTTATATTGTCAGTATCATCATAATAGTTTTTATATTTCCCCCACAGAATAATACCATCCGATTTTACAGCTGTAAAACCATATTTACTTGAGAATAAATCGATAACACCTGAACTTAACGTATTGTTGCTCATAGTACTTGTACTACCAGCTGTATTAGCATCAAAAGTTCCACCTTCATCTGTTTTACCCCAAACAACAACGCTACCGTCGCTTTTCAACGCTGCTGCGGAATTCCAAGAACACACTATTTTTGTTACATTTACCAATTGATTAGAAACATCTCTGGAGTTTGCAATATCATTTTTACCCCATGTTAAAACATTTCCGTTTTTTAATAAAATAACCCAATCTGTATACATAGTACCAGTAGCTTTACCATGATGTATTGATTTAACATTTGAAATATCTCCATAAGCCGGATATTCATTTGTCGAATAACCGTTATTTGTACCATATATACCATACGTTTCATCATTCCAATAATTATATTTATTATAACTATTAACACTCCCGTTCGATGTTTTACCAAAAGCAATTCCGGGTACTATTGTATCATCATGTAAAAGAATTAAAGGACCAAAATATTTTTTCATTGGAGCAGAAACTCCCAGTTTTGCGTTGTATAAATTAAAACCATTTCTATCAGAATTTAATTCACCATCGAAAACATCATTAAAATATTTGTAGTCACCCATAGTAGCATAGGGGTCTGTACTCGAATTGTGTTGTCCCGTCGTTGCGTAGTAATAATAAGGAACAGCAGTAGTACCATCTTCAAATTCTTGCAAGTGCCATTCATAAAAAGTATGAAATTTAATAGTTTTTTTAAAGTATGGACTATTCAAATCGTATGATACTGATTTATGTGGCAATATTGGTGTAACTGCTTTCCACCAATAATGACTCTGTGCTGACCACGTATTTCCCGTAATAATAAATGCTTGACCTTTATCGTTTATTAAACACACACCAAAACGGTCATTCCAGTCTGCGCCGCGTGCCTGTATATCCACAACTTTCCCAAAAATATTTCTCGCAACCGTTAGACTTTGTGAATCACCTAAGGTGTTATCGAGAGTTAATGAACCACCTGTTCGCGAGTCACCTGAATTATGCCAATAAATACCTTTTATTAAATGTTCAGAACTTGCCCAAGCATTGGTTCGTACTTGTATAAAAGCAACTGTTCCATTTTCTCTAAGTAATACAAAATCACCAGTAACATAAACAATTTTTATTACTTTTGAGAAGTTTGTATGCGATGAATCAATTAAAGGGTAGCAAGATTCTCCAAAAAATGAATAACCGGATGCACCAGCGGGTTGATTATCCTCGGACCAGAAAGCTACACTACCATCATTTCTTAATAAAATAGCACAATGTTTAGATTCAGTATTACCCACGACCATATCAACAACGCCACTCAAATCTGTTAAATTTGAAGAAACATCAGTACCATCCCACCAGACATTATACTGACTTGTTAAACTAAAATAACTACCACTCATTTTTTTTGGATAACCATTATTATCTATATATAAAACTGTATCTGATATTACTTTTGCGAAGGAAATGTCGTTTATGGTAATTCTACTATCGGTTGAATAATCACCATCTGGATCACCGGGTGGTAAATGATTATTATTACTCCCACCCCACCCATAAACATTTCCATCGCTTGCAATGCCTATAAATCCTGCCCTTGTAGGTAAAATAGGAATTCTATTTTCGATGGTATCAAAAGTTTCAACTAATACGGGTTTAGATATATCTTCGGACGGATTCGTACTGCTCCCATCCCCAATACCGCCAAATACAAGCGGTATATAGTTAATTGTTGCGCTGTCTCCATCTTTAAAAGGACCTGCTGGATTACTATCTAATTTATATGTTACACTATTTGTTTTATTTATTATTAAAGTGCCACCATTTTCATTATTTTCTACATAGTAAACACCAGAGCTATTACCATCTGTGGCAGTTCTTGAAACTTTTAAAGTTATACTACCTGAAGAATTTGTTATTAAAGCATAATCACCATCTTCTAAAGCAGAATAAAATCCTTTTGTATTTGTTAAATCGCTATCAGTATTTAAATTAATATTTACTATACCAGATGTTAATTTGGGATTAAACACTTTATAATCTGTTTTTTTGTAAGATGCAGTAAATCCTAAATTAGTTTTTGTCGTTTCCAATGTTGTATTATCTTGATTAGAAGCAAAAATAGTTCTTAAAAATTGATGTCGCCTTCTATTTTTTTGTCTTGCTTTATCTGCATTATCTAAACCAGATAAGTTATCATAGAAACCAGAAGGAACTGTTATATTAGCATCAATGCTATCTGTCTCAACAGTTTCTAAATTTGTTTTAGAAATTCCATTGTTTAACAACATTGGATTATATAATGAACCCATATTTATTCCATTATTTGAACAAAAAACATATGCTTCACTAAATGAACCGGGTGTAAAAGTTACAAATGAATTCGCTGTTCCGGGAGTTCCAAATGATAAAGTATTGTAACTTGTTGTTGAATTTGTCTTGCTAAATTTTAATGCATAACCGGAATTTGAGCTATCACTAACATCAAATTTATAATTTTTGTCATATTCGAATGATGGTGGTTTGGTAACTTCCCCGTTAAATACAAATTTATCATCACTATTGACTGTTGTTATGATATTTGTATATTTTTTGGCTGAACCTTTTGTTATTAACCCAGATAGAGTAAATGTTATTTCTATACCATTAATATCCATCACATCATTTTCTAAAAAATACCCAGAATTATTTGAAGTATTGAAATTTGCTGCGCTTGTGTAAACAGTGTTAAATGTGGATATAAATTCAATGGAATATTGTGCCGTTACATTGCTTTCTGTTGTTCTTGTTATTAAAAATGCTATTTCTCCTGTAACTCCACTGTAACCAAATTCAGAAGCGATGGATAAATATATATTATCATCTTTATCATGCATATTTACATACAAACACTCGTTCATTGGGTATAATGATAATTCTGTATATCCAGACCACGATGACTCACCCTTAATATATACACCTCTTTTAACAGGGGAAGCATTAATTACATTCATAATATTTGAATATAATAATGGACTTGCGATACCTATCGCTGATTTCTGATATCCAAAAATATCTTTTTTAGTTTTATACATATTTTCATTTAATACAGTAAATAAAGCTTCCATGACAGCTTTTTTCTTTTGTTCTGTATCTATGGTTATGGTATTAAAGCTTGCGTCGGGGATAGTATCCCCGCTAATACCAGTGTATTGTAAAAGCAGGTCTCTTTCTGCATTACCACCGAATACAGTAGATATATTATCCAATACGGTTGGGTTTGAATTTTGATTATAATGGCTTCCCATACCAATACCACTAATATCACAGTAAAAATAAACTTGTTCTTTCATTTTAATAAATCTAATAAATGAATCTTTCTGTCCTGGTGTTAAAAATTGCACAGCACTATCAGAATCGTAAGTATTATACGAATAACTAACTTTCATTCGATTATTTATATTTGAACTATCACTTGTATCAAAATAATATGTTTTTCCCATTTCAAAAGTATAGGACGCCGTAGAATTATTGAAAAGAAATTTTTCGTTTTCCACTGTTAATTTTATAATATTCGCATTAAATTCATATTTATATAATTCAGGGTAAAAATTCTTGAACTGATTGCTAACAGATGGATATATATTTTTATGATTGCTCATAAGTTGATTTAATATCACATTGCTAATATTAGCGTTTGTAAAATTTTGACTCACGTCAATGTAATTCGTAGCTTCTGTATTTTCTACCCAGGTACCATCGTAACCAGTGCAATTATTATTATATTCAAAATATTTTTTTGATAATCGTGTGCATCCCCATACAGCAATATATTCATTAGTGCCATCGTTTATTACCGCTATAAAACCCCCAGAACCACCATCTTGGTCATTGGGTATTTCAAACCCGGTTATAGGTATAATTTGCTTTACATTTTCCAAAACGTTTTTACTACCATCGCCGTTTAATACACAACCACCTTTGCCATTGCCACCATTGTATATACCATTTATACCCCATTGATAGTGATTATAATCGCAACCACATATTGCGGAAGATAGATTAATTTCATTTTTTTTGGTAATTGTATTTAAATCTGTATAATAACCTCCCAAAAATTGAACAACAGTATCATCGTGCTTTAAAATACATGTAGCGTTACCGTTTGTGTATACTCTTTTTATACCTGTAATACTACCACCAATTGTTTTACCTATATCAATAATAGTTCTATTTTCATTTTGAAATCCAGAAGAAGAATTGTAACAATTAATGATAAATCCTTCTCCAGATTTATTAACTAACATAAATGAATGACGTCCCGCGTTGTATATATTTTCTATATCAGTTACTAAAATAGTTGTATAAAGGTGACTTGAACGTCTTCTGTTAATTGTAACACTGGGTAAGAACTTTTCGGGGATATAATCTGATATATCGCTATCCATATATCTATATACGACTGCTGTATTATCACTTTTCAAAAAAGCAAATCCGCGATTATTGTTGGATATAATTTTTACAACATTTTGACTAATATCATATTGCATAGAAGTCGAAACACCATAACTACTAACTTCCGAACTAGTTGGTACATATGTAAAATAAATATTACCCGAAATATAAACACCACCCGAAATATCCAAAAAAGCAATATCTCTGTAACTATCAACAGCATCTACGATAGTATTATTTTGTAATTTGTCCCATAACCCCAATGTTAGTGGATCTGTTGTATTAATGGTATTATCGGTGTTTTGTTTCCAAGCATAATGACTATCTCCCCAGAAACACACCTTGCCATTATTTAATATACCTGCCCCATAAGAGTAACTCATAAAGACTTTAGAAACAGGAGGCATTGTATCTATTGTTAAATTTTGTTGTGAATTTTCAACTTTATTTGTACTCGCTCCCCAAGTTCCATTAATACCATATCTAATATTTTCAATATTATTTCCATAGTTACCATTGTAAGGTGAATGTTCGTAGCCAGCGAATCCTCCCCAAGTTATTATTTTACCATTATAATTTATCGAAAAATATCTTGAACTCATATCTTCAACCGATGTTGATATAATATCGCTCAAACCATAAAATTTTCCACCAGTTACATCCACTTTACTATTTTTTAAAAGATAATCCGGGTCAGATTCTTGTAAAAATCCTTTTAAAACAGTATAGTAAGAACTTGAACCAGTAGCTTCGCCGATAACAACAACACTCCCATCTTTTTTTTTAATGTAGTATGCATCATACATAAGTCGTCTCGAACCACCGAAATATATGTCTATACAATCATTTGCTAATAATCGTGTATTATCAAAAGTTACAGTTGTTCTGGAACCAGTTGTAAGATTTTTATCTATATGCATATTCTTTTTACTGTTAAAATAAGAAGTTTCATTTCCCCAAACAACAACTGAACCATCACTTTTTAATGCCATAAAACTTTTTGAACCACCGATAACTTTAACTACACCACTATCTAATCCTAAACTAGTAGTGGTATAGCCCGTTTTACCAAAACATTTTACAGAACCATTTTGGAAAAGTACAGCACATGCTTCCATACACGTAATAATTGATAAATATTTATTAGTGTTCGACGTTGAACGGTTGATTTTGTTACAACCAAATCCGCCAAAATAAAATTTATCATTGTTAATATACACTTCATCTCCATCTTCGTACGGACCCAATTGTAAATCACTTGTACCAAATTCGATGGTGCCGTAATGTCTTCCGTAAACTACCATTTTACCAGCTAAAACATCAACGTTATATTTACCAACCAAACCCTTTCCCGTAGTTCTGGTAACTTTAAAAGAAACACTATCATTCATATTTACAGTAATATTATCACTTAAATCAGAAAGGTTGCTATATACAGCTTGTTCTGTTGAAATATCTGTGCTGGAATTTGTAAGATTCATTGTTTGATTTGATTTAAACACTTTAGTTTTAGTTTTTGTTAATTTATCTTCCAACCCAATTTCAACTGTATTTATATTAAAACTAACATCTGTAATGTTTGAAAAAATAGTGTCCAGAATTTTATGTCTTGTTATGTCACCTTTATCAGTTAAAACCGGCATAGATTCAGCTTTTATCTCACCGTTTGTCAATGAAATATTATTTATTTTTTCAAGTGTTGCTTTTGAAAATGAATTTTTAAAATCATAATCAGTTTTTCTTAATATTTGTGTCATTGGTCTATCATAAGAATTGGAATTAAATTTATAATTATTGGACATTTCCAAATTGTGTTTTTTAACATTTGAAATAACTGCATTCCCGTACATGCGGTTAGGTTGCAATTTTTTTGATATATTTACGTTGGTAATATTATTTCCACTACCATCATTATCATTCCCCCAAGTGATTAATACATTATTTCGCGTTAAAGCGGTAAATGTTTTACTGGAGCAAAAAATATCTTTAACATTACTGATATCTGTAGGTGGATTTGAACCAAAATCACTATGCCCCCAACATTGTACAGTGCCATCTGTTTTCAAAGCGCAAAATGCCCCATCGTTTGAAAAAATATCAAGGATTGTAGGTGGTGGAGGGGTATCCGGTTGGTCTTCTGATGTGGGTTGATCATATTTTAAAATTTCAGTAGAAAATGAAGTAGCCGGAATTAAATTATCACCATCTACTTCAATTCTGGCTTTAACGCCATTAAAACGCCCTACTGTACCGTTTTTAATAGTAAAATTAAAAGATAAATCAGTGTTACCACAAATATCACTATCGATAACTATACTTAATGTACCAGTTGATTGTGTCCACGCACCTTTTGCGGTGCTATTTAATGCCCTACCATTATATACAACATCAAATGATGCGTTGTCAGTAGTTTGTGTTCCCGTTATTCCTGTTAATGTAATGGTATTTCCGTTAAATATATCTCTAGCGGGTTTCATTGCTACAGAAAATTCATTATCTACATTAGTTAAGTTTGTTGTTTCACTAATAGTATTAGTAACCCAGTAGTTTGAGTCTGCCGTGTTGTTATAAAAATATACTCGTCCTTTTCTATTAAGAGTATGTGGTTCACCTATTAATATATCATTTTGCTCATTTATACTAACAGAGATACCAAAAAAATTATATTGTGCTGGTAAAAAAGAAGTTAGTTTTTTTACTAATGACCAATTATCATCATCATTAGCATAAATATTTACTGAACCGCAACTATTTAAATCGAGAAGAGCTCCCATGACAAGATATTTATCATTCATTGATAAATTTAATCCAGCCTTTGCTGTATTTCCTGAACCAGCTGGATATGATAAATTTCCATAATGAGATTCGGTTAATTTATTCGCATTTTTTATTGAAATCTTTTTAACTTCCCCCCAATTATCAGAACCACCTTCATCTTTTTTAAAAATATAAGCTGCTGCTGTATTTGTTACACCACCATCTCTATTAGAAGCAGCTACAACAGCATAATTATTTGTAATTTTAACATCGTAAGCACCGAAATGTCCATAATCTTCTCCATCACTTGGTAGAAGTTTTTTAAGTTGTCCCCAATTATCTGTTCCACCTTCATCTCTTTTAAAAATATATGCTGAACCAGCATCTGTTCCTTTGCCATTTGTTTCTGTATATGCGCCAGCTATAAGATAGGTGTCATTTATATTTACAGTTTTTCCAAATCTCGAATCAGCTGAACCGTCTGAAGCAATAATTTTTTTTAGTTGCCCCCAATTATCTGCCCCACCTTCATCTTTTTTAAAAACATAAACGGCTCCAGCTAAATTACCACTTGCGTCGTCATAATAATCACCAATGACAACATAATCACCAAAAACAATTGAACTTTGAATTTGATTATTTGGATAATTTTCATCTGATACTGTGAATATTTTTTCTTCGGTCCATGTATCACTGGAATTTTTATATAAATAAACTCTTGGTTTACTGTCTAACCCCTGTTGTCCTGATACAAGAGCATAATCATCTGTTATCGAAACTGCCTGACCATGATAATTAGCATAAGTATCTGAAGAGCCTGTTATTTTTTTTGTAAAAGTCCAATTGCCACTTGCGTCTTTTTTATAAATATGAGTAGCCCCTGTAGTAGTACCATTGTCATCATCATCTGGCATACCAACTATAGCGTATGTAGAATCTACAAATACTGAATATCCGAGCATATCATATGTTCCTTCTCCTTCAAATATTTTTATTAAATCCCAGTCACCCTTCGAATCTAAAAGTGGTGTGTGATTATTTCCGTTTAATGTTACCCCTGATAAACTAATTATAGAATAATTAAATTCATCCGTTGAGTGGTCAGGTGATGTTTGTCCTGGAAAAAACATATTAAAACTGGCATCAGTTAAAGTTGTTCCATTCATTTCTAACCCAAGATTGGCTCTGTTATAATCTGTCCATATTCTTAAATGTGTAGCATCTTTTGGTATACCTAAAATATCATAATATGCACTATTGCTATCTTGTTTCCATGTTATTATAGGAGTATTCATCATGTACATAACATATTCTTCATCTGTTGCTACTATAGAAGGATTATTTGATACAGTTGTATATGGTATTCCCCAATCTTTTAATTGTTGGCGAAAATAATGTACCCATTCATAAGATGTATTAGTTCCTTTTGCGTGAGCTGACTTGTAACCACTTGTAGTTCCTCTGTGTATAATATAATCTCTGGCTCTATTATATTCAGTTGATGTAAGAGTAGTTCCATCATGTTTTGTAGTAGATGGAAATGAGCTGGCTATAGGTATCCATGTTGTACCATCAACACTATATTCAAGATATAATGGTTGTAATGTGTCATCCCAACTACCAGAAGCTGGTGTTTTAATGTGTAATTTCTGCACATGTCCAAATTGTGCCATTTTAATATATAATTATAAAATATTATATATTAAATCATTTTATCTAAAGTTGTCCACCATAACTTGTATCACCCCAAACAACAAAACTTCCGTCTGTTTTTAAAGCGGTGAAACCATTATTTGTGGTGGCAAAAACCTTTTCTACATCTTTTAACAATGATGATGGATTTCCTCCTTTACTTTTTTCTCCCAATCCAACAATCGTACCATCATATTTAACACCTATCATAACATCATTAGAATAAACAATATCCCTAATGTTTGTAAATGCCGAAATATTAAAATTAAATAATGTTGCATTTCTTGAAATATCTCCCCAATAAACACATGTTCTATCTTTTTTCAATGCCAGAGCAAATTTGTTGTTTACGTATACTCTTGCTATATTATCCGCAGTGCCGCCATATAATTTATATTGCGCATCACTATTGCTAATATCGCCCCCCAATGTACTGTCACCTTGCGTAACTACTGTACCATCATATTTGAGAGCAATTAGCACTTTACTATTTGCGAT
>ERZ807291.6930-NODE-6930-length-13424-cov-17.431446_pt1 | contig 13424 bp, 9 predicted proteins | sample MGYA00521257_ERZ807291 | MGnify/ENA primary metagenome ERZ807291 (study PRJEB31413, sample SAMN03169783) | marine metagenome | biome: Marine; feature: Water; material: Subsurface seawater | place: North Sea | collected 2011-04-28 | depth 1 m m ...
ATAAGTTTATGAGTTCCTATAATAATATCAATTTTTCCTTCCTTTAGATTCAGCTTGATTTGTTTTTGTTCTCTCGCATCTTGGAATCTAGATAAAGATTTGATAACAATAGGAAATTTTGAAAAACGATCATTAAAAGTTTGGAAATGCTGATTAGCTAATAGGGTTGTGGGTACTAGAATGGCTACTTGCTTTCCAGACTCAACTGCTAGAAAAGCTGCCCTCATTGCAATTTCAGTTTTCCCAAAACCGACATCACCGCAAACTAATCGATCCATTGGCCTATCAGACTGCATATCAAGTAGAACATCATCCATTGTTTTAAGCTGATCAGGTGTTTCTTCAAATTTAAAACTTGAGACAAAAGAACTATAGGAGTCATTGGGAGCTGGATAAGAAAATCCTTTTTGAGATTGTCTCTTAGCATAGATTTCTAGTAGCTCGGCTGCCACATCATAGAGTGCTTCAGCTGCTTTTCTTTTTGCTTTTATCCATTGCTGGCTTCCAAGTTTGTGAAGAGGTGCGTGATCAGAGCTCACACCAGAATATCTTGAGATCAAATTAAGGCTGGTTATTGGAACCATTAATTTTGATCCATTTGCATACTCTAGAGAGAGAAAGTCTTGTTGATTTTCATCAAAACTTCTGCTTTCAAGTCCTAGGTATCGCCCCACTCCATAGTGTTCATGTACAACCGGATCTCCAAGTTTAATTTCAACTAAACTTTTTATCGCTTCATCAAAATCTTTATGTTTTGCTCGCCGTCTACGCCGTTGCTTAATGGCATCCTTACCGAATAAATTATTCTCTGAAATGATTGCTATTTTTTTAAATACAACACCTTCGTTGAGACTGGCACTTGTAATACAGAGTTTTGAGCTGTGATTAATAAAATCAATCCAATCAGAGCATTGAGTGGGATTCAGTTTATAGGACGATAACAAATCTACTAAAACGCTCTGTCTTCCATCCGATTCGCATACAATTAAGACCCTACCCTCAAAACCCTCAATAAATTTGATTAATTTGTTAAGTGGGTTTTTTGCTTGGGCTTCAATTTTGAGGGGTGGGAGTATTGAGGATGTAAAATTAAGGCCTGCCTTCTGTTGTATTTTTGAAGTCTGTATTTGTATTAGTTTTTTTTCATTGAGTGAGCTAAAAAAATCATTACTATCCACGAAAACTTTATTGATTGGAAGGGGAAGTCTTTCCAGTGAACTTTGACAATAATTAAACCTTGATAATAATTCAATACTCTGATTTTCTAGTAACTCATCAAGCCCTTTTTGATAAACAATCATTGAGTTATTAGGAATGTAATCAAACAAAGTATTTGTTCTATCAAAGAATAATGGCAAATAGAACTCAATTCCTCCAGGGTATCTTCCTTCACTGACTTCTGTATATATAAAGCCATCAGTATTTCCAAACTCAGACAGATAGTTTTCCTTGAATATATTAATGCTGGCACTATCGGAAGCAAATTCTCTAGCTGGCAAAAGGTGAATTTCCTCAATCACCTCTATGGATCTTTGGGTGGATGGATCGAAGGACCTTATAGAATCAATCTCATTATCAAAAAGGTCAATTCTGAATGGATTTGCTGCGCCCATAGGGTACAGATCTATCAGTGCGCCTTTTATGGAAAACTCTCCTGGCTCCATTACAGTTGTTACTCTTCTATATCCAATTTTAATTAAGCTTTCAACAAATGAATTAATCTCAAGGCTCTGTCGAGTCTTTAAATTTAGGCTGTACTGATTAATGTATTCCTTTGGGCACAATCTTTGGGAGAGCGTTTCAACTGTTGTAACAACAATTGCACTCTCGATAGATAATAACTTGGATAAGGTATGAACCCTTGATGAAATAATGTCAGGATGAGGAGAGAAGTGATCAAAAGCTAACACTTCCCAGCTATCAAAATCTAATATTTCTACAGATGTTCTAAAAAATAAAAGCGCTTTTTTAATTTCATCATGATGTGCAATGTCTCTCGCAATATAGAGAACAACACAATGATTTGATTCTGCAAGCTCTATAAGTGCAAGAGCTTCTGAGGACCCAAATAATGATCCCCAATAATTTTTTTTTAAGTCAGAGGAAAATGACCCAGATTCTTGCGGATAGACAATACTCATAAGACGTGAACATTTTCCTTTGCGAGCATATTTATTAATTGAATTGTTGGCAAACCAATAAGACTGTTAGGGTCATCACCCGCCATACTGTTAAATAATGCTATACCAAGACCTTCGGACTTAAAGCTGCCAGCACAATTGAGAGTATCCTCTTTAGATAAATAATTTAAGATTTGACTATCTGAAAGCACCTTAAAATTTACTTTGTAATATTCAACATGAAGCTGCATTTCTGAGGTTTCTGTATTCAGGAGCGCTAATCCTGTGAGAAAGTTTACGTTCCTTCCAGAGCTTTTTTTTAATTGTAAGAAAGCATTTTCATGAGTGCCAGGCTTCGTTAAAATTTCATCTGCTCCATTTTCGCCAGAATCAAAAGTGGCGACTTGATCTGAGGCAATAATTAGACCTGAATGAGTTTTAGCTACTTCTAGAGCTTTTTCTTTAGAAAGGCGAACAACTAAATCAAATGGAGACTCGTTGTCTTTTCTCATTTCATCAATCTCTGGAGCAATGACATCGAAAGGCAAACCTAGTTTATCTAGAATAGCTCTTCTGAATGGAGATGATGAGGCTAGAATGAGTGACACTGCGCGTTTAAAAATTGTAAAATAATCTAATATTTTACTTCAATCGGGCTGAATTAATGGGCTTATCAATAGTAGTTGCAATGGATAACAATGGGCTGATTGGTAAAGATAATCAACTACCATGGCACTTGCCTGCCGACTTAGCCTATTTCAAAAAAATCACAACGGGTAAATCTATATTGATGGGAAGGAAGACCTACGATTCAATTGGACGGCCATTACCCAATCGACGAAATATTGTCATTACTCGCAACACAAAAATAATAATTCCTGAATGTGAAGTTGTCTCTTCAATTGACGAGGCACTTTTATTAACTGAGAATGAAAAGGAAGTTATGGTGATTGGAGGAGCAAGTTTATGCGAGCAATTACTGCCCAAGGTTAACCGTCTTTACATCACTAGGATTGACTCTGAGTTTGAGGGCGATATCTATTTCCCAACTTATGACGCTTCAAGTTGGCACCAAGTTAGCGCTGAGTCTCACCCAAAGGATATTGCAAATAACTACTCCTATCATTTTATTGTATTAGAGAGAAATTCATGAACAAGCTAATTATTCTAAGTTTAGCCATTCTTTTTTTATCGGGCTGCGTTTTTACCAAAGTAGTCACTGTGCCTATGAGAGTTACAGGCGCTGTTATTTCAGTCATTCCAGTTGTGGGTGATGGAGTTGATAGTATTTTAGGGACTAGCGCCGATGTAATCGACGCAATACCTATTTAAATTGCCTTTAGGTGTTGTTTGTCTTGGGCAGCCAGAACTTCTTTTAAGGCTTTCGGCATAACCTTCACAAAGCAAAGTATCTCTTCATCCCAGTTATTTAATATTTGGCCAGCGATTTTTGAGCCTGTATATCTGTAATGCTTCTTTGTAAGTTCAAACAGCTCTGAAACAGATGCTTTATCCATAGGATCAAAATCAATCATTGAGGCATTAGCTCTGCCTTCAAGTGTTTTATTTGGATTATAAACATAAGCAATACCTCCACTCATGCCTGCTCCAAAGTTTCGACCAACCTCACCTAGAATGACTGCTCTTCCTCCAGTCATATATTCACATCCATGATCACCAATCCCCTCAACAACAGCAACTAAGCCAGAGTTTCGAACACAGAATCGTTCAGCCACTTGACCCGAGAGATATAATTCACCACCAGTGGCGCCATAACCGCAAACATTGCCTGCAATAATTTCGTTCTGGGATGAAAATGTTGAATCTTTGGGAGGATAAACGATGACACGGCCACCAGAGAGTCCTTTTCCAACATAGTCGTTAGCATCACCCTCTACAGTAAGCGTAATTCCATTCGCAAGAAAGGCTCCAAAAGACTGGCCAGCTGACCCTTTAAAATTAATATGAATTGAATCTTCTTTAAGGTTGTTGCCATTCCTATATTTAACAACATGTGAAGATAGCATTGCACCAACCGCCCTATCAACGTTAGAAATGACAGAGTCAAATTTAACTGGAACATCCTTCTCAATTGCCTCTTTTGATTTGACAATTAAATCAATATCCAGCTGTTCTTCAAGCTGATGATCTTGTTTTATAGTTTGATAGGTTCCGGCATCTCTATATAGATTTTCAGCTGGAGTCAGTATTGCACTCAAATCAATTGAGTCTTGCTTCCAATGATTGATAGCTTTATTCATCTCAAGCATATCTACTCTTCCAACCATATCAGTTAGTTTAGAAAAGCCAAGTTCAGCCATAATTGTTCTTAACTCTTCAGCAACCATGAATAAGTAATTAACGACATGCTCTGGCTTGCCAGTGAATTTTTTACGTAATACTTTGTCTTGCGTCGCAATACCAACTGGACAGGTATTTAAGTGACACTTTCGCATCATAATACAGCCAAGCGTTATTAATGGCGCCGTTGAAAAGCCAAACTCTTCTGCACCTAATAGCGCGGCAATTGCAACATCTCTTCCAGTTTTGAGTTGACCATCAGTTTGAATGACAACCCTTGAACGAAGGTCATTCATGACAAGAGTTTGATGTGTTTCAGCAACTCCTAGCTCCCAAGGAAGGCCTGCGTGCTTGATTGATGTTAACGGAGAAGCGCCTGTTCCACCATCATGACCTGCAATAACGATATGGTCAGATTTGGCTTTAGTGACACCAGCTGCAACTGTTCCCACCCCAACCTCTGAAACCAATTTGACACTTATACGGGCATCTGGATTTGAGCGCTTAAGATCAAAGATAAGCTGTGAAAGATCTTCGATAGAATAAATATCATGGTGTGGTGGAGGACTTATAAGGCCAACACCAGCAGTTGAGCATCGAATTTTTGCAATACCTTCATCAACCTTTCCACCAGGAAGCTCGCCACCTTCCCCTGGCTTTGCACCTTGAGATACTTTGATTTGAAGTTCATCCGCATTATTTAAATAATCGATAGTGACACCAAATCGACCCGAGGCAACCTGCTTGATAGCGCTGCGACGTGAATCACCATTCTTATCTGGAGTCCATCGCTTCGAGTCTTCACCACCCTCACCAGTATTGGACTTTCCACCAATACGATTCATGGCTATGGCGAGTGATTCATGAGATTCAGCTGATATTGAGCCAAAACTCATTGCACCTGTAACAAACCTCTTAACAATCTCTTTTGCGGGCTCGACTTGATTAATGTCAATGGAGTTGCCATTTTTGAAAGACATGAGGCCACGGAGTGTACAATTTCTTGTGCCTTCTTCATCTGATTTTTTTGAAAATTCCCAGTACGCATTTTGATCATTTCCTCGAGCAGCCTGCTGTAAACTCGTGATAGTTTGAGGTTCCCACATATGCTTTTCGCCACCACTTCTCCAGTGATAGTGCCCAAGATTATCCAGTGACTTTGTAACAAAGGCTTTTTTATGCTGCTCTTCAGATTCTGTTTGAACCACATCAAAACCTACGCCACTAATTCGACTCGCTGTCTCAAAAAAGCATTTATGCATGATTTCATTCGATAAGCCGACTGCCTCAAAAATTTGAGCTCCTTTATATGAAGCGAGCGTTGAAATACCCATTTTTGCCATCACTTTTAGCATGCCCTTGGCAATTGCTTTTCGATATGAGTTAACGACAGCATGATCATCTTCAAGATCAATTAGTTTGTCTCTTCTTGCCTGCCATAATGCCTCAAAAGCGAGATATGGGTTAACAGCATCAGCACCAAATCCAGTCAAAAGGCAAAAGTGATGAACTTCTCTAGCCTCACCTGTTTCAACAATGATACCAACCTGTGTGCGTTTGTGATTTGCAACCAGATGACGATGAACTGCAGATGATGCCAGAAGAGCGCTGACAGCATTTCGATTAGCATTTATTTTTCTATCTGACAAGATGACAAGGCTATGACCATCATCAATGGCTTGAGTGCTTTGATCACAAATTGAGTCAAGCATGTCACTCAAATTATGACCATTATTGATATCATAGGTAATATCTATCCTTTTACTGGTCCAGCCTCGATGGTCACAATGTTTCAGAGCCGACATTTCCTCATTGGTTAAGATGGGATGGTCAATCACGAGTCGATGAGCATTTTCCTCTCTATTACTAAGTAAATTACCCTCAGGCCCAATTGCGCAACTCAAAGACATAACTACTTCCTCTCTTATTGAGTCAATAGCAGGATTTGTAACCTGGGCAAATAGTTGTTTAAAGTAGTCGTAAATGATTCGAGATTGATCGGATAGACAAGCCAGTGCAGAGTCATTTCCCATAGATCCTACAGGATCTCTAAGCTCACTGACTAGAGGTAATAACATGAACTGAAGTGTTTCAGTGCTATAACCAAAAGCCTTAAGTCGGTTAATGAGAGTCTCAGGATAAAAACCTTTTGAGTCACCATGAATTTTAAGATCTGATAAAACTATTTGTTGATTTTTGAGCCAGTCACTGTATGGATTTTTTGATGCAAAACTATTTTTTATTTGCTCATCGTCAACTAACTGTCCTTTTTCGAAGTCAACCAGAAACATTTTTCCAGGCCTAAGCCTGCCCTTAGTTTTGACGTTATTAGTCTCCACATCAACAACACCAACTTCTGATGCCATGATGACTCTATCATCATGAGTTAGGTAGTACCTTGATGGTCTAAGACCATTTCTATCAAGAACGGCTCCAATATAGCGCCCATCAGTAAAGGCTATCGATGCAGGGCCATCCCATGGCTCCATCACATTTGAAAAATACTCATAAAAGGCTTTTTTCTCTGCGCTCATTTCTTTATCATTTTGCCAAGCTTCAGGGACCATCATCAATATGGCTTCTTGAAGGGAGCGTCCATTCATCAATAAAAATTCTAGAACGTTGTCAAAGCTTCCTGAGTCAGAAACTTCAGTTTCAATAACAGGCAAGGTTTTAGATAAATTGTCACCAAAAATATCACTTTTGAGATCACCTTCTCGAGCTCTCATCCAGTTATAGTTCCCTTGACGAGTATTAATTTCACCATTATGTGCCATGAATCTGCATGGCTGCGCTCTATCCCAAGAAGGAAAGGTATTAGTTGAAAAACGAGAATGCACCATAGCTAAGTAGGTGCTAAATTTCTTATTACTGAGATCAGAATAGAATTCTAGTAACTGAGACCCCATTAACATACCCTTGTATATGATTACTCTGGTCGATAGACTGCAAATATAGAAAAGTAATGCCTGTGAGATAGACTCATCAGTTCTAATAACCTGAGAAATATTTTTTCGGATAACATAAAGAACTCCCTCAAAACTCTCTTGATTTAAGTTACCAGTGTTTTGAATGATTAACTGCTTGATATTTGGCTGAGAGTCACGAGCTGTATCGCCAACATTTGCTTTTTTTGAGTCAACAGGAACATCTCTCCATCCAACCAAGGTTTGTCCCTCATCTTTGATCGTTTTTTCAACCATAGACATGCAGAGATCTCTTTCTTTTTCATCTTGAGGTAGAAATATATTACCTACACCATAATTACCCGCAGTCACATCTAGCCCAAAAAGGGTTTTTATCTCCTCAATAAAAAAGTCATGCGGAATGTTTGTCAGTATTCCAGCGCCATCACCGGTATTTGCCTCGCATCCACAGGCACCTCGATGATCCATACGAGTTAACATTTCCAAAGCATCTTGAGTAATTTTATGAGACGAATCACTTTTTAGATTGGCAATAAAACCAACACCACAATTCTCTTTCTCGTTGGCTGGGTGATAAAGCCCACGCGCTTTTGGCAAATGTAATTGCTTATTTTTCATAAAATTGAGATTAAAACGAATACAATCAAACCACACATCATACCTTATTTTTTATTACTTTTAAAGGCCAAATTTGCCTACTTATGTTGTTATAACAACGATTTTAAGGTAGAATCTTTTTCATTTTTGTACCGCATATGTTGGCAATTATTTCTCCATCAAAAACTCAAGATTTTTCTGAATGTAATATCGAAAAGTTTTCTCAAACAAGACAGCAAGAAAGTTCCAATGAATTAGTTAGCATTCTGAAGAATCAAAGCCAGTCTCAAATTTCAAAACTAATGTCAATCAGTGAAAAATTGTCGGCACTAAATTTTGAGCGTTTTCAAAAATTTAAAATACCTTTTACTCTTGAGAATGCAAAACAGGCCATTCTTGCTTTTAAGGGAGATGTTTATAATGGTATTGATGCTCCGTCACTATCAACAGAGGATTTGAATTTTGCTCAAGATAAGGTTCGAATGCTCTCAGGATTATATGGCGTCATTAGACCGCTTGATTTGATTCAACCTTATCGACTAGAGATGGGCACAAAGCTGAGTAATGCTAAAGGTAAGGATCTATATGATTACTGGGGGTCTGATATAAGTCATATTTTGAATGATGATGAGAATGAATTAATTGTCAATCTTGCATCCAATGAGTACTTTAAGGCAATAGATAAAAAATCACTTAACGCCAAAATATTGGATATTGTATTTAAAGAAAAAAAAGGTGATTCATACAAGGTGATTGGAATATACGCAAAAAGAGCCAGAGGATTAATGGTTAACTTTATTATCCGCAATAGGTTAAACAACCCAGAAGCACTTCAAGATTTTTCAGATGAGGGATATCGGTTTGATAAAGATCTATCGAGCGATTCAACTTGGGTTTATTTGAGAGGATAAAGCCACAATATTTATGTTGTGATGCTTGGCCTCTTTAGCCTTCACACTGGTATCATTTGCGCTCTTAATAACTGTATTGATCTTTTTTATTTTATGATTAAAGTTTATACATCACACTCTTGCTTCTACTGCACAAGAGCCAAAAACTATCTTGACAACCTAGATATAGAATACGAGACACTCAACATTCAAGAGGATAGTGATGCACGTAACTTCTTTATGAAGTCAGGTTTTAGGACAGTCCCACAAATATTTGTCAATGACACGCTTTTGGTTAAGGGTGGTTCTGATGGGTTGGTGCAAATGAGCAAAGAGGATATCCAAAATAAAGTTCTTGAGATTACAGGTTCCGAGCTCTAGAGTCCTCTAATACCAGCAATTCCCTGAGCACCAATACTTAATGCTCTATCCATCAATTTTTTATTCATTCCTCCTAAAAGAAATATAGGCGTCTTGCATTGATTAATAATGTCAGAGGCATTTTCCCAGCCTAAAACTCCAGTATTTGGATGAGAAAGTGTTTCATTAATCGGTGAGAGGCTGATGTAATCTGCAGATATATCCTCAGCATGTTTTGCTTCATTTAAATTGTGTACTGAAGCGCCAAATAATTTTTTTTCATCAAATGGCCTCTCTTTTATTTCCATCAGTTCATTGGAAGTGAGATGCCAACCATCACATGCTTCCTTAAAGCTTTTATTAGGCGTATTGAGTATAAGTTTTGCTTGATTCAGTTGACATAATGTAAAAATTTTCTCAATATAAGTATTGTTGAGAGTAGATTTGCTTCTTAGCTGAATTATTTTGATTCCATCTCTAAGGCGCTGTTTACACTGATTAATGACTAAGTCAGATTCGTGTTCATCTGGCGTAATCCAATAGCTTTTTGGAAGACAAATTCGATGGATAATTTTCCACATTGTGGGTAATAATTTATAGTCCTTTAATTTATCAATGCCACACCAGCAGAATTCTTGTCCTTCATTTCCCAGGGGGGCTCCGTCATATTTTTCAATAGAAAATACTGAAAGGTTAATTGTCTTTTGAGGATATTGATGCTCAATTGTTTGAATTAGATGGTGATTCTTTACAGTAACTCCTGTTTCCTCATAGAGCTCTCTCATAATGGCAATAGAATGACTCTCCTTATTCTCAACTTTACCCCCAGGAAGTTCCCAATACCCAGACATAAATTGATCAATTTGACGCCTTGTAATAAATATTTCATTGTTGTCGTTGCGCATCACACCAACAACAACTTCAATGCTCTTATTTTTATGACTCATCACTATTAGATATATTCATTTTGTAGTTATTTTCTATTATCACCGCTATCATGAGACCGAGGTAAAATAACTATTTTAATATTTGAGATAAAAAAGTGAGTCTTCAAGATAAAATTAATTCAATCCATTCTTTTAAAGACAGTCTTAATGGAAATCTTATAGGGATTGAGAAAGAAGGGTTGCGAGTTGCTGAAGATGGAACTATTGCGCAAACCCCTCATCCAGAGAGCTTTGGCTCTGCATTGACTCATCCAGAAATTACGACTGATTTTAGTGAGGCACTAGTTGAAATAGTTACAAAGCCAATCCAGGGCTCTCATAATGTCATTAATGAATTATCCAAAATACATCACTATGTTCAACATCACTTGCCTGAAAGTGAGCGTTTCTGGCCTGCAAGTATGCCCTGTATTTTGAGAGGGAAGACGAATATTCCTATTGCATATTATGGTGAGTCTAATATTGGAAAAATGAAAACGGTCTATCGCCGTGGGCTATCCAATCGTTACGGAAGTGTTATGCAGGCAATAGCTGGTATCCACTTCAATTATTCATTTTCAATGGATTTTTGGAATTCCTACCGTGAACTTATCGCACCCTCAAGCAAGGTTGATTCTCAAAAGTTTATGAGTCACCATTATATGTGCCTGACTAGAAATGTATTAAGGTATGGCTGGTTGGTCACCTACCTATTTGGAGCTTCTGCAACTGTTTGTAAATCATTTATGCAAGATTATCATGAGCATAATTTAGAGGAGTTTGACGACAATACATTATATCTTCCATACGCAACATCATTAAGAATGGGTGATATTGGCTATCAAAATTCTCAAGAGGATAAGAAAGGAGTTAAGGCTAACTACAATAGTTTGCGGCATTATGTTTATAGTCTGAGGGCTGCAATGCAAACAAGCTGCGATGATTGTGAAAACATTGGTGTAAAAAAACATGGTGAGTATCAACAACTGAATACCAACATTCTTCAGATTGCTAATGAGTATTACTCCTCTGTCAGGCCGAAGCCATCTACCCATGGAAGTGATAGGCCATTGGGAGCTCTTTTAAATGAAGGAGTGGGCTACATAGAATTAAGGTCGCTTGATGTAAACCCAATGATGAAAGAAGGAATTGATGAGGAGCAAGTTCAATTTCTTGAGGCCTTTATGTTGTTTTGCCTTTTAGAAGATTCTCCCGCCGTTTCTTCTGCAGAGTTGACTGAAATTGATGTTAACGCAAATTTGGTTGCTCACAGAGGGAGAGAGCCAGGATTATCTCTATGTCATAATGGAGAAGATGTAACTTTATTAAATTGGGGTCAGTCTATTTTGGCTAGGATTAATGACTGTTCAGTGCTTTTGAGTGAGGCTCATCAAAAATCTGTTAGGAATATTTCAAAAAGAATCATTGAGCCTGATTTGACTCCTTCAGCAGAAATGCTTAATCAGATGAAGGATGAAGAAAAAGGTTTTTTTGAATATACCAATCAATTCAGTCTAAAGAACAAAGAGCTATTTAATGAAATGCCTATAACTGAAGATTACTTTGTAGAGCTTGACAATCAAAAAATACTCTCAATTAATGAACAGCTTGAAATTGAGTCGAGTGATACATTGAGTTTCGATGATTTTTTAGCAGATTATTTCTCAAGTGATACATAAGTCAGATACCATATGTGCACTGGCAACTGCTTATGGCCAAAGTGGAATTGGAGTCATTAGGGTGACTGGACCTCTTTCAAAGTCTATTTCAAAAAAAATACTTCATCAAGATTTGCAGCCCAGGTATGCCTATTATGGCTCATTCTTTGATAACGACAATAACCTAATTGATAAAGGAGTAGCGATTTCCTTTCCTGGTCCCAATTCTTATACTGGAGAAGATGTGGTTGAGTTTCAGGGGCATGGAGGAGTCAGCGTTATTAGAAAGCTCTTAGAGACTATCATTTCACTGGATGTTAGGGTCGCTGAACCAGGTGAATTTACTAAGAGGGCGTTCTTAAATGGCAAAATGGATCTAGTGCAAGCTGAAGCAGTTCAAGATTTGATTCAATCCAGCTCTGAAGAATCTGCATTAAGTGCAGTGAGGTCATTAACTGGAGAGTTTTCAGAAAAAATCAATCAAATACTTTCAGAATTAATCGCTCTGAGAGTTTTTGTGGAGGCTACTATTGATTTTTCTGATGAAGAAATTGATTTTTTAGAGTCTCATGAAGTTTCAAGCAAGCTTCACTCTCTAAAATTAACGCTTTTAAATATTCTAGAAAGTGCAAATCAAGGCGCAATTTTAAGAGATGGAATTCATGTGGCAATTGCGGGTAAACCAAATGCGGGTAAATCGAGTTTACTGAATTCCCTCACAAAACAACCTAGTGCTATTGTTACTGATGTTGCTGGCACCACAAGAGATGTTCTAAAGGAAACAATCCAAATAGATGGAATGCCTATTCATATTATCGATACTGCTGGCCTGCACAATAGTGACAATATAATTGAGCAAGAGGGAATTAGGAGAGCACATACCGAAATTAATAATGCAGATGTTGTTTTACTTGTTTATGATGCAAGTGATAAGTCCGTTGATCTATCTATACTGCCAGAATCAGTTAAAGACAAACCAAAAATCGTAATCAAAAATAAGATTGATTTAACAGGCTCTAAAACTGGGATTCAAAATATTCAAAACAACCCAGAAATATCTATCTCAGCAAAAAATGGAGATGGAATTAATATAGTTAGAAAAGCCCTTGCAGATTTTGCCGGACTAAATTCAAATACTGAGGGCGTCTTTCTGGCTCGCAAAAGGCATATCATTGCCATTAATGAAACTCTCTCGTTTATTAATAGTGCGATCAGTCAACTGGATGGAGGAGCAAGCGAACTGGTTGCTGAAGATCTTCGTCAGGCAGGAATGCATCTTGGTCAAATAACTGGTGAGTTTTCATCAGACGATCTATTGGGTCAAATCTTCTCTTCATTCTGTATTGGCAAATAGAGTACAATTGACTGTTTTCGAGAGAAAAAAATAGGAAATTCTTGATCTTAGTAATTCTCTCTATATTGTTGATTTAAAACACTATTTTATAGACTGCTACTTTATTAATTTTAGCGCTCAAAAGTTTATTTAATAAAAAAGAGCAATATAGCTTGACGCAACAATTTGAGCATGTATAATTTCCCGCTTTCACCGCACAAATAGATCTTTTTTTGAGTGGTAGTTCTTTAACAATTTATCAAGCAACTTGTGTGGGCACTCGTGCAAGAAATTGTGCAGTGCACATAAAAA
>ERZ807291.6937-NODE-6937-length-13417-cov-8.742703_pt1 | contig 13417 bp, 15 predicted proteins | sample MGYA00521257_ERZ807291 | MGnify/ENA primary metagenome ERZ807291 (study PRJEB31413, sample SAMN03169783) | marine metagenome | biome: Marine; feature: Water; material: Subsurface seawater | place: North Sea | collected 2011-04-28 | depth 1 m m ...
GTGCCGCCATGCCATGCCTGACCGCAGTACGAGCAAAACGTATTCAAGTACAATCTCCAGCTCGCAATTGGGTCGACCGAGCGGCGAGAGGGTAAAACGATCGGCAATGTGACAAAGGATACCATCAGTCACGAGTTCCTTCATATATTTCAATCAAGATATTTTATAGACGGACCCGAAGAGTATCATACGGGATCGCCCGAATTAATTTCACTCAAGAAACGTGTTTTTGTAAATTCAGAAACAATATCAAATGGGATGAGAATAGGACAGACCCAGTACAATATTTCTTCTTTGTTTGCGGTCCATTGATTACAAAGTTCAGTAGCTACATGTGCTACACTGTAGACTTTAATGCGTACAGTATGTATTCCTTGCATACTTTCCACAACATACGCCCGCGCATCGCGTACAACAACAATCGCAGAGTGACAAAATGTCATGTGTGACGGTTCGATCGTACCCATATGACGCAGGTGAATATGGGCAATGCGTACAATGTGTATTTCAAAGGAGTGTTCGTATAATTTGATATAATTGTGTAACTGTTCGGACAATAGAGGTACGAATGAAGTGGGTACGTTCGCATCGGTTATAAGCGAGTTGAAAGAAGAATGTGCAGAAATGACCAAGTGTGTTAACATATGACATTGTGTTTCAAGTTGTTTCCACCTTCCGGTCTTTGCAATGGATACATGACAATACTGTAATTTGGAAAGTAATTTTGCAATTTTGTTCATTTCAATTAATAGTTTAATCGTAGCCGTTGTCGTGTGACAGACGGTCTCTAGTTGAAATATTCCATCCGATGTATATTCCATCTGATAATGTTGCAACGTATTAATCGCTGTCTGTCTCAAGATTTGATAAAACATTTCCAATATCATTCGTGTCAAGCATTGAATATGACAAACATATTTCTATATTTGTCATATTAGTTCATCATGGACATTCTTTTTTGTGTGTGTGTCACGGCTTTAAAAAAATGTGGTCTTATTTTACCCACTCGTATATTTAAGACAAAAAGTGAATCAAAGATACTTGGTTTGTGACGGACAATCTTGAGTTATGTGTGTAATATGCAAAATGTCAGCTTTTCAAAAACTGACATATTGGATTAATCTCGGGTCATCTAATGGGTTAACACGTTTGTAGATTTCGCACTGGAATGTTGAACACGGGGCTTGCCAAATGAACAGTCTCGTTAAACTCCATCAGTTGCAATTCTTCGGTTTCTTCATATATGGACACTTCTCCTGAATCGATTGCTAGACATCGATGGTTCTTTTTGCGTTTTCCACAATGTTTGCAGTTGTAAGGGCCCATTCTCTTCGAACGTCTAACTGGAGTAATCGTCACAATGTCTCCAATTTTCAATCGATGGGGTGGAATCTGTTGCCACGCGGACTGTTCATCGCCGCCACATTGGACAGAGTTACAAATGTATCTATATTGACCGGGTGAACCACCTCCATCGGTTTTGACATAGGTATTGGTATTACACCGTGGACATGGTGGTTTGGGTTTCATTTTTTTGTTCTCAAAAAAAATTTAAATGCGTTCTCAAAATTTGTCAAATTTTTTGAGAAAATACAGGCAATAATATTTTTTCCACGGTGTTTGTGCGGTACATATTAGATTCGATCTGTTTCTTCTTCTTGCCGACGTGCATATTGTACACTGGGGGTCCAGCGATGGGTCGGTTGATGAAGGTTGGGAGTGAGTGCGCGTGTAGGCGTCGACCGATCCCCTTTAGACATTGTTGTTGCATCAATCCTAGTCCCAGATAGGTTGGGACGTGCGATCATATGGCTGTGTTCAAGACGATCCGTGTTGTGTCTCCCTGCGGTTGCGATTGTGTTTCGTTGGTTTGGTTCTACGGGTCTTGCGTACGAGCGATGTTTACTCGCGTTTTGCATGGCATTATTGTTCCATGCGGAACGGCGTTGTCCATCCAGAATGTCACTGGCGGCAGTAATATAACGGTTTTGTGCAGCAAATCCGGGTCGTATAGCAATAGTTGCGCTGTCAACTCGTGGCAAAATATCATACTTTTCACTTCGCGTTGGTGGAGCCGGATGCGGGTAGTCAATCCGTTCAGCTTGCACGCGCGCAGCATCTATTCCGGTCACTCGGACCGATTCGGGTACACATGCAACAAGATCAAGATTGCCAGCCTGTTCAACGCCCGCCATCTGCCGTTGATCGTGTAGATGCTGTTTCGATGTAATCGGTGCTTGGCCGGTAGCAGTTGGTGCGCTTGTAATAAGGTGTTCATGTTCGACGGCATCACCACCTTGTCGTGTAGTTTCTTCGGGTGGCTGCGATGGTGCAGATACTGTATTTTCGACTCGTTGTACGGTCACACGCAGAGCATCAGCGTTACCTATACTAACGTTGGGTTGGGGATTGGCGGCACGATTTGATCCTTCCTTGACGAGATTTTGAGTCGAAAGCCGTTGGTCATCCGATCCCAGGTGATCCATTTGCTCTTTAGTCATCGCAGCATGACCCTTTTGTGACATATCAGCGATTCGAACCAATTCCATGTCGTCTTGATTCAAATGGTCGATTCCTTCTCGAATGTGACTGGCAATTTCTGCATTATTGGATGCGGTTGGCCGATAGAGTTCTGAAATTTCGCGGAACTGCTCGATGGTTGTCGTTACCGCGGTCGGTACCTTCACGTCGACTTGCGCTTGACCGTTTTTCGAGGTCGTCAAGTCAACAACTTCACGGAACTGCTCAAGTGTTGTTGTGACTGCAGTCGGAGCTTTCATATCGACTTGCGCTTGCACGTTTTTGGAGGTTGTCGAGTCAAGCACTTCACGGCACTGGTCGAGTGTTGTTGCGACTGCGGTCGGCGCTTTCATGTCAACTTGCGCTTGTGCTCGCGACACTTCAGTCGATGTCTCACCGACGACCTTACCGGAGGTCACAATACGACTGTCGACGGAAGGGTTTGTTCGATCGGTTGTTTCCTTCACCGGTCGTATGACTGGTTGTATTGCCTTGTGTGTCTTTTCTTCATGATCTATTTCAGAATCTGGTGCTCGTGTACCTCCGAGTATGTGTCGTGAAAGCCCACGGCTAGCACTTAGGTGTTTTGAACGGGGTGTCGCTTCGCCCACGAACGGAAGCGATATACGTGCCGCTCGAGCAGTCACTCCGATCGCTTTTCCAGGTGTTCGTTGATAGACTTGTCCAACTTCTGTTCTTCGGCTTTCGACACCGTGTGCTGTAGATGCTTCTGGACGTGTCGATCCCGCGCGTTTTGAAACAGGTCGAGCAAGTTCATCTCTCCAACAATGTTCGAGTGAGTGAATGCCGGTAGTTTTCTTCGGATTGTATCCATCGTACATGTCACGCCCCGTGTCAAAGTCGGAGCTGTCTTGAACCCCGGTCTGGTTAAAAAAAGTTGAGCGTTCATTCAGTGCAATTGTGTTTTGTCGCTCACCTTTGCGTTGGTGTTCATTCGTTGGTTCGGCCGGATTTGTAATACCAACGATCTCCGCCTTTTTGCGGTCTCCTCGCGGATCGGCACCCATACACCGTTCAAGATTACGATGACTTGTCGACGCGGCAGTGTTCGAGTAATCTTTGTCGGGAGGCGGAATTTCCGAAAGCATCACATCATATGTATCACCCATCCGGTCCTTAAGTGTGCCCGCCTTCACTCGCGTTTCGACGTTCAGACCGCCTACAAAAAACTCATCCACCATACATTGTGCATTCGGCTTGGACGGTAGAATGTTAAGATTATACGCGTCGTGCTTTGATCCACCATGCTGTGTTCGGAGCATGTTTCGAGATTGACTGTGCGGTGTCGATTCGCCCAAAGCTGCCATCGCATTTGACTCAGTGAATGCAGATGTGACGGCTTCACGCGTAGCCACCGCTCCCTTGGAATAAGGCGTGTCGGACTCGTCTGTAGTAGAGCGTTGAGTAGGTGAACGAGTCAATTCTCGAGCGTCGTAATTGTCCCATGTATCATCTGGATTGTAGGTGTAGTCACCACTTCTTCCCGAACTCGGTTTCATCGTTTGAACTACACAACAAAAAAAAGAAACGAAAATGGCGGTTATGTTTTCTGTTTTTGTAATTGTGCAATGTCCGAAGTTAAACTCAGTAGCATTTCGGTATTTTTATTTGACATGTGCATGATATCGATTTCGTGTCGTAGGGTGTCGATTTCTCGCTGTTTGGCAGTCTCGGCGTTTACAATCATAACTTCAGTATCATGAAATAGTTTCAAGATGGACAATGCAGCATCCTTGCTAATATTTTCATCGATAATAATTTGATCACACCGACTTCGAATTTCTGAAAGAGATTCCATTTTTGTGCATCTTGATATTTTACTCAAAAACGTCCGAACGCGACCCCACTTTTTCTTCTTTTGTCGAGTGGTTATTTCAAGTAGCAAAAGTCAGTGTAATATTGTTTGAAGATCAATTTTCATCCGAAACTAAATTAGAAATACAATGAACTTATAGTGAAACGAGTGTGTCTACTTTTTTCATCGCGGGCCAAGTACATGTAAAGAAATTTTTCTTGTATTGTTCTTTATCAACTTTTTTTCCAAAACTATCTCCGGTTATCCGTTTAGCGTCTTTTGCGGTTTTACATTCGTCTGATTTTGGTTTCTTACATAATATTTTTTTGATTTCCATTTTGGGAATGCCAGGTGAAAGTAATTTAACAGTTTCACCATCAATGGAACAAACTGCCAAATTCCCTACAATTTTTCCATATTTCTTGGACTTGGATTGATCCCACCCTAATAATTCCCTTCTCATTTTCTCACCATGACTGACAACAAATGTATGCTTACTGTATGATCCTAGGTTTATTTCTCCAGACAAATCAACGACCCACTTAATGTCAGTTGTTCGCAGTCCGATTTGTTCGGCAAAGAATGTAGCTTTATTTTTCTGGTTTTCTATTTCATTTTGATCAGTAGTTGGCGAATTATCAGTTCCTCTTCCAATCTCGTTTAAACTTTTATATATGGACAGTGTGATCGTTGCATCTGAGTCCACCTCACACTTCGATAAAATTAACAATGCTGTCATCCATGTTCTTTTTAATTGACTGACGGCAACATTTATTACTTTTTTTTCTTCTGTTATCTTGGTCTTGATGTTTTTAATGGCAAATTCGGGTATGAAAATTAAGTCCTGTGAGCCAGGTGGTAGAAACAAACGCGGATCTTTTACAAACATAGATTTTTGCACCCTCCCGAGTAGTCCACTTGCTTGCATTTCGTTTGCCAATGATGGAGCATGTCTGAAAATTAATGTATTTTTTATATTTTCGTTAGTTCCACCTTCGATCCAATTCTGATATTTATCGAACCCCGTTTTGGTACTTGTAATACTTTCTTCTCCGCAAAGTTGTAAAATTTCGGCCGATTTTCTAGTATAAAATTTGTGCAACACGTCTATAAGTCGTAATGATAACTTATAGTTAGTACAAAAGTTTGGACTTTCTTCTTCTGACATATTGATCTAACCTGAGAAATAAAAAATGTTCAAATAACTTTAAATTGTATCATTGCACTCGAAAAGTTGATAGTTTAAAATTTCTTTTTACGATGTAAATGACACGAATTCCTTCATATATATTTAAATCAATATATTCATAGACAAACCCGAAGTGTCGGTATTGTCCGAATCTTGAGTCGCTTTTTGGGAAGGGTAGACATGCATTCTGCGACCGGGTCACGGCGAACATTTCCACTCAGATGTCAAATGCATCCGCGAGACCGGCTGGATCGCTGAGTGCTGCGTCCATTGCGTTTTGGATGCCTGTCATCGAAGAATTGTGTGCACCGGGAAGTATGGAGAGTGTCGTCGTGTTCGATCCAGGTACATCCGGTGCACACGCGCAGTGACAATCAAACTGAATACCACCACCATTTGCAACTTCCCATCCACCCATGGTTTTACCTTGTGTTTTTATACAGGTATCATTACATGCATCGTTGCCACCATTGCCGCATGTAAACCCACTTTCTACATGGGTGTAGATGTAGCAACATTCGGTGTTGCTTTCGTTGTTTTTGTTATTTTTGCACGGTGGCATCCGATCCATCCATATATCCCCACTAGTAGCGCAGTGATTGTATGCTTTTTGATATTGAGGCACTGTCATTTGATTGTACTGGTGGAGAATTTTGCATGTCGAACAACCAACACAATGTACGATCGCGTTGCTATTTTAGTGAAACATAGCGGGTGTAAAAAAAATATTTTCATATTTAGTTGAATAAAATGAGTAAGCAAATTTATCTCGCTGGCGCAAGTTGGTGTGGATACACAACAAACATGGAACAAGGAATCGAAGATTCGACTAAAAAAATCCCGGTTTGAGGTAGTTGATTGCAGTACCGAAGAAAACAAAGCAGATCGCGTCTGTCAAGGAGTAACCGGATTTCCGACTTTCAAAAACGCAAATTATGAGGTACGTCACACCTGATCTACAGATATTCAAACAATAGTCAAAAAATGCACGGTTGATCAGCCTTGATGGTGAAGTATCTGATTTCGTAGATTGCATGAACAAGTTTGGTTTCTGGATTTTTTAAGCGATGTGCTTCATCAAGAGACGACCATGGTGTCCATCGCGCACCACTTACCTTTTTTTACGATGCACACGGCACGCATTGCCATCAACTGAAGCATTTTTACACCGCGCCCCCTTTTTTGTTGTATGGATACACTGTTGAGATGCTGCAAAATACGCAAGTCGTTTCTTCCGTAAACTATTGGGTGACATCGGAACTCGATCGAGTTCGTCGTCGCTTTCTTCTTCCGATTCAATGGTGTTCTTTTGTGATGCCGCGGCTTCTTGAAGTTCTCTTGCAATATCAAGTCGGAGAGCTAATGCATATTCTTCATTTTGGTATGCAATCAACTCTGCCATTTTGTCAGAGTTATGATATCTTTTTGAAATTTAAGAACGCAATTTTTTTAGATTTTTTTGAGAAAAAAAATGAACGCACGTCTGTCCAAACACCGGTCCAATCGCGATCACTACGATTCCGACGATGCCATGTTACCATTGACAACACCACGAGAAAAGGGTGCCTTTACACAGTGTTCGCCAAAAGGATTGAAACGGAAAAGTGACCTTGATTCGGGTGGTTGGTTTGTTCGAAAAGGAAATACTCATGTTGCAACGACTCTCAACTTGCCCAGATTTCCAATTTTTTCCACACGGCGTATTCAGCAATATTCACGGCATTTTCTAAAATCCAAACGTGAAAACAACGCCGCCTATACGATTACATATGCATTTAAGAACATGAATGTTCGCAACGCTGTAATGAAAGTTCGTGTCGAACCCAAACACAGTACAATGACTCTGTTGGTCGCTCTCTCATTCTGTGCCGGATTACTTGTTTACATGTGCACACCGTGTCTGATGTTTGGATGCGTGTATCTGCTATTCTGCTTGGAAACCCCCAAAGTTGTTCGTGACACTACGAATACATCACATGAGAAGTGCGACTAGAACTCCTGCCTCGCTGATCTAAATTCGTTTCGGGGCTATGGCCAATCGCACCTCTGTTTGCCGTGTTCTGCAACGATTTGAGTCCAGTACAGCATTCTACATTAAATGAGGTTCTTTCATCGACATACGATTAGAATAATCACAATGCGGCGAACCGAATAGTAAGGTAGCAACATTAAAATCTGAACGGTGGTCGTGGTATTGTTTTTTGAAATACATGAAACTTCCAATCGAAATAAGTCCTATGAGCGAATATGTACAATAGTTGATGTATCGTTGAAGATCAACCTTGACGTTCTGAGACATGTTGTAATCGTTCAAAATTTGAATTATAATTAATAAAAGAAACGAAATTAATTGTAGATTTAAATTTATTTTATTCGCGAATACATATGAAACCCATACTAAAATCGCGAACCGTAGTCTAATGTGTGGCAGAACCGTATTATCTATGACGCCCAGCGCAAAGTATAGCGTCAGCAAAATTGCGATGTGTTTAGCAAACATACTCGAAGAAAGTAAACGTTGAAGTTTACAATTTAAGGTTTCGGCAACAAAATTACTTATTACTGCCAAAATTGTTAAAAGTATGCCATGGACATACAGTTGCTCCATTTTCCTATACATGTAATATTTTTTTATTGCTCACTAACAAACTAATAATGTCGGTGTCGAAAAAACAAATATGTGTACAAAACATAGCTCTGCAGTATAAACCAACACTGGGATCCAAACCATCTGCAGCAATGTATTATCATGTACTGAAATTCCCGTTGCATAAAACAAAACTTATTCACAAGGGAGGACTGTATACATTGGATAAAAACACACAAAACATGGTGTATTGGAAAAAAGAAAACACTTGAAAACAATGGTCTCAGATCGTCCGGTGGAAATAAAAATATGTACGTATATTAAACATAAATGTTAACGCAACTTATATTTCTTTCTCATATCGTATCCGTATTTACACTTACTTGCCGTGATGTTAAATCATTCTACAATGACAACGATAACAGTGGCGCGTCTTCTTGTTGTGCGCAGAACGCCGATCACGTACGCGATGCACCCGGATGCATTGGAGCTGTTTCTCCTTTTGTAGATGGAGCACAGGACAAACTCGATGCTCTTGCTACACTTATCAATACCGAAGGTGTTGGACACCGTGGAGAATACAGACCCCAAATTGGGTTGGCGGTTTCGAAAGATGGACACTACATACACTCGTCCAGTGGTGTTGCAGACCATTTAACAAACGAACCATTTACATCCGATACACCATATGCGATTGCATCCGCCGGAAAAATGCTGAATGGATTGATGTATGCCAAGGCAATTGACGCCGGCTATATTTCGGATATCTATCAAACTCTCGGATCGCTTCATCCCGCATTAAATATTCCGCACACCCTTCTTGTTCCATTGCGGGCATCGCTGTATTCAAATTTAACCGTTGAATGTGCTATCTGCAATGATACAACGTATCATCTGCGTGACGCTCTTATGGATGGTCTGATGCATGATGGAGTATTCGACGGTAAACCAGTTCAGGCGCGTATGTTAAATGTCAACGGTTCTTATGAAGACCCTGATGCGAATTTTACACAGTCCTGTGCAGCTGGAGAAATGGCCTTAAAAGTGGTATATCACCCAGATGGTAAATATGAGACCGAAAATACGTTTACTGTTGGTTCCTACACTTCCCCAATAATGGAGGTTGGTGTCAAGTTTTCCGATACATTTTGTGTTCCCGTTGCAACTTCAATCGAAGTTACACTGAAAGATTCCTACGGAGATGGGTGGAACGGTAACGCACTTGTGATATATACGCTTGAAGGAAAAACTACGTGCAGCAAATTGTCAGTAATCAACGGAAACACGCAAAGTTTCAGCGTGCAAATACAACGCTGCCCCGATCCACCATTACCATACTCTATCATGATGTTTGTATCAGTAAGAAGGTTAACCGTTGCAGATATCTTGTCTGAATCGATCTTTGGCATTTGCGCTTGTCATCATGCTTTAGAGGTCGGTCTTGAATCTGATGGATGGGATTCGAATACATACTCTACTTTTAAAAATGAGAATATGCTGGTGTTTAACCGATCGATGGCTTCACAAACGACCACGATGGTGGAGCATGTCGACACGCTATTTAACAATTGGTCCGGTTATTTGACGTCTGATCCTGGAACCTGGAGCTACGGATCCGGCACAAGTACTTTTGCCGGTATGTTCTTACAATGGGTTGTAAACTCAAAAGATGGGAACACCAAAACTATACGCGAACTGGCCGCCGAGTGGTTCGCGCCGATTGATCTTAAATTCTTTCACTATGGTTACGGTGATTATGATTTGGAAACGGGTGATCTAAAATCGGAGATAAAAGCACAACAATGGGATGAACCCGTACCGTTCTATTACGCAATGAACAGCTCAAATCGGCTCTACGGTGCGAAAGTAAACGGAGTGCCATACACGCATCTGGGAGCAACACCCAGACAGATGCAAACCTCTGGTGACAAATTATGGACCCTTGATGATGATGTGAATTCAACACAACCTGCGTCTGGATTCCCTGGAATGGGGGGGCTTTTGTTTGCCTCGACCCGTTCGATGATCAAAGCAGGCACCCTTGTCGCGAACTATGGCAAAATTGATGGGGTACAGATCATTTCACACAATGCAATGTTTCAGGTTTTTGAAATTCAAAATAAAGGACAGATACTGAAGCACAACTCTATACTTCCGGAATATGGACGTTTACCTCCAAACACGGATTCGGATGACGATTTTCCGAGTACGTTAGTCTTGCCAGACCAGAATCACGCGCTCGCGTACCGTGGGGGTCTGATGGGATTTGTGCAAGGTGTGCAGCATCGAGAGTATCCTTCTAGTTCATGGATGGTGAATACATACTTGAGTAACACTCCGTTGCTGCCTTCTTGGAAAGGGTGGGGCGGAGCTACGGGGCCGAAACAGGTACTCTACACCGATCAAAACGTCGCAGTGTACATCTACGGAACACGACGCGACCAAGATGGTACGAGCATGCAGGGCGTTCATGAATGGTTATCCTCACTCATGGGCGACTGCTTAAATTTGCTTGTCACGTTGTAGAACTGCACGTGATTCCATCATCGACAGGTCTACGACCTTCAGTCTCCGGCGTTTCACTCGAAACACGCATTCTTGTGAGATGAATACATTCATCATAAATGTATTTACATTTATGATACGAATTGTTTTGATTCGAATAATATTTGAGTGTACACTTTTGATATGCATTTTTACATTCTTCAGTATGGTACACTACATTTTTTTTTATGAATGACATCTTTTATATTCGAAAGTTTTTTTGTTGATACTTGTTTGAAAAAATTGATCAAACAAAAATAAATATGTTTACAAATACATTTACACCATACTTCTGTGTCTTAGAATATGTCCGTAGCAACCCAAGGAGGAGCTATATTCTCTCCTCAAGGGAAGAATACGACCGAGTACCTACCTTTATTCTAAACGACCCGGAATATACGGCGTAAGGAAGGAGTGACTCATATTATCTGTTGTCACATTTGCCGATCGTTTTATACCCTCGCCGCTCGGCCGACACAATTGCGAGCCGGAAGGCTGTACTTGAATACGGTTTGCTCGTACTGCAGTCGGGTAGTACTGCATGGCGGTACCTCCAGCAGATATGGTCTTTTATAATATCTTGACAGCAATTACGAAAGTCTTATACGTGGAGTTTCACATTGAACAGATGAAATACGACGCGTTTTATTTTGCATGGTCTCTTTTTGAGCTTCAATCTCTTCGCGTTCTTCTTCTTCAATATCTAATTGGCTTTTCATATATTTTTTCGACAAATCCCAATACAACGGTTTCCCCACTTTAAAAGGTGGTACGTCTGGCTGAGCTTTATACCAAAATATACATTCATCGATATTGTTACTTCCCGTCGTATTGTCCATCACCATTGCCGAATAATTGTCAGTGCATTTATCCATTACTTTAGAAAAATCCTCGTATTTTTCAAACATACCGAAAAAATATTTCCATAATTTTGCTTTATTTGAAATTATATTTTCACGGAGTGCAAACACATAATCAACTTGTGTTCTCAAATCCGGACCCATATCCATTACATACTGTACTGCATTGCACATTGTGATATTCAGGTGTCGTCCGTTCATGAACAAATCGCGCATACCGACACCCTTCAGGATTTTCTTATCATACATACAGTCGTCAAGAAGAAGGAATAACGAACGTGCCTTTTTTTGTCGCACAAGTTCACGTTGTAATCCTAGCATTGAATCAAGTTTACTTTGAGAAAACCCGTTATAGATCCACGAGTCGGGCATGTGTTCTCGGAAAGTATCGGCAGATTCTTCAGTTGGTGTCATTGCGAGTCCAAAATCTACTCGATCCTTCAGATGATATAATAAATCTGTTTGAAGTACAGATTTGCCAGTTCCGCGTTTTCCAACAAGAATGATAATGCGATGTGGTTTTAAAGTAGTTGGATCGAACCGCTGTACTTTAAGCCGCATTTGTTTGAACAAACGATAATTATTTTGAAAATGTACACACCCCCATTAGTTTATGTAAATCAGTTTTATCTGACATGTTGCCGTCGTCACAGCGATCTTGGGAAAGCATTGAAACAGTCGGGCGCTCCTGTCGTACTCTCTTCACCGACTCATGCGCGACATTTTTGGAGGACTTGCGATACGGAGACCGGTGCTGTTCGAGCGACATTTGCCTGCGCGTTTGGAGGGGCGCGTGCTTGTCTACGAGCACGATTCACTGGCACAGCGAGGACCGGAACGATTGTAAGAAGACGAGAAAGGTGCAAATGTAGTACATCAACCGCGTTCAATATTATCCGTTTTAATCATGCAACTCTTTTAAAAATAAATGAGTGATTATAGTTTTATGCGCTCTGGGCAAATTGGTGAAAATAATGACAATAATATGGTGGATTTTTTGCGTAAAACAACAAGTATTCTCAAGATTTTACTAGAAGATTCGGTTCACACAGCTGCAAAGTTTACACAAACATGCAATCGAAAAACAATCACAGATCGTGATATTATATACGCCCTCAAGTACGAAACACATGAATTTTTTATCCGTGATGGTCTCGAAACTCGCTTTAATGAAGCCTTACAGGAAGAACAAGCGCACACATACACGACAGACGACGAAAGCACAGACGACGAAAGCACAGACGACGAAAGCACAGACGACGAAATCACAGACGACGAAAATACAGACAATGCTGATGGTTATTGTATTGAATTTAAAAATGGAGGTTCAGAAGAATGTGAGTTTCATCGCAAAGTTCTCGGATATTCGCAAATGTGGGATGCATGGATGCCATCTGATCATATGCAACAGTTTCTGAAAAATGCAGTCGACAATACAACTCGCACAATGATGGAAACAAACTAAAGAAAGAATTACACGCAAAAGTGTTCAGTTGTTATTTTTTATCTCTTCATTTGACGGCAGGTAGAGATAGATAAAATAAGTACCATCTTATTCGTTATAGACTATTTCGATATTCATTTTTTTTATAATACTCTATGAGTGAAGAGGACGCAAGGCGCTCAAAGTGTCGATACTCACCGATCACAACGGGGTCGTCCACAACCTGCGTACAGACGCAGGATGTACACATGGCGTACACCCTGCTGGCACTGGGGCATCTACTTTGCACTCGGTTTTTCCCGGGTGTAACGTAGCGCGATTGGCTGGTGGGAGGGTGGTGGGTGTGGAGGGGAGGGGAGGAGGTGGGTGGAGAGGTGAGGATGGAGGTGGGAATGAGGAGAGGCGGTGGGGGGGGGGGGGGGGGGGGGGGGGGGGGGGGGGGGGGGGGGGGGGGGAG
>ERZ807291.6944-NODE-6944-length-13400-cov-8.896890_pt1 | contig 13400 bp, 7 predicted proteins | sample MGYA00521257_ERZ807291 | MGnify/ENA primary metagenome ERZ807291 (study PRJEB31413, sample SAMN03169783) | marine metagenome | biome: Marine; feature: Water; material: Subsurface seawater | place: North Sea | collected 2011-04-28 | depth 1 m m ...
AAAAGAAATAATAACTTTACAACAAAAACCTGTTGTTGAACCTGTTGTTGAACCTGTTGTTGAACCTGTTGTTGAACCTGTTGTTGAACCTATTGTTGAACCTATTGTTGAACCTGTTATTGAACCTGTTATTGAACCTGTTATTGAACCTGTTGTTGAACCTATTGTTGAACCTGTTATTGAACCTGTTATTAAAAGTAAAATTCAAAAAGATCCAACATATCTTCCATTATTAAAGATTACTAAAAATTCAAATACTATTAATGTTAATTTAGATGAAAATAATCAAGATATAATAGATAATACGTCTATAATAAATGATATAAATACTGAAATACTGAAAATTAACAATATTGATTTATTGGACTATAATATTAATATTGATAATATAACAGTAGAGGAAAGTAATATATTTGATAATAATATTACTAAAACTGTTTTTGGTAAAATTGCAAATATTGTCTATTCTTACAATGGAATAAATATTATTGGACAAGGTGTTAAAACCCAATCAATATATAATGATAAATTAGTTTCAAAAAATATTAGTTTTAAATCAATAGAGAAAACAAATGATATTATAGAAATAATGCCAAAATCTGAAATTTTAAAAATTGCTAGTTCACAATATAATAAAAAATATTTAGATAGTCTTTCTTTAGAACTTGTATATTTTATTAGTTCTACAAGCAATTTAATTATACCGGCATATAATTTAAGTGGAAATTCAAATGGCATCGATTTAATTAATTCAATTATACCAGCTAATTTAGATTATCTACCTCTAATAAAATTATCTAATGTTACTATTAAAAGTAATACAATTGAGAAGACCACAAAAAAATTAAATACAAATGATAATGATAATAATATAACAAATAATATAACAAATAATATAAATATACAAGAAACAAATGAAGTATTTATTGTACAATTGGAAGACTTAATTTCATCTGATAATATTGAGATTGTATCAGTATTTAATATAGTTAATAATATTAAAGACAATGGCACCTTTAGTATTGTATTGCCTAACAAAATAAGTAAAAATTTTCATTCAAGATTAAATAAAATTAATATATTACTTGTATCTACTAATATATATGGATTTAGTTTTAATTTAAAATTATCTATTAATTTATCAAACTATAATAATTTATTTAATATTATTACACAAGATGAAATAAAATCTAATTATGGTGGAAATATTCATAACTATGGAATTGAATGGTGTGAAGATGTATTATGTGGAACTACTTATAGTAGATTTACTAATGAGATGGAAAAATTATCTGTTTATAAGGAATATTCATTTGATGCTATACAAACGAATGAAATATATTCTAAAGATTCAAAAGAAGATAATTTAGAACAATACTACATTGATAATGTTGATACATCTGTTTATATTGGTCATGGTTCAGGGGATGGACTAGTATTTGAAACATCTACAGCCGATAATATATTAACATGTAAAGATATAAGTAAACGTAATGGATGGGGAAATCGAGATCTAGAATTCAAGACATTATTAAGTTGTAAAGTTTTACAAGAAAATTATAATGGACAAAATTGGGCACAGAGATGGGGTCCATGTTTTAATGGGTTACATTTATTATGTGGATTCCAATCTAATGCAAATGTTGGAGAACATAATTTATTAAAGTTCTTTGCTGAGAATCAATATACTAAAAATCAATCTGTTAGAATGTCTTGGATAAATGCAGCAAATAATGATCAACCTAGTGGAACACAAGTTGTAGTAATGGGACCACTAATTAATAATCATCATACAACAAATTTCAATTCAGTACCTTCTGCCATTAATGGATTAAATAGGGCATATTGGAATGACCATACATGGGGAATTTCAAATGGGCCTGGATTAGATATTAGTAAAACTGACATTAAAGGTTGGTGGCGTATAGTTTTTACAGTATAAAATCATTTAAATAATTAAATAATTTAAATAAAATTATTTAAATTATTTTATCTATCACTTTTTAAAAATTTTATTAGACATTATTAAGTATATGTCTGAAAAATATGAAATTATTAAAATTCAGTTATCTGAAGAAAGTATTATTAGAGAACAAACTGATAGTCTACTAAATAAAACATTAGTAGATGAATCAATCACAAGAGCCGTTGAAGATTCTAAAATTAGAATTAAACTTGCAGAAGAAGCTGCTATCAGAGCCGAAGAAGACTCTAAATTGTCAATAAGAATATCTAATGAAAATTCCGAAAGAGTATATGAAGATACTCAACTTAAAATACAATTAAATAATATGCAAATAAAAATGAATGAAATGGAAAATATGAAAGATAAATTAAATAAAGAGGCACAAGTCAACATGGATTCAATAAATATAAATAACAGATTAATTCAGAAACAGTCTACTGAATCTGTTCAGCCTATTGAGATGGCTAAGCCTGTTGAGATGGTGAAGCCTGTTGAGATGGTGAAGCCTGTTGAAATGGAGAAGCCTGTTGAAATGGAGAAGCCTGTTAAGATGGAGAAGCCTGTTAAGATGGAGAAGCCTGTTAAATCAAATAAATATATTAATAATATAGCAGTTGGTGCTAATAAATACGATAACAACACTTTTAAAATTAGTAATATTCAGTATAAATTCTTAAATTAAATTTATATATTTTTAAGCCTATTTAAAAATATATAAATTTTCAACCTAAATAATATTAATATGTAAAATATATTAAGTTAATGCAGAATAAAAATATATTCATAGATGAAGAAAAAATTTTTAAAAGTATAGCTATATCTAAAAATAAGCTTCATAAAATAGAAAGAGATTGCAATGATGATATTAAGATTATATACGAAGAGTTTAAAAATAAAAATAGTGAACTACTTAAAATATTTAATGAAGAAGAAATAAAAATAACTGAGCAATATATAATTGATGAGCAAAATATTAAAGATAAAAATGCTACATATAAAAAAATGTATTTAATAATTGAAGAAGATTATTTAAAAAATATGGAAAAACTAGTTTTAGAAATAACAGAAGCATTTAAAATTCTAAAAAAAGAGCAAGTTGACAACTTTGAAAAAGTTAAAAATGAAATAGATAACAATAAAATCAATGATTTAGATATATTAACTAAAGTTATAGATGAAGAAAATAGTAAAATCAATGAACAATTAAAAAATTTAGAAAATGAATATAATAATATGGTTTCTAATAATAAGAAAGTTATAAATGAAAAAATTACTAATCTTACTTCTAATTTAAATTTAGAATTAGAAAATGCTAAAAATACATTTGAACAAAATAAAATAGAAACTGATAAAAAATATTCATCAGAAATAGCAAATATAAATAATACATATATTGAAGGAAAAGAGCTTAATGATGCGAATATCAAAGAATATAATGATTTAGAAAAAATTTTAAAATTACAATTAGAAAAAAACTTTGATGATATACAAATAAAAATAGATGATTATAAAAATAATTTGGAATTAAACAGTACTATCAAAGAAATAACTGATAATATTATAAATATAACAAATAAATTTAACAACGATAATAAAACAATTGCTAATAAACTAATTACAAATCAAAATATTTCTATAAATAATAACTTAATTGAAGATAACTTGAGAAAACAATTAATTCTATTAAATAATATTAGTAATGAAATTGAAAATAAAATTCTAAATAACACTGAATTTCAGGTTTACTTGAATAAATTAGATGAAATTAACAATGAATTTATAAAAGAATCAATGCAATTAAAACAAGATCTTATATTAATATCAGATAAACAAATTGAAGAAATAAATGCCAGTATAATTAATTTAGCTACACAAGAAATAAATACAAAAACTAGTGAATTATTAAAGAACAACACCGAATTTCAAGTAATTAAAGAACAATATATTAGTGATATAGATAATGAAATGAAACAACTTCCAGAATTAGAGTTGAAAATATCCGAAATGAACAATTATATTAATGAATTAAATAATAATTATAATGTAAATAATAAAGAAAGTAAAGAATTAAAAGTATTAATTGAAACAAAACGTAAAGAAGCATTAGAACAAGCAGTAAACATATCAAATAATTTTTTAAATGCGACACAAAATAAATATAAAATAAATTATGAAAATTTAGTCAAAAATAAAGAAGATAATATAAATATTTTAAATATGGAAATAGAAAAATTTAAAAATGATTCAAAATATGTAGAATTATCAGAAAAACGACAAACAATTGATAATAATATAAATGAAATAAATGAATATAATAATATGATATTATTTTATAATCAAAAAATAGATGATACAAATAAACAAATAATAGAAAGTAAAAAAATAGTTACCGCCACAATAACTGAGAATATTGATAAAGAATTAAGTCAATATAAAGAAGATATTGATAATCAAAAAACAATTATAATTGATGAATTAAATTTAAATTTGAATGAGCTAAAAATAAATAAAGAGAATGATACACGTACATACATATCTGAAATAAATATTTTAAAAGAAAGTAATAAAACTATTAATTCTACTAAAGAAGAAAATACTAATAAACTTGTAGAACTGTCTGAAAAAATACAAGATGCTACTAATAAGTTTGAATTAGTTGTTAAAAATAATAGTGATAAACTAGACATAGAAGAAAAGGAAGAAAGAGATAGACTAACTAAAGAATTAACTATTGTTAATGAAGAATTAGAATCATACGATTTATTAACAGATGGTTTGTTAAAGGATAAAGAATCTTACATAGCACAATTAGTAGTTGAAAAAAATAATTTAAATATCATGTCGTTATTATTGAAAATACAAGAAATTGATAGTACATTATATAAAATAAATAAAGATAAAGAAGATCGATTAATTAAAAAGACATCTAATGAAAAAGATATTGATAATATTAATAATAAATATTTTACTATAAGAAATGAAGTGTATCTAAGTAGTTTACAAGATTTTGAAAAAGAGACTAGTCAATATAAAAAGAACGAAGAATTATACAAGAATGAAATAGTAAAAGCTCAAGATACTTTAGTAAATAATAATAATAAAATAAATGAATTGACTGCTAATGTAAATCAAATAGTATTATTATCAGAGGGAAATCAAAATAAGGTTATAGAAGATGCAGAATTAAAATTAAATAATAAAGATGAAGAATATCTTAATATAAGAAATAAAAAATTAAAAGATACTCAAAATATTAAATTAGAAGAAATAGATCGGGACTATAATATAAAATTAACATCAATTATAAATGATTTAGAAAAAGTAACATCTTCTATCAATATTAATGATATACATATAATGAATGACAAAATAGCCAGTGACATAGAAATATTAGAAAGTAAATTAACTGATAATATAATAAGCATACAAGAATTAGAAGAGAAAATAGTATTAGTTGAAAATAAATTTATTTTAGATGAAGAAAATATTAATACTGAAAATTTATTAAATATTAAAACATCAAAAGAGCTATTAGAACAACACTACAAAAATTTAGAAATTGATATACTTTTACAATATGATATTGATTTTGTAAATAATAAAATAAGCAGTAGATATAATGAACTTGATAAATATACTAATGCAAAAAAAAATATAGATAATAAAATAAATCAATTAAATAATAAATTTGTAAATCAAGAAGAAATATATACTAATAAAGAAAAGTTATTAAATGAAGAAATTAATTCATTAAATAATAAAATGAAATATAATTTGGAAGAGTTAACTAATAACAAGAACAATATATTAGAAAATGAGTATAAAGAATATCTAGATAAATTAAATATTAGTTATAATAATAGAAAAGATGAACTTGCATTAATATATAAAGATGCTATAGATATAGAAAATAAATTATTGAAGGAAAAAGAAGAAAATATTAATAATATTCAAAATTTTAATAATGAATTATCAAAATTAGAAACTATAAATAAAAAAGAAATGTCTACTACTATTTTACAATTAACGGAAGAACAAAATTTACTTAATTTAAATTATACTACAGAATTAAAAGATAACAATGATCGACTTTCTAATTTAGAAAATGAAAAACAAATATTAGTAAGTAATAAAATGAAAGAATTAGAATCAACAATAATTAAAGAATTTGAAAAAGAATATGAATTTACATTTGATATACTTAAAAATAAGAAAAGTGAAGATAAAGAAATAGAATTATTAAATACTAAAAATAATAGTATTAAATTAACAACTGATATATATAATGATAACATAGTTAAATTATCTGATAATTATAATAAAGCTATTAAAGAATATAAAAATATATCAAATATTGAATTAGCTAAAATGAATGAACTTAATATTATAGAAGAAAATAAACACTTATTAAATTATAATAATGCAAAGAATATATTAGAAAACAAATTGAATAATTCTAATAGAAACACAAGAAATAATGATATAGAAACAAAATATAATAATATACATAATATTCAAAATAATATTCATGATGCTCAATTGAAAGAATTAAATAAACAGTTGGATATAGAAAAAGAAAAAAAATTATTAGAGCTTAAAAATACTTTTGAGAATGAAATTAATAAATATTATATTAACTATGACGAAGAATTAAATTTATTAGATAATCAAAAAAATGAACATTTAAAAGAAAATAAAATTAAGTTAGAAAATGATTTAATTAATAATAAAATTTCTTTTGAAACTAATAAAAGCAATAATCGCAACTTATTAATATCTAAAATTGAAAAAGAAAAATTTCACGCTTTAAATTTGTTAAATGATATAACTAATTAAATAAAAATTGATTAAAATAATTTAAAATTAAATTATTCTAATTAACTAATGAACTTTAATCCGGGCGTATATACTGTTATACCTACTTTCTTCAAAAATAGTGAAGTAGATCTTGAACAATTAGAAAAATCAATTATTCATCAAATAAATAATAATGTTAAAAATATTGTATTGTTAGGTACTACAAGTGAAACACCAACTTTATCAAACAATGAACAAGAACTAATTGTTAAAACAACATGGGAAAAATTTAATGGTAAAATTAATATTATTGTTGGTATTGGAACAAATAATACAAAAACTACTCTAGAAAATGCGTTCAAGTTTAGAGAATTTTGCGATGCTTTTATGGTCACGACACCATATTATAACAAACCTTCACAAGAAGGAATATATGCACATTTCTCAACAATTGCGCAATTAATTGAAGATAAACCAATTATGTTATATAACATTCCTTCTAGAACAGGTGTATCAATTAGTGCAGATATAGTTGCTAATTTATATAATAGTTTTAATAATATTAAAGCTATAAAAGAAGCAAGTGGTAATATTCAACATTCTTTAGATATTAAAAATTTATGTGATATTGTAATATTATCAGGCGATGATGCACTTACATTACCTTTAATGAGTATTGGTGCACAAGGAGTTGTAAGTGTAGCATCTAATATTATACCAATGCAGATGACAACATTAGTAGAATTATTCAAGTCAAATAAGATAGATCTTATGATTGAGATGAATAAACAATTATATCCATTATTTAAAAGTTTATTTTTAGATACAAATCCAGTACCATTAAAATATTTAATGGTAAAACATGGATTAGCTACGGATGAATCAGTTAGATTACCTTTAGTTAAAATTCAATCAGCTGATATTAAAAATCAGATAGATTACATAGCATCTACTATTCCACATACAAGTACCTCAGTAGATCTATAAAAGTGTTCGCTTTGATAGATTAAGAAGTAAAATTGATTTAAACCATATTTAACTAGATTATTTAATTCAAATGTCAAATCGTCATATTTTATTTAAAACACAAGTAATTAAATTAGGTGGAACATCTCAGACTAAAGTAGGGTATGATACATTAATTAACAATTTAGATCAAAATATTAAAACAGTAATTGTTGTATCTGCTATGAAAGATATAACAAATTTATTAATAAAAATAACATCACCTGAATATTATAAATATGCAATAGATACATTTAATATAATAAAAGAAAAAAATACAAAACTAGCAACTGAATTAGAGTTAGATATTTCATTTTTAGATGAAGAATTTAATTTTTTATTACAAATGATTAAAAATATTAATAATATTAATCTACAAGACAGAATTAATATTGTATCTTCTGGTGAAACAATTACTGCAAAAATTTTAAATAAATATATTGAAACTAAAGAGTTAAAAACAATGTATATAGACACAACTGATTTTATAGATTGTAATTTACCAAATGATACGCTATTTAATAAAGGAGAATTTACAGTTAATATTAATAATTTTTATTCCAATTTTGATTCTTGCAATACAATTATTGTACCGGGATTTAGAGGCAAAAATATTAATAATGAAATCTCATTAATGGGGCGAGGAGGTAGCGACACAACGGGATCACTAATTGCTTCATCTCTAAATTCATCTAGATATCAAATATGGACCGACGTAAATGGAATATATACAGGAGATCCAAATAAAATTAATAATGTTAATATTATACCTATTATTAGTTATGATGCTGCACAAGAAATATCGGCAATGGGTGCATCTGTAATTCATCCATATTGCATAAAACCATGTAAGCAAAATAATATTCCAATTGAAATAAGAAATACATTTAATTATAATACAGATTATACAACAATTAAATGTACTAATAGTTCTTCTGACAAAGCAATTTATTCAATTACAAAACAAGATAATATAACAATATTTAAGATCCAATCATTAAATATGTGGAATAATTATGGTTTTGTATATGATATTTTTTCAAAGTTTAAAGATTTTAATGTTGATGTTAATATTATTAATACTTCACAATTTGATATTACAACTACTACAAATGACACAGACTATGTAAAATTAGAAAAATTAAAAGTTGTATTGGAACAAAAATATAATGTAATTATTACAAATAATTGTAGTTGTATTTCTATAGTTGGTGAAAATCTTAAAAAATATGATAAATTAGATTTAGTTATGAAATCACTATTAGATTTCGATATTAAATTAACTAGTTATTCATCTAACGATATGACAATATCATTTATAGTTGATAATGATACATCTAGTAGACTATTAAATAATATACATCAAATTATATTTCCATATAATAAATTTATTTTACCTAAAAATGCACCATGGTGGCAAGACAAATTACTTGATAATGGTCCAGAACATTGCAAATATATATATAATTTAGATATTGTTAAAAATAAAATAAATACACTAAAAGAACTATCTAGTATAGATAGAATTTACTATGCAATGAAAGCTAATAATAATGAATCTATACTATTATCAATTTTAAAATTAGGAATAGGAATAGAAACAGTATCAATTAACGAGTTAATAGTAATAATTAAACTTATTGAAACACATTATTCTGACATTGTTGATATAACAAAACAAAGTAAAGTTAATATTTTATATACTCCAAATTTTGCAGATATTAATGATTATAGTTTAATTCTAGATTATCCAAATTGTAGTAAATATAATATTATAATTATACTCGATAACATAAATGTTTTAGAATCATATCCTAATGTTTTCAGAAATAAATCTATTGGGTTAAGATTAGATTTAAATTATGGTATTGGACATTGTAGTAAAGTAATAACTCAAGGCGAAGATTCTAAATTTGGAATGACACCAGATGAAATCTTATCAAATATTAGTTTATTTGAAGATAATCAAATAAAAATTATTGGTATACATTCACATATGGGTAGTGGTATTACAGATTATAACCATTGGATCAATAATACAAAACTTATTTATAATCTATATCAAAAAATTCCTAATTCTATTAATAATATTGAATGGTTCGATATAGGAGGTGGGTTCGGAATAGATGATACAATTGATTTTAATAATTTAGATATCGAATTATCTAAATTAAAAAGTACTTTTTCTAAACCAATAAAAATTTTCATTGAACCGGGAAGATTTATTGTAGCGGAATCAGGTATAATATGGGGAAGAGTAACACAAATAAAAAATAAAAATAATACAAAATTTATAGGAACAAATATTGGTATGACTGATTTAATTCGACCTGCTTTATATTCTGCTATACATCCTATATATTTTAAAAAAAATATTATAGATTCTTTATCTAATTCTCAAACAGAATTAGTAACAATTGTTGGACAAATATGCGAATCTGGCGATTTTTTAATTAAGAATTTACTTGTAAATAATAATATAAAAATAAATGATAGTATAATTGTAACAAATACTGGTGCATATGGGATAGTTATGGCTTCAAACTATAATAGTAGAAAATTACCTGAACAATTATTGTATTAATTTATTAATATATTACCTGAACAATTATTGTATTAATATATTAATATATAACTTATTATATAATGTCACTTTCATGGAAAGAAGTATTGATCCTTGGTTTAATTCCGATGGGTCAACTATATGCAAGAGTAATAAATTTTAATGGATCATTAGATAAAAAATGGTTATTATTTCCTCTATTTATGATACCACCATTTCAATTCATAGCTACACTTATGATGAAATTCGGTATGATTAAAAAAGGTAAAGGTGGTAAACCATATGATTGGTTTATGTTAATACCACTAATCGTAAGAATAATTTTAAGTTATGTATTGGAAAGATTTGATATGCCTGTGTATATAATTATTGATGTTGTTGTTAGTATTATAGCTACATTAATTCCATCATATCTAAGAACACGTAATCTATGTCAAGAATATAATACAAATAATATGATTAATACGTTTGTACAAGGTGTCTCTATTGAAGCCGCTGCAAATATATTTTCAGTAGTTATTGGATGGGTTCCATTAATTGGAATGATATTTACATTACTTGAATTTTTACCAGTAATAGGTGAAAGTATAGCATGGATGCTTGCTTATTCTACAGGATATTTAGTAATGAATATGTTTAATGCAGATGATTCTAAATCATTTTGTTTAACTAATAAATATAAATTATTTATGTCGATTATATCGATTATTATAATAACAGCACTAAAATCTGTTAATTATTATTTATAAGTTATATAATTGTTAATCTTTATATTTAGAATTTAATAATTTTATCAAATTATTACGTTTTATTAAATTATTTTTTTTTGTAATAATATGAATATTTTGTTTAATAGATATGTTTGATTTATTATTATCTAATACATCTTTCGAAGTTGATTGATAAATTATTTTAGGATAAATTTTTGTATAATAATCAATCCAAATTTTATTAGTACTTAAATCAGAATTCCAAGGTTTTACTGTACCATTCCAATGTATAATATTTAAACTATACAAATCATCAATATTTGGCAAATGATTCCATTTGTTATCAACAAATGTTCTGTTACTAATACTCATTAAATTCATAACAACTTGTGTTCCAAAATTAAAACATTTAAATTTCACTTGAATTTTTATTAATTTTCTCAATAATTCAAGTAAATATATTTCTTCAAAATGTTTATCCGATACTATATAGAAACCTGCATTAAAACCATTTACTTTATAAAATGTATTATCTAAATCTAAAAATGTAAATATACTTTTAATTTTAATATTTTCTTGTCTTGCAACTGCAGATTTTACAACTAATTCATCTGATTTTAAACTAAATTCTGGTTTAAAAATATTTGTTAAAATCGTTTGTTTTCCACAATTAGCAACAATCATATTATCATAATTATTATACTCTTCCTCTAATTTAAAAATATTAGTAATAACAATCATATCCCAATCTAAATACACTGCTCTTTTAACTTCAGGAAAATGGTTGAAAAATAAAAAGCGCGCAAAATTCATATCGCTCTTACACCAACTAGACCTTTTATAAAAATTTTCATTAAATTGATTTAATGTATTTCGCCATACTGTATTTAATTCAAGTTCTTTTATTTCAAGAATTGAACTTATTTCGTCTGGTATAAATGGTAATTTGTTAGGTAACTTGTCAACTAATAAATAAAATTTTAATTGGTCTTTCTTTTCTGAGTCTGCATTTATTAACACACTGTTAAATAATACAATAATTTTATCTATATTATTACCATCAACTGATGAATAAATATTCATATATTTTAAATTAGGTTTTATTAATAAGTTTTAAACAATTGTTACTATAATTTATTTTTTAATAATATTAAAACATTTTTATTAATAAGTTTTAAACTATCGCTATTATCTACATTACTAGGTATATTACTAGGTAACATTTTAGATCGATATGATTCCCATATTTTATCATTTGTCGTCCACGGTTTATTATGTCCACACCAATGAATAATATAACTTTGTTCATTTATTTGATTTGTATTCCATTTATAGTCTATAAATTTACAGTTAACAAATAGTAAATTCATAATAACTTGTGTTCCAAATTTAAATAATTGATATTCTTTCTGTAATTTAATCAACTTATTAATTAATTCTGATAGTTTACTTAAAATAAAATCATCTTTGGATACTATATAAAAACCAGAATTAAAACTATTATACGAACTTTTATAATTTAATATATCTCGTTGTCCAAGTTCTTCTTCTGCTAACTTTAATATAGTTGTATCTATTTTCTTTTTTTCATCTATAATATTTCGATGAATATTCCATTGATTAAATAACATCGCAACTATTGGCATATCTTTATCATAAAATTCTTTCAACTCGTATATATCTTTTTGTACAATCATATCCCAATCTAAGTATATAAATCTGTCTAATTCAGGAAATAAATCAAATATAAAAAATCTTGCAAAATTTAAATCAGATTTACACCAGTCAGAACGATTATAAAAATACTTGTTAAAATTATTTAATATTAATTCCCATTCATCAGTAAATTTTATTATTTTTATTTGTAATTGTTCTTTTAAAAATATAGGAATATCACAAGTAATCTCTTTATCTGTTATAATACAAAAATTTAATTTATTAAAATGTTTTGTATTTTTATAAATACTATAATATAAAACAAAAATTTTATCTATATTATTATTATCCACACATGAATAAATATTCATAAATTATATATATTTTACATATAATTTAAAGATATTAAACTAATTATTTATTATTTTATCTTTTTCCTCTTGCTCTCATCTGTAATAATATTTTTTTATTATGTTCTATTTTCTTTTGTTTTTCTAATTGTTCAATAGTAGACATATTTGGAATATTTAATTGTGATAAAAATTCCGAAAGATCAACACTAGATTCAGAATCAGATTCATATTCAGAATCAGAATCAGAAGTATTTTTTATATCATTAATACATGTAGATGCTTCAATTGTTTCAGTGGGTTCAACAACGGGTTCAACAACGGGTTCAACAACGGGTTCAACAACGGGTTCA
>ERZ807291.6949-NODE-6949-length-13392-cov-4.516158_pt1 | contig 13392 bp, 3 predicted proteins | sample MGYA00521257_ERZ807291 | MGnify/ENA primary metagenome ERZ807291 (study PRJEB31413, sample SAMN03169783) | marine metagenome | biome: Marine; feature: Water; material: Subsurface seawater | place: North Sea | collected 2011-04-28 | depth 1 m m ...
TTGAACTTTGATCGATGCTCACGGGCTGTTTGTTCTTGCGAATTGTTATACCTTGTTGGCGGGATTTATTTTTCCTGGAGGAAGCGACCATATCAATTGGGAGTTCATACAATTAAATATAACTACTTTTAAATAACAACAGCCATAATTTAGTTTTAATTCAACGAATTAATCAGAGTTCACATGCCCTCTTTTTAAAACCAAGAAAGATCTGTTTAATTCATCAGTCACATCACAAATTATCTTCCCGTGATAATTGACTTCATATTTGACATCTATTTTACAAGACGAATCGCAGCAGAGGACATAAGGGTCACGTACCGTTCCCAACTTTTCAAGAACGCTGGGCGATCAAGCACTTTCACTTGGCTCACTTGGGGTAAACAAACCACCACGCACTGAAACAAATGGTCAATATCTTCTGGCTGCAAGCCTTTCAAAGGAACACAAATATCATCCAAAACGTCTTCGAAAAAATCTCGAAACTCTTTAGCTTGGGAGAGACCGACAGCAATACGAAAGAGGTTTTTCACTAAAAGACGAAGGGCTTTCACCTTTGAGTCGGTTTTATTCTTAATCAACTCGACGTACTCATCCACCACACAACGCGCATTAAAAATGGATTTTATGTCTCTCAAGTCAGCGAGCAGCTGACCGTCTAAATCAAGGACCCCTCTCCGATTATTTACAGAAGGTTTATCATTAAAAACGTGCAAATGGTATGTTTTGTCGTCAAGGAAAGACTCGTTGGTGGGGGGCAAGACGTTTCCATCTCGCAGCACGGGCGATTTCAACAAGAGACGCATAATTTGCTCCGCTACATAAGAACAATCTTCCCAGGTCAATAACTGGTACTTTTTTTTTGATATTTCTAATTGAAAACGATGCGTCAGCAAAAATACGGCACACGCATACGACCGGGATAAGTGCCCGGGGAGCATAAAATCAAGTTCCAGAAACTCTTGAAGCAGCAGTTTCACGTTGTCTCCGACGTCGTCGATACGGTCGAATAGTCGTCGCAAGTTATCGAATTGTCGGCGGACGCTGCGAAGAGGTATACCACAGGTCTCGACAACATCACCAAGGTCTTTCCTAAACTTATTGGTTAATTTTCGCCCCAAAAATGCTCGCATAACAGTCGATTCGAAGCCGTAGTATTTGGATACTAGCTCGGCACGTTGTTTCTGAGTAAACGGGGCCATAAACGCGTTTCCGTGAAGTTTCCTCGGTATCTCAAACGATTTCACCAACATTTGGTACGTGCGGAAACAGTCCAGCGTTTCTTCACAATATAGACGGAGAATAGATAGATGTTCCGGATCATTCCCATAGCGGTCGCCAAGGTCAATTTTGCAGCGTTGTTTGCCGGCTAGTGAGGGACTGAAACCCGAAACCCACAGTGAGAACGACTGCGCGTCAAAAGAAGGTGGGGAGAGAAGGCAAACGTTAGCGGCTAGATTCGTCATTGGGCTGGTGGGAAGGCCACTATTTGCGGTATTTCTTCCGAAGTTTCTTTCACAGGGCTGATCTTTCTTTTTCTCAAGTGTTCGACACTTGGCCTGCAATGTGATCGATCGGCGAATGGCACTTGCTCGTGGAATCATAAATTTCACTTTCCAATTTCATAATACCATAATACCAGGTATAAAATAATGTACCTGGTATACGAGGACGCCTGGTATACCTGTATCGGTCGGAGATAGAAGATAGTACCTCGTAGGTACGTAATTTCCCGCCTGCGCAGATACTATCGGATCGGGCAAATCTTTTGTATCATAACTTATTTATTATGTTTGGCGGCCAAAATGACGATTTACACGGTTCATAATGGTCAGGATGTCAGGATGTGACAGGGTGCACCTCGGCACTGTTTCGACCACGGAAATGCATGGGCTCGACAACTCCACTTCAAAAAAACTGAAAAACTATTCTGTATGATTTAGTGAATTGCGCTAAAAAATATATTAAGACCTCATCGATCTCATGTTTTTGCTGGTGGCAGCGGCCTTATTGCAGATCGTAGCACTTCTATTGTTGGTCCGACCACGCAGTGTCGTCCCTTCAACTGCCTCCGACCTTTCGTCGGACAAATTCGTTCGCTCGACGGGTGCTTGCATATCTTCTTTGGGCGCAATCTTGGGATACTTGTGGTTAGAATTGAATGGATTCGCTGGCAACTACTATGTCGGGCTGGGAGCACGTCTACTGCAATTTTATGCCTTGCACGACTTCTCACAAGGTCTCTCGATACTAGCTCTCGCTGTCCATATTGTTGCTCAGTTTTCTTCTGGCGTGTTGTCACTCTTAGACCCCGCGTCACAACTCAAAGCAATGAATAAACGTTTTGGCGCACGCAATCGTTTTAAAGATACTACGATCAGAGTCTTTGGCATTTTTTCGATCTTTGTTTCCTTTGTTGCTATCCCAGGAAATTTCATTGCAATCATTTTATACCATCTTCTAGCGACTTGCCACAACGGTTACTCTGCCGAGCTGGGCGTGTTTCCTACCCACAAGAAGACAGTAAACCATTTTATAGCAGCAGCTTTGTCTGCCCTGGCCATTTTTTACGGCTCATAAGAGTGTGGTTGTACTTGCACCCGTTTCTGCTTATATCGTATAGAATGTTCCTCTTGAACGGAATCGGTGTCTCGGGCTCATCGTGATGTTATTTTAAGGACGAAAATTTTAAAAAATACTAGTACGAGGAGTAGTAGATGCGTGATCTGCCATCAATTAAATCGAGTCCACGTGGTATAAATGAAACCGAAAAGTTATTAATAATGAACGAGAAACTGATTGTTTTCTACAGACTATAAAACTAATATAAGACATACCAATCAGAGATACATTGGGAGCTCCCCCACTAGTGTGGTTCAGTTCGCGCAATTTTCGGAGAGCATCCTCATTTCCCTCTTGCTGACCAAAATCTTGCCATGCATCTGCATACTTCAGAGCTGTGGGACGTTCATTTATTTTGAGCTGTTTGGACGAGCCTCGGCAGAAGTGAACATCCCAGTGCTCCAATTGAAGATTACGATCAATAATCGAGAAAACGATAAAAGACCTCTAGTCGATTTATTTTATATCATATTAGTTTATTTAATTCTTAAGTTTACGTGTAAATGGGTATATATGCCTTCCATAATCGTCATTCAGCTTTTCTTGCGAGACGGTTTGAAGGTCTTCCCCAAAGAATTTACACTGTAGGTTTGACGCTTTGGCTTCGCAAGTTGTGCACGGACGCGGTTTGCCTTCTCAATTCCCCGCCTACGATCGGCAAAACTTGGTTTAGGGATTTCTAAAGGTGGATTCTCCTGTCGTTGATTCCACTCGATTCTTTCGTTGCGAGTCATACCAAACTTTGGCCGATACAATTTCATTTTGTCAATTTGGTTCACAGAAGAATACAAAGGATTCGTCGCAGTGTCAATGTCTTCTTCCGACGACAACTCGCCCATCTCACTTTCCTCTGACAAATCTGAGGATAAATATCCTTGAGCAGCAACAGCATCCTGGAGCCGTCTTTTCTCCAGCAAAATCTCCTCTTCCGGCTTGGAGAGCTCTTCTACAAACTGTTCGACAGGTTCACAGTTGCCATCGTCCTCCGATTCGTCGTCACTTTCATCGTTCATGACGTGGTCTGCTCCGAAATCCTCTTGTAAGGCTTGATAGAATGCTTGAGCCATGGCAGACTCACGATTAGATGACTTCAACGCCTTGTCAATGACTTTGATTTTTTTCTTTGTTTTTCTAGTCTCTGCTTGAATTACAATCGACGCTTCCCTTTTTAGTCGCGCAATGGTCAGCTCTGCTTCGTGCTGGTTTTCGTAGAAGAGTGCAGCTCGTTCTTCAACTGTCAGTTTTTTTTCTTTCTTTTCTGGTGGCTTCGATATGCGCATTTCTTCGACGCGATCAAAGCCTTCTGCTATAGTGTTAAATTTTTTTGTCATCAGTACCACCGTGTCTAAACTTGCGGACGTATATTCTCCCCCGGTAATGTCCAATTCGATTTTGTATTTGGCAGGCACGCGGGAGTATACTCCAAGTACGTACCTTCCAACTACAAAATTTGCGTCATTGGGGTAGATTACAAGTCGCTTCTTTCCAATCGTGGTCGCTTGCCACGTGTGATCTGTTTTTGTAGGAAGCACACTGGTGCTAACATAAATGTCAGGATCTCCCTTTTCGGCGACAAGAATGATTGTCACGATGCTATGAATGTCTAAAACATCAATTGCATAGTACTTGTATCCGCTGAGGTCATCGCCCTCAACTTCTCCTCGAAGGTTTGTATCGGTCATTGATTGGCCACTGGTAAGTTCCTCCAGATGGATTTGTTTAAAACGGGTTTTTCGGAGCATGCGTGACATACGCCACTTTGTCTTCGTATGCGCCCTGAGCTTGTTCCACAAACCAGAGGCTCGAGCTCTCTTTTTTTGCATTTTTTGTTCCCGCGTTACTACTTCCATGCCCATCTGATCTTGATCGTCGAATTTATTTGCATTCTTTTGTTCCTCTAATAGTTTTGCCTCTCGATCGACTTCTTCATCCTCTATTTCTAATGGGTCCCATGACATTATTTTTTTCTCTTTCATTTTGAACCACTTTTTCCACAACGGATGCAACGTCTGAACCATGGGTGGGCCATACTCCCAGCCATCTGGTAGCTGGACAGGGTTACTTTCATATAAAAATTCTGCACTTAATGCTTGGCCTGTATCTGTAACACGGGTGCCTTTCATTTTTTCTTTCTCAGCTCTCCATCGCATCAACTCTTCTTTTTCTTCACAACTTTCATCAGAATCTGGTCCATCACTTTCGTCAATTGCATCATCTGCTTCCCACTGTGGAACAGAAGCCTGACCCTTCATGAGCTGAAATGGTTTGAATTTCAAGTTGTCCGAGAACGATAACTTAAATTCGGGGTCCAAACCATCCATTTCCATTTTTCGCTTCCGGGGTACAGCGCGCTTAGACAAACGTGCAGACCGCCGCTCATCCCTCGTTGCACGCTCCATCATCTTGGTATTTAATTTGTTGTTTAAGTGCTCAACATCTTCCATAGCCAGCATAATTTCCTTCAAGGCAGCATTTCGATCGGCAGCTGATTCTCTTTTTGAACTTCGTTTCGCCTCGTCTCTCGCTTTCTGTAATTTTTTGAGCGCACGTTTGGCATTCATAGATTCTTTTTGAATCGCTTGCAATGCTTCCAAAGATAGTTCGTCATCACCTGAGTCCATAGCGTCACTTTCAGCATCTGAAATTTCATCTATCAGCGGTATGCTGGGAGTGTCATTCTCAACAACTGGCTGGACAGCTGCTGCGATTGTATCTTCCGGTTGCTCAACTTCAGCACCCCCAGAAGATTCATCAGGAGCACTAGGAGTTTGAGTTTCTAATTCTTCAACATCAACAAATACACTTTCATCATCTTTCTCCTGAAGCTCTGTTTCACTATAATCTTTCTCGTGTCCGGACTCTGAATAATCTTCTTCGGTACTTTGTTCTTCGTCATTCTCCTTAATGTCATCATCAACGCCATTATCACTGCATTCATCTTCTGAAAGTTCTGCGGCAGTATCTTCAAAATCTTCCTCGGCAGCTGAAAGAGTCTTGTCCCAGTCATTTTCATCATGTTCTACTACAGAGTTTTCTTCGTCAAATGTATGTTTTTGATTTTTGTCTAAAGCAGAATGTGCAGTTGCTTGCGAACTCACCTCAGCCACAGGCAACAACTCTTCTTCTTTCGATATATTTAGGGAAGAAGATGTTATGGAAGCATTCACTCTTTCATCCGGGTGTTTTAAAGTCTTCTTTGCTTCGTCTTCATCTTCTATTTTCTTTGATTCCTCGAAAGAATCCTCATCGGTCACACGCCCAGTTTCAGCAACTTCAACAGGCGGTAGAGTATCCTCGACTGCCGCTAAGGTATCTTTGACTGTCGTTGGTGTCGAATCTTCAACCATCGCTGGCAAACTTTCGCCAATTCTGGTCCTGTCTTCGGATATCGCTGCATTACGGTCAACAATGGTCGGTAGTCCCTTCTCGTTTGTTCGAAACTCGTCTGGGTGCTTTTCAGCGAATGCATCTACAGCCACTCCTTCGACAACTTCATCATTAGATTGAGGCATAGAATTATTAGACAATCCTTTATCAAAAGACAATTCAATTTTGTCGTCACTCTTAGGACATGCTTCGTTAACCTGCTCATTCATTTGCACCGAGGAGGAAGATTCCTCGGTCAAGTTCGCATCATTTTTATTTTCCTCCATCGGGAGTATGAGTGGGCCATCTTCATCTACAACAGATACAACCTCATTTCGTATTAAATTGGTATCAGGAGAACTTTTCAAATTTTTTGATCCTTTAGTTTTGTCATCGTCTTTCGATGGCGATACTTCTGGCGATGAATGCTCCTTTTCAACGAGAGGTTGTACTGCAATCAAATCTTTAGATGGGGTATCAGTGGCATCATTAACGAAGAGAACATCTCTCAATATTTCATTCTCGGCTTCAACATAAGGCGGCACATACTCCAGATTGATCGGTTCTTTTTTTGGCTTTAAGATGTCTGCAATACCTGCATTTTTATCGTCGTCGTCCTTCACATTGATATCTCGTTCTTGGACCTGGGCGGGAATTTGTTCGTGTGTCGTCAGGAGAGGTTCTTTTCCATTGTCGTTTACAGCCTCCAATTCAATATGTTCACCAGGCAAAACAGGGCTAGCAGGAACTTCTGTAACATTTGCTGATAAATCAGTAGTTTTCTGAATTTCAAATTCATGTTGACGCCAATCCCTGTTCTCCACTTCAACATCATCGTCAGAAGCATGGTCCAAATGATCTAACAGTCCGCCAACACCATAATTTTCAGTCGACAAGAGCAAATCGTCCGTTAGGAGACGAGACTTTCGTGCTACGGATTCAGATTCCGAAACTCTTCTTTCTGAGGCTGGTATGGATATCGAAGAATCAATAAACAACAGATTCTCAGGTTCCAAAAAATCACCACTTCTAGTGTCGTGACAACCTTGTGTTGTCCACGCGCGGTCACCACCCATTTCACTTCGCTCTTCGATGATGACATCACTCTCACCATCACCATATTCTGCATGGGAACTCGTGACGGCAGTCTCTGTCTTCAAGCTAGCAGAGCCAGCATCCAGCTCTTTGTCCAGTTCCTCATCTTCAAATTTGACACTACGAATGGATGGAATATCAAAGACAGACCCCCGCGGTGCCACATAAACGCCAGTCGTGGGGGGCTTTTTGCGTCTTTTCGTCTTTTTGTTTTCTTCTAACACTCTTACGCGGTGTTGCTCTTGCAGTAATATTTCTTCATGATCTTGGATGCTGCCGCGTGGGTTAACTTTAGATAAGTTTCCTGCAAAATTATTTTCCACAGTGAGAAAGTCGTGCGCTGTTGCCGAGGGAGTACTAACCAAGAGATCGTTGCCTGACGGCACATTGCTTTGGGGCGTTCCTGGACTCGACAAACGAGAAGTGGAAGATGCACCGCCCGCTGGTTGGGGAAATTGAACGGGTTCATTGTACTTGTCACTAGCCAGTGAAGTTGGACTGACTGATGGCCTTGATGTCGCCGCAGCGGCAATCCAATGTGGTGGCTGATCACGAAAACTGGCGGGATAAAGACGGTCCGAAACATCTTTCACAGGTGGGTGGTCGGTTCCAGCGCCTACCCAGGATGGAGGAGGCATTTTTGCCAGAGATTTTGGGATAATACCTCCTTCCAGAGTCGGAGGATCAATAATAGTCAATCCACTCATTGGCTCTACTTCAATCCGTTTCTGAAAATCACGCTCGCCGCGTCTACTAGCAGCTCGAATCGCATGCGTGACGGACATAACTTCTGTTTCCGCCTGATCTGCAGCTTGCGCAACGGCAACGGCATCATCACCTCGAACAATTGAGACTAATATTGCCAGTGCTTCAGCCTTAGTCATAGCAGAAGATGTAGCTGACAGACATACTTGCTCTTGTTTAGCATCGAGGCGCAATGCTTCACGACATGCTTTAATAGATGCAAGAACTTTGTCTCTTTCCTCCGTATCGAATATTTCCGTTTGTGCCGATGAACTTTCTTTAATATCTTGCAGGCTCGTTTCCAGTAATTTTCCGGCAAGCGACATGCGTAATATTTCAAGCCCTTCGCTTGTTTCATCCACTTTGCCGATGTAATCACCAATTCTATCAATTTCGTCAGTATTTAACCAGGAATTGTTGTTTTTAATAGCCGCTAAAATGTTTTCTTTTGCCAAATTTCCAAGTCTGCGGGTAGCAGCGGTAGGTAAAACAACATCTGAAGCACGGATGATTTCACTAGAATCATAGCCGGCGATCAGCGTCGTACAGATAGCAACTACTTCAGCTTTTGTAACTGCAGTAGATAGAACAGATTTAGCAGCTCTTCGTGCTTGCGCAGAAAAATGATACGACGCTGAAACAACCGCTTTTGCGCGCCTTAATTCTTCGTCACTAAGATCGTCTGAATTCGCCCCTCTTAATGCAGTTGAAGTCAGAATTTCAGCTGGGGATGCATCAGATAACAAGGACATGAGAATTTCAAAATGCTGTGCATTCGTTGCCGTGCGACTAACGCATCTCAAGGCAGCTTCGACTTGGTCTTGCTCAAACACTGTACATCCTTTGATAGTCTTCATAACGACCATTTTATTCGCTACAGAAGATGCACTTGTTAACGCTGCTGCTGGAGTGGTCGCTCGGCGAGAGACTGCTAATACCACTTGCTGGCTAGCAATACTTTTACTAGATCCTGGTCGAGAAATTGAGGGCTGCGAAAATAGCGAAGAAGTGGTACTTCCTGGCCGATCTGGTGGTAGAGGAGGCTCTTCCCCTTGAATTAATGCCTGTCCGAAGTCTCGCAGCATCTCTTCTTGGGATTGCATCCCTTTTCTAATAAAAGAGGATGGGTGTTTCTCCCGGGCCGGATAACGAAGGTTTTTATCTGACCGATCGTGGACTCCATGATCCAATTGAGAGTTGTAATCGGTGACATCTAGTTTCGAAGTCTTAAATGGCGCCTGAGAAGCGACAACCTCCAGTCCAACTGGTGGTGGGGACACTTGGTTGGGTCTGAACATGACAGAACCAGCCGGGGTGGTTGTTTCTAAATTCAAAGTCATAGTCTCACACTCCGGGTTGTCATTTGCAATAGCTTGAGCTAATTTCAAAAACAAAGAGCGCGTTCCTCGACCATGACCGCGAGTTACGAAGGAAGAATTTTGGGCAGGTTCAAACGATGCGACGGTATTATCATTCGAAGGACCCGCTTCCTTTGGATTCCCAGTTTTTTGTATTGAAACTAAACTCTCAAGCACCGAAATAGGCAGGGACACAGCATTACCTACGAAATGCACCATGGGCAATATCTCTTTAGATGTTGTCGTTTGATACAAACGAGACCAAAAATCGATATGCGAGACATAACATTCATCTGCATCCGAAGCGATATCTGATGGTTGTGGTTTATCTTGTTCTTGGCTTCTTCTAAAAGTAGAAACCAAGTTTCGAAGTAGGCCGTCCGACAAAATTTTGCCACTCCACAACAAGCTACGCCGAAGAAGTTTTTTGAAACTTTCAGCAGTTATAATTCCAGATCCTTTTTGTTGACCCCCTTCTTCTTCAATCATTGCATCCAACAAACCTTTCAATGCATCGATCAAAACTCCGCTTGTTGGTTGGCCATGTGTCGTTACTGCGGTACTGTTTCGAAAGATTGTGTGGCCATCAATCACGTCGATTGATTTAGTCATTCCAGGCATAGAAATAACAACAGATGACTTCGGAGAGTATGGCCGGTCTTTTTGGGCTAAAAGACACATTTTTTGCATCTCTATTTCTTCTAACCAGACCCTGTGGTAGTGCACAATTGCTTCCAATACGCAATCACTTTCGACATACTCGTGTATACCACGTTCTGATACGATAGGCAAACGGTCAATATGAGATCTGATCGAATCAAGCAAGTCAGGTGGACCAGAAAACATAGCTTTGGCACATTCAAGCGCACGATACGTACTGACCAAAGAAATTTTTGACCCATCCATGGAAAGATTGGTTTGACCACGTAGACGCTCTGATTCAGGCGAATCTTCAGTTAACATGTTTACTAGAGGAATCGTTTCTCGGTCCAAAGCAAGTTCTGCGCGCCCATTTAACCATTGCTGTGCGTCACAAAACAATTCTAAGGATGTTTTTTCTAAAGACAACAATGCCAATACAGGGTTATCGTCTTCGCTTTTTACAGTCTCTCTAGCTCTGGTAATAACGAGGGCGAAGCGCCCCATCATCCGACATGCTGGGACTTCCCGGTAAACAATCAGTGATTCTAGAAAACGAATCAACTTCGGTCCGGCTAACTCAATTAATCCAAATGTTTTCAAATGCCATTCGTACAAAAATTCAGGCATAGTCTCACGCGGGTGGTTCTGTCGATCTTGCACGACATCTTGGGCTTCTTTGTCCCGCCAAATTTGTGTGATCAAATGCAACATTTTCCTTAATGGTATTGGACGAGCGAAAGCTTTGCCTAGTGGAGGCAAAACTTTCGGCCCCTTGCTTTTTTTATTCAGCCGCAAGCCATCGTCGGGAAGAAATTCTTTCATTATTCGTATCTTTTCTTTCTGGATATCCACGTAAATTGAAGGCAGTTTTGGCCATTCGCCTTCAGTACCAAGCTGAGCTGAAAATGCAAGCAAAGTGTTTATTGCAAGCTGGGTATGCTGATACCACTTATTTTTAGGCACCAAATTTAGGCCACCTTTGGCAGGATCACCATCCCACGCGTCAGGTAGATTGAGTTGGTTTTTGAACCATTTTTTAGACATCAAAGCAGCTCGCTTATTACGCTCGTCTTGTTCACGTTCCATTCTAGCTTCCGAAACACCTTTCGAAACGGCCACACTTATGTCTATTTTTGTGGACTCGCCAAGATCGTTATATTTTACTATCGTTTTTCGATGGTCTATGTTTCTTTTAGTTGGCAATGATTTTGGTTTCGAAGTTTTCCTTGCTTCCTGTTGTTCAATATTATGTCGAAGATAGGCAATATATGCCGTGGAAAGCACAAGAAAATTATCAAAGTTGATCGTGCGTCTAGAGGTGCGTTCTTCGATTAGCTTCCTCTGATACGCAGAAGAAGGAGGGGCTATATGAACCATTGCCGTTGCATAAATAGGACGCTTAAGTTTGAACAAACTCTCGTGTATGTTCCACAATAGCCAAATTGCAGGTGGCTCAGTAGTGATGCTCAAAGTCTTCAGAACGTCCGGAATCTTAACGAATGGTAACCCGTCAGCACTCTCGAGGTGTACTGCTTCCTCGAATGCTTGCCGCAAAGCAGATATAGCATTTCCATCAAGTGATTTTGGGGGTTCTTTGAGATCAGATTCTATGGATGGCAAAAGTGGTGGTTGAAGTTTTGATTCTACGTTTGTATTGTTCGTCTTTTTTGACGTGCTTTCAGTACCACTCACAACAATTTTTATGATTCCTTCTCGACTTCCTGGACGTTCCTCGACAAAGCGTTTGCGGAACTCGTTGTTTTGAATTTCTTCGTCCGTTTGAAGTATCTCGCCCGTAGAAAAGGGACGCATACTCGACCCACGCGTAGACGTAGGACGCGCTAAGTCATGACTCAAAGCAAAGTTGTGAGTGATGTCCGTCTTCGAAACTTCTTCTTCAATGTACATAGAATTTTCTGCTTCGAAGTAGGATTCTTCAATCGAGTTTGAGGTCCCACGTAAAACAGTAGAGTGGCAAGGCTTGGCTCTAACCATATCACTCTGTCGATTTTCGACCTGCGTACTATGGGCTATGATTGCTCCAGGTGGAATGGGATATGGAGAGGGCACTGAAGCGGATCCATCTCGTTGCCCCCATGACGATAATTTTGGAGGTTCGACAGCGATTTCACCACCAAGAGAAGCCTGATGCAGCGTCATGGCCAGCCTCTCATCTGATTCAGCGATATATTCAACTGAGGCAATTTGGCTTTGTTTCACGTCGCTAGTCTCAGCACGAGAATGATTCGCCACCGCTTCAGAATGCATTTCGGCATCATGGTCATAAGGTACATACCCAGTGATGGGATATGTCGATTTCTTCAAGGATACTGCCATACCCACATCATTTTTCTCTTCAATCCTAAAAGACCGTGCATTGTCTTCATTGCGAATTACTTCTGTTGTCTCTATAATATTTTCTGTGTTTTTTTGCGGCGTTTCTTGCGTTTCGTTCGGCGGGGACTCTAATTTCTCTTTTAACTTTCGTTTTGCTTCGAGTATATATTGCCGTTGAACAATTCCAGAGCGCATATTTGCTTTACACACGGTCATTCCATCTTCGTGTGTCACAACGAACGCGCTATCTTGTGCAATAAAATGGATAGAAAAGAGAGGTATATCTAAAGAAAGAGTTCGGATGAGCTCAATAACCGGCATACCGCTCCAGCCTGAAAAAGACGTGTTTTCAGAACGCCTCGGTTTTTGTCCAGGTGTGCTTCTAGTCTCATTTGCTTGGTAAGAATGAACATTTTTCAGAGCACCTGACCACATCATCACAGATCCATCCAATGAACACGAAGCGAAATGATTCCCTGTCAAAGGGTTGCACAAACCAGTGACAGAATGAGAATGTAAGCGGTTTGACCAAAACGGGAGTGGTGCAAGTTCTGCTTCACTATTTTGCTCTACTTTTTTATCTATAATAAGCTCCCATGCTTGCATGGTCCCATCATCGTAACCTAGAAGAAGTACTCGTGTGCCCCTCAATATCATACAGGCCGTAACATTGGACTTTCTCCGATTAGGACTGCCGGTACCTCTTTTGTCTGATTCCACCGGAGTGCAAGCAGAATTTGGTTGAGCCAAAAAAAACTGCAATTGCGTCAGACGCCCTGGCCTCCAAGTGCTCCATACTTTGACGACACCATCCACACCGATGGATACCATGCATGATTTGGTGGGCGGCGGAAAAGACATTCTTAAAGAAGCTTCGTCTGAGGAAGTACGGGAATACCCCGTAGAAACTTCTAAAAGAGCAATGACTGGGCCAGAATGCGCACGAGTTGCTGATATCAGACTTCCTTTGACCGTGTCCCAAAGCAAAATATGCCCATCTGCAGAAGCACTTACAACCGTAAACTTTGCGAGCATTCGTTCATGCTCCTCGCGTATATTGCTTGCCATTTCTGATACAGTTTGTCGATACCGCACGGGGCCACCCCATGGACCTGAAAGTTCGTTCGGGGGGCACATTTTCGTCAATTGTAAATTTGGATCATCCTTCGTATCACCAATGATGGTACTCGACGATACATGTTTAAAAGTTTTTGTTACATCACCTAAG
>ERZ807291.6953-NODE-6953-length-13388-cov-11.838521_pt1 | contig 13388 bp, 11 predicted proteins | sample MGYA00521257_ERZ807291 | MGnify/ENA primary metagenome ERZ807291 (study PRJEB31413, sample SAMN03169783) | marine metagenome | biome: Marine; feature: Water; material: Subsurface seawater | place: North Sea | collected 2011-04-28 | depth 1 m m ...
AAGTCTTTCGCCCGCTCAATTCCGACCAATTCCAGTTCCAGTTCAACCATGTCCGGGATATCTTCGGTTACTGCTTCCCGAATGGTTTCACCATCGGGTATCTCGACAAGAGATAATCCATTTGCCGGAACTTGGATGAATAGATCCTGGAAGCTGAGGAATGGCACAAAACCCTTTTTCGTATAAAGCGAGAAGGAATCGAGATTCTGGGCACTTGAAATCAGACGGACAGGCAATTTTTTTTCTTCAGCAAAGCTGGTTATCCAGGATAAAAGGGAGCCTGCGATTCCTTTTCCAAAAAAATCCGAATGAACGTTCATGATCCCGAGGGAAACATGAGTGGTGCGGGGATGATAAAAACAGGAGCCGGCAATCTTTCCGGATTCTCGGCAAACTGCTACGATACAGCACCCCGGATCGAGTGCCTCATAGACCTCACAAAAGAGCAGGGCATCTGAAGGCGGGCCGTTGAAGATAGGATTTTTCCCATTGGCCATATACCAGGAATTTGTGGACTCGTGAATCAATTCAGCCACCTCGTTCCATTCATCCGTTTCCATCGGACGAAGTTCGAAACCTTGGACTATCTGAGGCATCTTTCTCTTTTATTGAGTATTTTTGAGTTTACTCAGGAATGCCTGACATGAAAAACCGACAAACATGGCCATATCCTGATCCCCCGGAAGTACAATAACCGGAGAGAGATCAGGTGGTCGGATTTTATGAGCCCGAGCGAGGCATTGTTGCATCGCTTTTTTTGCCGTTTTCGCTTGCTCTCCCAATAATTCGATTGTCCGTGCCGCGTGGGTGACAACAATTAAGTTTTCATGTTCCAATTCCTTAATCAGTATGGACAATGCACGATCATGTTTGCCCCGAAGAATAAGAGTATTGGCGGCTTCAATCCGAACCGAGGGTGATTTGTCATTGAGTGCCATGTGAAGGGCATTTATTGACTCTTTACCAATCTTTTTTTTGTGTGCGTTGAGTCCAATTGCCCCCCAATATCGAACCATCATGTTTTTGGATTTCATGTTTTCCATTAGAGCTTCCTCTTTTGCCAAACCGACTTGTGCCGCCGCGGTACGTACAACTTGCAAGTCCAGTTTGCCGGATTTTCCCACTTCCCACCCCGAACTGTTTTCAAAAAGTTTCCATGCTTCGTACTCGGGCAAAAATCCAAGATCACGGGTTTCGATCAGGTGACGGTTCAGTTCACCGCGTAACTGTCTTAACACTTTTTTGTGACTGCTTTCATTGGCCAGATTTTTCAAATTATGCGGGTCTTTTTTACAATCATACAGTTCCTCGACCGGACGAGTTGGTCCAGCGAAATGCCACTGGGGTGCACTCATTTTTTTCGGGTCGGTCAGGCGGTAGAATTCACTCCTGATTTCTCCCAGATCCGGCCAGGCAGTTGGTTGATTGTATCCGAGGTGGGGCATGTAATTTCGAATATAGAGAAAATTGTGGTCCCGAACGGACCGGGCGAGGTCACGGACTTCGTCCACCCGGTCGCGGTGTCCGAAGATAAACTTTCTTTTCTGCTTGTTATTAGTGCCAAGAAAAGGAATGCCTTGCATATACTTCGGAACTTCGGTTCCGGTCAGGTTCAGTATAGTGGGAGCAAAATCAACAAAAGCGACCATTCGTCCGGTTTTGGATCCCGGTTTGGCAGGGGCGTATTTTTTCCACTTTTCAGGGAAGCGAACGAGTAAAGGAACATGCATTCCACTGTCAAGGAGTGCTCTTTTGTGCCTCGGCATTCCGGAACCATGGTCTGAATAAAAGAAAACAATTGTGTTCTCGGCCAGTCCGTCCTTTTCCAATTGCTGGAGTAGGGTACCAACCTCTTTATCCATTGCTGTCACGCAGTCGTGGAAGCGGGCAACGGTTTTGCGAATAATAGGTGTATCCGGATAGTAGGGCGGAAGAGTGATTTTTGCCGGATCATGAATTTCGTTGGTCGACAACTTGGATTGTATTTCCTTTTGAAAGCGTTCGTAGGGCCAGACCATGGAGCGGCTTTGATGGGATGTCATCAGGTTGAATACTGAAAAGAAGGGCTTCTTTTTGTCGTCCCGAATGCGCCAGTGTGCATCAGCGGAGTTTTGATTCCATGAACTCGTAATAATATCCTGATAGTTACCTGAATTGTAGTCAGTTTTTACATTGTTGCTGGTGTAGTAACCCGCTTTGCGAAGCAGTGCGGGAAAACCCCTCATGTACGCGGGCACCGGAAAACCGGAGCGCATTTGCTGAGTGCTCAGTGTGGGCGGATAGCAACCCTGAATTAGGCAGGAGCGGGAAGGAGAGCACACTGGGGCCGATGCAAACGCATGGGAGAAAAGAACGCTTTCCTTTGCCAAAGCATCGATATTTGGAGTGATCGCATCTGGATGCCCATATGCACCAAGAACCGGACTCATATCTTCAGCAGTAATCCAGAGAACATTGGGTTGATTTGGGTAGAGTAGGGAGTAGGAAGTTAAAAAAAGTAATAAAAGAAGAAATTTCATCTACCAAGCTTAGCGGAATGAAAAAAGTATCCGCAACACTGATTTTTGTTAATTTACTTGTTTTTTTAAAATAAATAAATTGGTTATTTCTTATGATTTTTTTGCACTTTTAAATAAATGGTTTTGCAAAATTTACATTTTATTAATGTAAATAATTGACTTTTATAACTTATTCTAAGTATTTTTTGATTTAATATTTATAATTGAAAAAATGAACTTAATTACTGATAATAGTGAGAGACTTTCACGCATATTTAGGGAGGATTTCTCTTCTCTTGTGCTTCTGCCTAAAATTGAGAAGTTAATAAATAAACAGGATCCAACATTGGAGGATGTGCTTGGATTATGTTCTCATAATGATTCTTTGTTTGAAAAGTTAACGCGACGAGGAGGATTTAATAGTGATGGGGATGGTTTTGCGAAAGAAATTCTTTTTAAAAAAGGATTAAGTTTTTTGAAAAGTCTCGCAATCCGAACCATGAATCAAGAGATTTTTGAACTGCCAATTAAGTTACATGGAGTGAGTGAATCAATTTTGAAAAGAAGATCTATTGTATTAGCTCGTTTCATTAAACATTTCGCTGATTTACTAGATTTAAATCCAGATGATGCTTATCTTTGTGGTTTATTCTTTAACTTTAGTCATGTTTCATTCGAGAAACTTGCTGAAAGTCAAATACTTGAAGTCGCTGATTATGATAGTTTAAAGATTGATTGTGCTTATTGGACTTCACAAGCTATGCGAGAAATCGGGTTTGAGGAAACTATTACATCTTTTATTAGCGACTCTTTTAAGGATTTCTATTCGACTACATTCCCTTTTGCTCAAGCATTAGCTCGAATTGGAAATGGACTACTGATTGAGACTGAGGTAGGTGTAAATGCTTTAATAGGTCGAGGTTCCAAGATTGATCGAGATTTACTTGACGCTACAGGTTTGAGCCCTCGGGAAATCGTTGCCGTGCTAAAGGATTTAACCCGTGCCTATAAGGGTGGTGTCAATAATCAATAAATTTTCAGCTTCAATTTTGGCCTTTATTGGTTAACTTCGCCCGAATGCTAAGCCGTTTATTCTTTTTATTATATAAAATTTAAACTTAAATTTGCATTTTACTTTTAAGTATGTATTTATACTAAGTATGAAATTTGCATATTTAATTCAATTGTGTCGGGCCGCCGGTCATTTTCTCATATTTTTTTGTTCTACAACTTTGTATTCCAATACACTGTTGGATTGTTGCGGTCTACTTGTTGGTCAGGTAGTTGACTATACTCCACCTGCTTCAGTTCCAATTGTACGCCAGGTGAAACCAGTTCGTCATAACCCAGTAGTAGAAAAACCACCTAGAATAGAAGCTGTTATTCGACCCACTAAAAAGGAATTGGCAATTGAGAAAATTGTGAAAGCACGAACTGAAAGACAAAAGCAAATCTTGAAACCTGTCAGGCAACCGGTAATCCAAGCTGTAAATAAAAATAATGCGATTATTGATTGTCTTAAAAAGAAACTGGGTCGATCGATAAACAATCCCCCTGTTTCGTCAACAGCACCTGCAATGTTTTATTATGCCCCACGGATGAAGAGCATACGGGTTACCTCTCCTCCGAACATCGATGGTTGGGAAAGAAGTTTACGAGAGGAAATGAGATTAAAAGGCCGTTCTAGGCATACGGTCGGTCGGTTGCTTGCCCGAATACAAAATTATTATGAAGATCCAACGATTGAGGCATCGGATTACGCACCAGGTAATGAAGGATATAAACCCAGTTCTGGAACCCTTAAACTTGCTGAGTCCCGAATTCGAAGGTCCGTGGAATCTATGACCGAGTTTTATAAAAAATCTAAGAATATAGAGATGGATAACAGCAAGTTAACCAACGGCGGGGAAATGATGAAGGGCAAATTAGCTTTTATCAATACACAGCTTGATAAAATTGGTAAGGAGCGAGTTAGTATGGAGGATCTTCGAGAGATTGTGGGTTTGAAATTAAGCCCGCCCTCAGTGAAACCTGAAATTGCGAAGGCTTTACCTAAAGTAGACCGTCTTGGTCCGGTTGTGCCAATTCCTGAAATTGCTCAACTTGTTCCACTTCCCAAAGAGGTGGAAGGAATAAATGGAATGAAAAAAGTTAACATCGAAGGCAATGACTTAGTGAAAGCAAAAATCGAACAATTATATGAAAAATTTGCGACTTGGTTGGCGGATAACGACAAAACTTTTCCTTCTCTCGATCCGGAAGTCGATACTTTAACGCTTAGCTACTTTGAACAAGTGAATGAAGAGCTTCGTAAACTCGGAAATTTTGAAAAAATGAACATTTTTCGCGAAAAGACTTTGGCTTATCTCGATGAAATTTTGGATGATCGTGGACAGGATTTTATTCCAGTCGACCAAAAACCTAAATTGATTAAACCCATCATTTCAGAAGAGGACGACCCCCTTTTTCGCGGAAAAAATTCCAGTTCTTATATTCATCTAGCAAGCTTGCCCGGAAGAGTAATACCAGTTGAAGATCAAGACTCCCCCTTGAACCCTCAATTACTTAATGCTTTGACTCATTCAGAGCGGACAGAGTTTGATAAACTAGGGAATAAGCGAGTATTTCGCGTGATGGATAACCTTCCGGGGAAAGTAGTTTATTAAAATTTGCAATTCTAGGTTATGATTATGGTCCAAAGGATCCTGACTTATATTTTGCTTAACCTGTACGATCTAATTTATCCTCCTGTTCATCTGCCGTTTCGACTAAGCCAAGTTCCTCCTGTTTTGTATTCTGCTGCTCTTCAAAATTAGCAAAAGAAGGGGGTAATTCCTTTTTTGTCTGGATGCCCATTTTTCGCAATTTTTCTACTTGTCCGATGAGGTGGCCGTTTCCGGTGGATAATTGGCCAACAGCGTTTTGGTGGGCGAGGGTTGCTTTTCCAAGTGCTTTTCCAATATCTTCGATACTGGTCAGGAATCCGATGAATTTATCGTATAGTAAACCTGCCCGTTTAGCCACATCGCGTGCATGCTTATTCTGTTTTTCAAGTTTCCATAGATTCGCCACAGTTTTAATTGTCGCCATGAGGGTAGAGGATGTGACCAGAATGATCTTTTTTTCGAATGCATACTGGTACAGTTCAGGATCCTCGGTCAAAGCTGCACCAAAAGCCGGTTCAATAGGTATGAACATCAAGACAAAGTCCAAAGTGTTTAACTCCTCAATCGCTGAATAATCTTTAGCGGAGAGTTCATCAATATGTTTTTTAATTGATTGCAGATGGTCCTTCATTGCAGTCGTTCTCGAAGCTTCATCTTTGCATGAGTAAGAACGTTCATATGCGGTAAGGGAGACCTTGGAGTCGACAATAATCTGCCTGTCCTCAGGTAAGAAAATAATTGCATCCGGTCGCTGGCGATCAAAGGTTTCCTGCATGGAAAACTCCTGTCCTTTAACCAACCCAGAGGCCTCAAGGGTCCGCTCAAGTATAAATTCTCCCCAGTCGCCTTGTTTTTTGGAATCTCCTTTAAGAGCGGAAGTCAGGTTTTGTGCATCCATGCTTAGTTGTGCCTGAGCGTTTTTTAAGCCTTCCAGGTATTCCCGAAGAGCAGAGTGCTGGGACGTTTCTTTTTCATGTAAATCCTCCACTTTTTTTCTGAAATTTCGGATATCCTTGTCCAAGGGTTCGAGTACGGTCTTGAGATTTTGCTTATTTGCCTCAGTGAATTTGGCACTCTTTTGGTCGAGGATTTTGTTAGCAAGATTTTCAAAGCGTTCCTGCATTTGCTTATGGGCATTTTCCTGATCTTTAAGCTGATCCTCTAATCGTCGATTTAAATCCTCGTTTTTGGTTAATGATTCAATTTTATCCTTTTCTGCATTCTTTACCTGTTCGCGTAGTTCAGATTCAAGTTTTACAGCCTGTTGGACTTCTTCTTTTTGCAAGCGATTTTCTGTGGCAAGAGAATGGGTGGAATTTTCTAATTCCCTAATTTGATCATTTAGTTTTGATATGTGGGCATCTGTTCCTCCCTTATTTTTAAGAATGAACAAAATCAAGCCACCGAAGCCAATACAAAGCCCCGCTAATCCACTAATTATTGCATCCATATATTCCACAGATCCAACTTGAAGAAAGAGCCGGGTTCTTGCAAGCCTTGCTACACCATGGGGTCGTTCGTGCTCTCACCACTGCGAGTTACCCTCGAACCGTACACTGCATCACTCCACATGTTGTCATCGCGTGGGCTAAAAGCCCGAGTCGATCCACTGTGATCTGAGAAACGAACCGCATTGTCCGAACACGAACATTTCATATAGCGTATTAGTTTTCAAATACATCGTTGCCTTCACCTAGTTGCAAAAAGAGATGGGCCAGAGTGTGAAACCTATAAAACTTTAATAAGGTAAGGAAGTGACATAGCTGCGAAGAATACAGCTATAGCAAAAAAACATCTAAATTCAGAAGCGAAGAAATTCACACAAACAGCACTGGCAATAATCTTGAAAATCTCAAATTAGAGAAACCAAAAAACAAAAATTATTTTTGGGTAGATTTTATCGATCGTACTTTGAGGGTGACGAAAGTATGAATATTTTGTAGGATATTATTTCACTTTTTTTATTATGCATAAGTTAGTATTACTTCGACACGGCGAGAGTCAGTGGAATTTAGAAAACCGTTTCACCGGTTGGCACGATGTCAACCTGACTGAACAGGGCGAGCGTGAGGGTAGGGAAGCCGGTCGCCTGCTCAAAGCTGAGGGTTTTGAGTTTGATATGGCTTACTGTTCCGTTTTGACCCGGGCAATTAGAACCCTTTGGCTGGCCCTTACGGAAATGGACCAAGTTTGGATTCCGGTTCACCGGGAATGGCGTTTGAATGAACGTCACTATGGATCACTACAAGGATTAAACAAAGCGGAGACGGCGAAGAAATACGGAGACGAACAGGTTTTAGTTTGGCGCCGGAGTTACGATATTCCACCTCCAGCAATGTCCAAGGATGACGAGGGCTATGCTGGTAAGGATCGCCGCTATGCACATTTGAATGAGGATGAATTACCTTTATCTGAGTGTTTGAAGGACACGGTTGATCGTTTTCTTCCCCTTTGGGAAAACACGATCGCCCCACAGATTAAAGCAGGTAAGCAGGTTATGATTGCGGCTCATGGTAATTCTCTGCGTGCCTTGATTAAGTATTTGGATGGAGTGACCGATGAGGATATTCTCGGTATGAATGTTCCTACCGGTATGCCCTTGGTTTATGAACTTGATGAAAACCTCCAGCCAATTTCCCGACAATATCTTGGAGACCCGGAAAAAGTGGCCAAGGCGATGGATGCGGTGGCTAACCAAGGGAAAGCCAAGTAAGAATTTATTGCCCAGTCGATTTGCTTCCGCGTAAAAACTGAACAAAATTTTAGCTTATGGAAACCAAACCCAATTCTTCCGACAAATTAATCCGTGAATATGACCCGAATTTTCAGGTCACTCCGGAATACCGAGATTCTCTGCCCGATGTACAAAACTCAGGATGTGCGGAATTGGACGGTGCGCGGGTGCCTATTTTACAGGTTGGGATTTCCGGCTTTCGTCTGCCCCTTAGTTATGTGGGCCCGGATGGAGAGAGCTTGAATATTGAGACTGCAGTAACAGGTACGGTTAGCTTAGATGCAGATAAAAAGGGGATCAATATGTCCCGGATTATCCGTATATTCTACGAGTATAAAAACGAGACTTTTTCCCCAGAAATTTTTGCCCGTATCTTGCGGGAATACAAAGATAGGCTGGATTCTAGGGAAGCCCGTTTAAAAGCTCAGTTTTCCTATCCCATGTTGCAGGAAAGTCTGCGAAGTGGATTGCAGGGCTTTCAATTTTACGACTGTTGCTTTGAGGGAATAATTGATCGGGCGGACCGAATCCGTAAAATCATTCATTTTGATTTTGTTTATTCTTCAGCCTGCCCCTGTGCTTCTGAACTTTCTGAGCATGCCAGGGAAAGTCGAAATTTACTTGCGATTCCACATTCTCAAAGAAGTAAGGCTCGGATCAGTGTCGAAGTACACCCTGACAAGGAAATCTCTCTTCTCGAACTTCGTGATTTATGTATCAATGGACTGAGCACTGAGACACAGGTTATGGTGCGACGCGAGGATGAGCAGGCATTTGCAGAGCTGAACGGGGCCAATGTCAAGTTTGTTGAGGATGCTGCCCGTCTGCTCTATGCCCAGTTGAACGGGGAGCCTAAGATTATTGATTTTCGGGTTGTCTGTTCGCATTTTGAATCTTTGCATTCACATGATGCGGTGGCGGTGCTTTGCCGAGGAGTGGATGGCGGTTTTCGTGCAGAGTTTGAAGATTTTTCGAACTTAAACACCTAACATTACTGGAAATGTCTGAAGTTCCAATTCGCGAGAATTCCGCGGATTCGGAAATAGTTACTTACTCACTTTGTCGGAATGCAAATGAATTTCCTGCTCTCTTTGAGGAGGTGGAGGAACTACTAGATCGGGCAAGTATACGAAACCCATATTTTACTCCTGAATGGATAGAGTGCTGGTGGAAAAGAGTGGAACCGGGTACAAAACCACTCATTGTCCTTGCCCGAAATGATGCAGGTCAATTGGAGGGTTTTTGGCCATTTGTTGAGCGACCAGGCGTTTTATGGTCCAAGGGTTTGTGGCCAATGGTGTATGATGAAGCGAATTATTTTGTGCCGATTGCGACCAAACTGGGTATGCCATCCCTGCGTTTTGGATTGAAGGCTCAGCTTAAGGAATTCCAGTTTTTTTGGATTCCGCTAATGAATGATTCTTTTTGGCGGGAGTATTGGGAAAAGGAGAGCACCATTCCAACCTATCCCCATCTTTCCCGAACTCCGAGGAAAACATCAATCCTTGAGTCGGGGGAAGAAAAGTTTGATGAATTTTTGGCAAGTAAGATGGGGAAAAAGAGTCGAAAGTCTCTGCGTTACGATCAGAAAACTTTGCGTGAACTGGGCAAGGTGGTGCTCGAGGTAGCCACAGATAAAAAGGATGTGCAGGCTCTCCTCCCTGCTTCCTGCCTGGTGGAAGTGAATTCATGGAAAACTGAGCAGGTTGCCGGTTTGTATTCCATTAGGGGCAAACGGGCATTCTTTTTTGAGCTTTTACCCAAATTGGCAGAGAAGGGCAGGGTAAGGATTAGTATGATCCGGATTAATGATGAACCAATAGCATGGGAACTGGATTTAATAGATCGTGATTTTATCGGTGTGCATAATTTATCTTTCGATCAAAATTGGAAAAAGTACTCACCGGGTAAACAATTAATGGAAATTAATTTGCGCAGGAGTTGGGAAGAGGGGAGGAGTGTTGATTTTTTACCCTGTAATTTTAATTACAAAGAAAAAATGGCCACCCGAACAGAACCTGTCCGAGAATTACATTTGTTTAGGAAATCTTTTCGTGGAGTTCTTGCCCGTCAGTTAATTAAATGGAATATGAGGGTAAGAAAGAAAATTCGTATGAATGCACCACCAACTAAAGCAAGTGAAGCACTTCGAAAAGCATATGAAGTCGGGAGTTGAGCTCTTTTACATTGCCAATAAGCTATTGAAAGAATGAAAATTTTATTGTGACTGATTTAACTCAACAATTACAAGACATGCGCGAAGAGTATGACGGCACTCCATTGAGGAAGATTGATTTGGAAAGATGCCCGTTTACGCAGTTCTCTCTTTGGTTAGCCGACGCTCAAAAAGCAAAAATTCCTGATCCCAATGCTTGTAGCCTGGCAACGGTTGATGAGAATGCCAAGCCGATGGCCCGTGCGGTTTTACTAAAGGGGTTGGAAAATGAGAAATTTATTTTTTATACCAATTATAAGAGTCGGAAAGCGAAGCATTTACAGAATAACCCAAATGTAACGATGCATTTCCCATGGTTTTCCATTGAGCGTCAAATTATTGTTTCTGGTCAGGTGGCCAAGGTTGGTGAGGGGCAATCGGAAGAGTATTTTAATTCTCGTCCATTGATGAGCAGGTTGGGTGCATGGGCATCTCAGCAAAGTGAACGATTGGACTCGAGGGAAACCTTAGAAAAAGCTTTTTTGAAAGCTCGTGAAGAATTGGGTGAGGAACCAGTTAAACCTCCGCATTGGGGTGGGTATGCGTTAAAACCTGAATTAATTGAGTTTTGGCAGGGTGGGCCTAGCCGATTACATGATCGTTTTATTTACCAATTACAGGAAGATGGAATTTGGACACTCAATCGATTTTACCCATGATGATAGAAGATGATACAGACAAACCCTTAGATGATTTGCTTTCCCTGCGGGGTAAGCCATTTGCTGACTGGAAGGAAGAACGAAAGTATTTGCGCGATAAATGGGGAATTCAGGGTAGGCAGATTGTACAAGATGATGAAGAATCTAAAAAGGGGAAATCAGGGAAGAAAATTCAGGAGAATAAAGATTAATGAATTGGCAAACAGCAGGAGAATTTGAGGATATCCTTTACGATAAAAAGCCGGGGGTGGCTAAGGTCACAATTAATCGTCCGGAAAAAAGAAATGCGTTTCGACCTAAAACCGTGAGCGAGATGTACCAAGCCTTTTTGGATGCAAGAGAAGATTCCTCAATTGGTGTGGTTTTGTTAACAGGTGCCGGTCCGCACACGGATGGAAAGTATGCATTTTGTTCAGGTGGGGATCAAAGCGTTCGTGGAGATGCTGGTTATGTTGGGGAGGATGGAGTACCCCGACTTAATGTGCTGGATTTACAGAAATTGATTCGTTCTATGCCCAAGGTGGTGATTGCCCTGGTCTCTGGTTATGCAATTGGAGGGGGGCATGTTTTACATGTTGTGTGCGACCTGACGATCGCTGCGGATAATGCTATCTTTGGACAAACTGGACCCAAGGTCGGTAGTTTTGACGGTGGATTTGGGTCAGGTTACCTCGCTCGGATTGTGGGGCATAAAAAGGCTCGTGAAATCTGGTATCTTTGTCGGCAGTACAATGCGCAGGAAGCATTGGACATGGGCTTGGTTAACAAGGTTGTACCAGTTGATGAACTGGAAAAAGAGGGTCTGCAATGGGCAAGTGAGGTGATGGAAAAAAGCCCACTTGCGATCCGGTGTTTGAAGTCAGCTTTTAATGCAGAGTGTGATGGTCAGGCAGGTATTCAGGAACTGGCGGGGAATGCCACTCTTCTATACTATCTCTCCGAAGAAGGTTCTGAGGGAAAGAAATCTTTTCTTGAAAAAAGACCGCCAAACTTTTCTAACTATCCTTGGTTACCTTAACACTTCAACCCTATGCAAATTTATCTTCATCTAAATAACCAACAGGAAGGGCCTTTTACCTTGCCCCGAATTTCTGCCCGTTTGGTTTCGGGTGATCTGGATTCTGCAACCCTTGCCTGGCATGAAGGATTGGATAATTGGTATCCTTTAAACCATGAAAAATGGCAGGCCCTTGGGATTGTGGCGCCGCCCCCCAAGGACAAGGCACCGGTTCAGCAACGTTCTCCGGTTGAGGATACGAAAGAAGTTGAACCCGATTCAGGTTCTGACATGGTACAGGTGGCAGAGGATTCCTTAGATGAACCTCCTGTTGAGGAATCCAATGAACCTTCACAAATTATTGAGGATAAGGCTGCTGGTTCATCTTTTTCGGCTTATTCGGAGGAGGATTTTAAACCGCCCACATTTGAGGAGATGGAAGAGCAAATGATTGAATTACGTGCGAAGAGGTCAGGCTTCCCTGAAGCTATCGGACGCCGTGCTCATGAGATTAATTTTAGGGATGATGAAATCGAGGAAGCCTGGCTAGCTGTGGAAAAAGCACTGGAATCAGGAAAGAGCGAGGAAAAGGTATTTGCATCGCTTGGCCAAGCCATATTATCAGCCGGGTTAAATGATCCAGGGTTGGATGAATTGCGGGATGAGGAACGCGATGTCGCAGATCGAATGCTTAATTTGCAAATGCAGTTACGCCGGACTGGGGGTGGTAACAGGGGAAAAAAACCGGCATCGTGGAAGAAATGGGTTTTTCTCGGGTTCGTTTTATTGCTCTTGGGCGGAGTGGTTGCAGCACTTATATTTGCGGGTTGAGTTGGGTTATAAAAAAAAGGCACCCCTCGGAGTTCCGAAGGATGCCAGTTTTATCAAAATCTAACGAGTTTACTTAACCACTTTCATGTTCCCACGCATGATGATGTGGTGCCCGGGGAAAGTACAAACATATGGATAATCGCCAGGTTTGGATGGTGCGTTAAATTCGATTACCTGTTCCGCTCCATGATCGATTAGTTTACTTGCCCAAATGACATCCTCGCTCGCAGGAACGAATCCAACGGAGAACCCGGTTGCACCCAGTTTCATGGCTTCCATTGCCACGGCATCTGCTTTGCCTGGATTGACCAGAACAATATTGTGGGGCATGAAATCTGGATTGGCAAAGATTAGTTTAATCTTTTTGCCTGCCTTCACTGTCAGATTGGGCGTGTCGTACTTCATTTTCTCTACAACTGTTGCAATACGGATGGTGGTTAATTGATCGGTGTCTGATATAATACCCGATTTTTGAGCCACTTCGATTTCTTCTTCTTCCTCCGCAAGAAATCCTTTTGCTGGATCTGCATTGTACCAGTGGTGCTGTACCGTAAGGGCAGCCATGCGTGCATGAGGGTGGGGGGATTTGAGCATATCATTAAGAAGTCTACCATTTCTGCGGTTATGCTGTTGGTGAACCCATAGTGCTTCCATAAGATGATGGGCATCCTCTTTTTTCTTCGGATTGAATTGCTTCATCCATTCCTGGGTTGCTTTGATTACATCATTTGTGTCGCGCTCACTCAATTCCACCCGGGTACGATGACGGACCCCGTCGACCGGGTGCT
>ERZ807291.6957-NODE-6957-length-13386-cov-4.415648_pt1 | contig 13386 bp, 12 predicted proteins | sample MGYA00521257_ERZ807291 | MGnify/ENA primary metagenome ERZ807291 (study PRJEB31413, sample SAMN03169783) | marine metagenome | biome: Marine; feature: Water; material: Subsurface seawater | place: North Sea | collected 2011-04-28 | depth 1 m m ...
GGTAATAGTAAGAATGTCTTAAATGCTTTTGAAGTTGCAAAAATTAAAGGTGTTAGGACTATCGGCCTATTAGGTAAGGGTGGTGGTTTGGCAAAAAGCCTCGTTGAGGAATCAATTATTATTTCATCAAACTCAACAGCAAGGGTCCAAGAGATGCATATCCTGGTTGGCCATATATTATGTGATTTAATTGAGGAAGGGTTAAATTTAAAAAAATGAGTATTTTTGTCACTGGCGCGGCAGGATTCATTGGATCAAATTTTATTTTAAATTGGCTCTCTGAGAAAAAAGAAAAAATTATTGCACTTGATAAACTCACTTATGCTGGTAATTTGGAGAACCTTAAATCGATTGCCGGTGATTCAAATTTTGTTTTTTTGCAGGGCGATATTGTTGATTCCAATCTTATTGGTAGTATTTTAAAAAAATATGAACCGAGATTGGTAATTAATTTTGCAGCAGAGAGTCATGTTGATCGATCTATTCATGAACCAGATGAATTTATGCAGACAAATATAATTGGGACATATCGATTATTGGAGGAATGTAGATCTTACTATTCTGAATTAACTGGAGTAGGAAAAAAAAACTTTCGCTTCTTACACGTGTCAACTGACGAAGTCTATGGCTCATTAGGCCCTTATGACGATGCTTTTAAAGAAACTAAACAGTATGAACCAAACAGTCCTTATAGTGCTTCCAAGGCCGCTTCTGATCATTTGGTTCGTGCTTGGTATCACACTTATGGTTTGCCAACTTTAACTACCAATTGTTCTAATAATTATGGGCCTTATCAATTTCCAGAAAAATTAATTCCTCTTTGTATTCTAAAAGCATTAAATGGACAAGATCTTCCAATCTATGGTGATGGCCAACAGATACGTGACTGGCTTTATGTAATTGATCACTGTAAAGGTATTAATAGTGTTTTAGACAAAGGCACTATTGGGGAGACTTATAACATAGGTGGTTATAATGAGAAAACCAATCTTGAGGTTGTACACACACTATGTATTTTATTGGATGAACTACAACCACGTGAGGATGAAAAATCTTATAAAACACAAATAAAATTTGTCAAAGATAGGCTCGGTCATGATCGTCGCTATGCTATTGATGCTAATAAAATTTCTAAAGAGTTAGGTTGGGCGCCAGATGAGACCTTTGAAACTGGTATTCGTAAAACTATTTTATGGTACCTTGATAATCAAGAATGGGTAGGTCATATTCAGTCAGGTGAATATCAACAATGGCTCTCTAACAATTACGAATGAAGATTTTAGTTACCGGGGCCAATGGGCAGGTAGGAAGCGCTTTAACAAAAGCCTTGAAAGAGCATGAGATTGTACCGTTAACTCGAAAAGATTGTGACCTCACAAATCTAGCGCAAATCCACCAAGTCATTACGCAAAATCAGCCCGAATTAATAATTAATGCAGCAGCTTACACAAAAGTAGATCAAGCTGAAGAGGAAAAAGAATTGGCTTTTCAAATTAACTGTGACGCACCAAGAGCGATTTCTGAAAAGGCTCTTGAGTATGATATTCCGTTTATTCACTTCTCTACTGATTATGTGTTTGATGGAGAAAAAGCAGGGAGCTATGGAGAAAATGATTTAACTAATCCAATAAATGTTTACGGCCAATCAAAACTGGCTGGTGAAATAGCAGTTAAAGCTGGGGGAGGAAAATATTATATTTTTAGAACAAGCTGGGTATATTCAAACACTGGAGACAATTTTTATTTGACCATAAAAAATAAATGTGCAAAACAAATTGCATTAAAAGTTGTAGGAGATCAGTTTGGAGTTCCGACATCAAGCATTTTTCTCGCAGAGCAGATTAAACAACTTATCCCCATCTTATCCAATAATAATATTGGCACTTACAACCTAGTTCCCGACGGAATATCTTCATGGTATGAGTTTGCAAAAGCAATTATTCGTAAAACAAATAAAAAATATATGTTAAAGAATTTATTAAAAGCTAATTCATCAGATTATTTGACTAATGTAAGCCGACCAAAAAATAGTAGACTTAATAATGAAAAAATTAAACGAACCTTTATGTTAAAATTTTTGGATTGGGATAAAGAACTTGATAAGGTGATTAATGAAACGTAAAGGCATTATTTTAGCAGGTGGATCAGGGACAAGACTTTATCCAGTGACCCATTCAATCACTAAACAATTGCTTCCTGTCTACGATAAGCCAATGATTTATTATCCTCTCACGACTTTAATGTTGGCAGGTATTCGAGAGATTTTGATTATCTCAACACCAAAGGATTTACCAATATTTAAAAAACTATTAGATGATGGTTCGCAATGGGGTTTAACTATTAAATTTAAAGAGCAGTTAAGTCCAGATGGTTTGGCCCAGGCTTTAATTTTGGGAGAGAAGTTTATTGGCAATGACTTATCTACACTGATTCTTGGAGATAATATTTTTTATGGAACTGATATGGAACTATTATTAAGTGCTGCGAATGAGCGTTGTGATGGAGCAACTGTTTTTGCTTATCATGTTATCGATCCAGAACGGTATGGTGTTGTAGAATTTAGTGAAAATAACCATGCTAGGGCACTAGAGGAAAAACCAACACATCCGAAATCTAATTATGCTGTGACTGGCCTATATTTTTATGATAACGACGCTATTGAATATGCAAAGAGCTTAAAGCCATCCCAAAGAGGAGAGCTTGAAATTACCGATCTTAATAAAAGGTATCTTAAAAATAATAAATTATTTGTAGAAAAAATGGGTAGGGGATATACATGGTTAGATACGGGCACCCATGACTCTTTGCTTGAAGCCAGTCAACTCATTGCAACAATTGAAAAAAGACAAGGCCTCAAGGTTGCATGTCCTGAAGAGATTGCTTTTAGAAAAAATTGGATAACTTCGTCAGATTTAGAGAGATTGGCAGAACCTCTAGCAAAAAATCAGTATGGCCAATATCTTTTGAAAATAATAAAAGAAAAATGAAAATAACCTTGTTAAGTATTCCCGACTTGAAAGTTATTGAACCTGAAATATTTAATGATGAGAGGGGGTATTTTTTTGAATCTTATAATGAAGAAAAATTTAATAAGTTGCTAGATTTAGATCTTAAATTTGTTCAAGATAATCAATCAAAGTCTACCAGGGGTGTAATAAGGGGACTTCATTATCAGAGAGAGCCTTTTTCACAAGGAAAACTAGTTAGAGTATTGAGTGGTGAAGTTTATGATGTAGCATTAGATATTAGAAAAAATTCTCAATATTTTGGAAAATGGCAAGGCATTTATCTAAGTGAAAAAAATAAAAAACAGCTATGGATTCCGCCAGGTTTTGCTCATGGATTTGTTGTAACAAGTGACGAAGCTGTAATATCTTACAAGGTTACCAAATACTTTAGCAAAAAACATGAAGAGGTAATAAAATATGACGATGAATTTTTATCAATTACATGGCCGGTAAACAAATTGAATAAAATATCTACTAAAGACAGTCTGGGAATGTCTTTCGGAAAAATTAAAACCTTATAAAGAATAAATTTATGCACAAATATAAAATCATAGTTGTTGGATGTGGCTATGTTGGTCTCAGCAATGCTCTTTTACTTGCAAGGAAAAACGAAGTTCATGCATTTGATATTGATAATGAACGCATTGAATTATTAAAAGAAAAAAAATCACCCATCCATGACGAGCTTATTTCGAATTTTTTGCAAACCAAACAATTAAGTCTAAAATTTTCTTTGGCAAAGTACACAAACTACTCAGATAGTGATTATGTAATAATTGCTACTCCAACAAATTATGACGAGAGAACAAATTTCTTTGATACAAAATCAGTCGAAAATATAATAAAAGATGTAATAAGCCAAAATAATAAAGTAAGAATTATCATAAAATCGACAGTACCTGTTGGCTTCACAGAGAAGATGAAAAAAAAATTTAAGTATAAAAAAATTACCTTTTCTCCCGAGTTTTTAAGGGAAGGAAGAGCTTTGGAAGATAATTTGCATCCATCAAGAATTGTCATTGGAGACAACAGTAAGGATAGTAAAATCTTTGCAAAGCTTTTAAAAGATGCCGCCGATAAAAAAAATATTCCAATTTTTTATATGACATCAACAGAAGCTGAGGCGTCAAAACTTTTTGCAAATGCATATTTGGCAATGCGCGTTGTTTTTTTTAATGAGCTTGATTCATATGCTTATACGCATCAGCTAAACACTAAAAATATTATTGATTCAATCTCTGCAGATCCAAGAATTGCAGAGGGTTATAATAATCCTTCATTTGGCTATGGAGGGTACTGCCTCCCGAAAGATGTTAAACAGCTTCAAGCAAACTATGCTGACGTTCCAAATGCTTTGATAAATTCTCTTGATGAAGCAAATAGAAAACGTAAAGATTTTATTGCTGGGACAATTATTAAAAAAAATCCAAAGGTAGTAGGTATTTTTCGCTTAATAATGAAGTCTGGCTCTGACAATTTTAGAGAATCTGCAATACAGGACGTTATGAAGACAATTAAAGCTCAAGGAATTAAGATAGTAATTTATGAACCTATGTTTGAAGCTGCTGTTTTTTTTGATTTAGAAATTATTAAGGATTTGCATACATTTAAAAAAGTAAGTGATGTAATTATTTCAAATAGAATGGATCACGACCTTTTGGACATAGAACATAAAGTTTATACTAGAGATATCTTTAATATAGATTAAAAAAATGTTTTCAATTAGCTTATATGAATAAAAAACCCGAAAAAATAATCCCAGTTATATTATCAGGAGGTTCGGGCACAAGGTTATGGCCACTATCTAGACAAACCTTTCCTAAGCAGTTTGTTAATTTACCGGGAGAAAATAAAAGCTTTTTTCAAAAATCAATTACAAGGTTTAAAAATTTTAAAACAAATGAGATGGAAATCGAAAACCCCATAATTGTTGGTAATGATGAGCATCGATTTATTATTTCGGAGCAAATGAAAGATTTAGGCTTAAACTTATTTTCTTTAATTCTTGAGCCCAGTTCAAAAAATACAGCACCTGCATTAGGTCTTGCAGCCTTTGAAGCTATGAAATATGAAAGCGATCCTGTTCTTATTGTTTCGCCGTCAGACCACATTATTAGTGATATTAATGAATATACAAAAACTATAAAAGATGCTATCAAAATTGCTTCAGATGGCACAATTGTTACTCTGGGTATAAAACCAACAAACCCATCATCAGGCTTTGGTTATATAAAGTTTAATCAAAACAAAAAAAATTCAGAAGGTTTTGAGGTAGAGAAGTTTATTGAGAAACCTACAGAGCGTCTAGCTAAGAAATTTATAATGTCAGCAAACTATTTTTGGAATAGCGGGATATTTATATTACGTGCAAGTACTTGGTTAGGAGCTTTGAAGTGTTTTGATTCTCAAATGTACAAATTACTTTCGGATTCTTATGATAAAAAATCCTTCGATGATTTATTTATAAGACCAGATAAATCTTCTTTTGATAAAATTATTCCCAACTCGATTGATTATAGTGTGATGGAAAAATGTCCCGGAACGAACTTTCCAGCTGAGGTCTTGTTATTGGAAGTTGGTTGGGATGATCTAGGATCATGGGATGCGTTTTGGAAGGTAAACAAGAAAGATAAAAATCAAAATGTTACTTACGGAGATGTTTTTGTAGATAATACAAAGAACTCTTTGATTTATGCAAACGATAGATTTGTATGTACATCTGATATCCAGGATTTAATCGTCATTGAAACTTCAGATACCGTCTTAATAAGTAAACGTGATAAAAGTCAAAATGTAAAAAGCATAGTTACCCAGCTTAAAAACCACCATAGATTTGAAACTGAATCTTCTAGAAAAGTTTATAGACCTTGGGGTTGGTTTGACACGCTTGAAATTGGAAATAATTTTAAAGTAAAAAGAATTTGTGTGAATCCTCATTCAAAGCTTAGTCTTCAAAAGCATTCAAAAAGAGCTGAACATTGGGTTGTTGTGAAGGGCACAGCAGAAATTATTCAAAATAATATTAAAAGTGATTTACATGAAAATCAATCAACATACATACCAAAAAATACGTTTCATCGCCTTTCAAATACAACTGATAATCTACTAGAGATTATTGAAGTTCAATCAGGGGACTATTTAGAAGAGGATGACATCATAAGAGTAGAAGATGATTACGGAAGAAATTAAATTTTATTATTTACACACCACATACCATCATTTTTAGGTACTTAGTTTTTTTCTCTTTACTATCGTATTTATCAAAATACTTGACTTGATAATTTAACAATGTAAGATTTGTTCAGTTTTGAACATAAAAGAACATAAAGAATTTACTTTTGCATATGGGAAAAGGAAAATTTAAAAAAAATATTGATAGCAACCTCCATTTTCGCGTTCTTCATTATATTGAAGAAAAACCTAATATAACCCAAAGAGAACTAGCAGAAAAATTAGGAATAAGCCTTGGAGGGGTAAATTATTGTTTAAAATCTCTTATTGAAATTGGACATTTAAAAATAAATAATTTTAAAAAGAATCCGAATAAATCTTCATATTTATATCTTATAACTCCATTGGGAGCAGCAGAAAAGACAACTCTTGCAATAAAATATCTCAAGTGCAAGATGGCTGAATATAAGATGCTTAAGCTAGAAATCGAAAACATTAAATCAAGGATTAATTCTTAAAATGTTTGATATGTTTAGATTAAGAATTACTTATTTCTTTTTGAGGATTATAAATTATGGCTAAAGTTGCATTAATAACTGGTGTTACTGGACAGGATGGAGCATATTTATCAGAGTTTCTATTAAAAAAAGGTTACGAAGTTCATGGTATTAAACGAAGAACATCTATGTTTAATACTGGTCGGATTGATCATTTGATGCATGATGTTCGTGATGAAGGGTTGCCATTTCATTTGCATCACGGAGATATGACCGATTCATCAAGCCTTACTCATGTTATACAGAAAGTTCAACCGGATGAAATATATAATCTTGCTGCGCAAAGCCATGTCCAAGTATCGTTTGAAGAGCCCGAATATACCGCAAATTCTGATGCTATTGGTGCCCTTAGAATTCTTGAGGTAATTCGTATATTGGGGTTAGAGAAAAAAACAAGGTTTTACCAGGCATCCACTTCAGAGCTTTACGGACTTGTCCAAGAGACGCCACAAACAGAAACAACTCCGTTCTATCCAAGAAGTCCTTATGCTGTTGCAAAATTATATGCATACTGGATAACCATTAATTACCGTGAGGCTTATAGTATTTTTGCTTGTAATGGTATTTTATTTAATCATGAGAGTCCAAAAAGAGGTGAAACATTTGTTACGCGAAAAATAACAAGAGCTTTAGCAAGGATTAAATTAGGGCTTCAAGATTGTTTATATCTTGGAAATATGAACGCTCTGCGTGATTGGGGGCATGCAAAAGATTATGTTGAAGTGCAATGGTTAATGTTACAGCAGGAACGACCAGAAGATTTTGTCATAGCAACAGGGTCTCAATATAGCGTTCGTGATTTTGTAAATGCAGCTGCAACAGAATTAGGTATTAAAATAACATGGAAAGGAAAAGGTAGGGATGAAAAAGGTTACGATTCATTTGGGAAAATAATTGTCGCTGTTGACTCTAGATATTATAGGCCAACCGAGGTTGAAACGCTTCTTGGTGATGCATCAAAGGCAAAGAAAAAGTTAGGCTGGCAACCAAAGATTAACTTTAAATCTCTAGTTTCAGAGATGGTTCAAGAGGACCTTAGTGCAGCTCAGAGAGATGAATTAACCAAAAAACATGGTTATAGAACCCCTGATTATAAAGAGTAAATTTTTACATGTCTAAAAAAACTATTTTACTTACTGGTTCCGGCGGCATGGTAGGCAAGAACTTGCTTGAACATCCTAGTATATCTTCGTACGATATTATTTCACCCAGTTCAAATGAGTTAGATCTTCGGGATTTTGAAAAGGTAGAAAAGTATCTTTTAAAATGCAAACCTGAAATGATTATTCATGCAGCTGGAAAAGTAGGTGGCATTCAGGCAAATTTAAGAGAGCCCGTAAAATTTTTAGTAGATAATTTGGATATGGGGAGAAATATTGTTATGGGCGCCTATAAATTAGGAATTAAAAAGTTAATTAATATTGGTAGTTCTTGCATGTATCCAGCCAATATATCTGAACCCCTTACAGAAGATATGCTTATGACAGAAAAATTAGAGGAAACCAATGAGGGATATGCAATTGCAAAATTAGCTACAGCACGATTATGTGAATATGTGTCGAGAGAGGATAGTAGCTTTGTTTATAAGACTTTAATCCCATGCAATCTTTACGGGAAATTTGATAAATTTAAAACTGATTATTCGCATTTAGTTGCAGCAGTAATTCAAAAGGTTCATCAGGCAAAAAAAAATGATGCAAACGAAGTTGAAGTCTGGGGTGATGGAATGGCGCGGCGCGAATTTATGTATGCAGGCGATCTTGCTGACGCAATAATATGGTCAATCAATAAATTTGATGAGTTACCTAAATATATAAATATTGGGTTAGGTGTTGATATAACAATTGATGAATATTATAAAAAAGTAGCTAAAGTTATTGGTTTTAATGGAGCTTTAACCCATGATACAACTAAGCCGGTTGGAATGATGAGGAAGGTAGTCAATACAGATATACAAACTAATTTAGGATGGCAACCAAAGACAAGTCTTGAGGTTGGACTTCAAAAAACATATGAATTTTATTTAAAAGAGATAGCTAAATGAGTTTTAAATATCCACTGGCAACAGTGACTTGGGATCAAAAAGAAATTGATGCGATGCAAAATGTTATTGCATCGGGCGATTTCACTATGGGTAAATATGTAAAGTTACTAGAAAAAAACTTTTCAAAGTATATCGGTAGCCAATATGCTGTAATGGTAAATTCTGGGTCATCTGCAAACTTATTAATGATTGCTGCTCTTTTTTATACTAAAAATCCTAAATTAAAATTAAAAAGAGGGGATGAGGTAATTGTCCCTGCAGTATCTTGGAGCACTACTTATTATCCACTTTATCAATACGGTTTAAAAATTAAGTTTATAGATATAGACATTGAAACACTTAATTATGATCTAGTCCAATTGGAGTCTGCAATTACAGATAAAACACGACTTGTTCTCGCTGTTAATTTACTTGGTAATCCGAATGATTTTGATTGTATTAATAACATTATAGAAGACAAGAATATAATTTTATTGGAAGATAATTGCGAATCAATGGGAGCAACATTTAATAATAAGAAGACTGGAACTTTTGGAGTAATGGGGACATTTAGTTCATTCTATAGCCATCATATTTCAACTATGGAGGGCGGGATAATAGTTACAGATGATGAAGAGTTATATCAAATACTTATTTCTCTAAGGTCGCATGGTTGGACACGTGACCTACCAATCAAAAATTTAATTTGCGATGATAAAAGTGAGGACTTACTTGAAGAGTCATTTCGGTTTGTGTTGCCTGGCTATAATGTTAGACCATTGGAACTTGAAGGAGCACTCGGCGTTGAACAGGTTAAAAAATTACCTATGATCATTTCTGAGCGTCGTAAAAATGCTAAATTATTTGTAGAAACTTTATCTAGCCACTCTGATTTACTAATTCAAAAAGAAGTTGGAATGAGTAGTTGGTTTGGTTTTAGCATTATTATAAAGCCGGACAGCTCTTTAACAAGAAAAGAGTTAGTTAATAAGTTAAATCTTTTAGGATTTGAAATTAGACCAATTGTTACAGGTAATTTTCTTAAAAATGAGGTAATTAAATTCTTTGATTACGAAATTTTTGGTAGTTTAAAAAAAGCAGAATATCTTGATAAAAATGGATTATTTATTGGCAACCATCATTATCCGATGTTGAATGCAATAAATGCCTTAGAGAATTTATAGTGCCGCTAAAAAATTGAATATGATAATTAACTGCAATGGTGAGGTGGCCGATGATAAGGGCTACGATTCTTCTGGGAAACTTATAAATGCTGTTGACCAAAGTTATTTTAGGCCGATATAAGTCGAGACACTATTAGGTGATGCAAGCAAGGCAAGGAAAAAACTAAAATGGACACCTAAAATTAGTGTTGAGGAATTAGTCAGTGAAATGGTAGTTGAAGACCTTAAAGGAGCAGAAGGTGAAAATATTTTCAAAAAACATGGATTTATAAAAAGGAATTTGTAATTAAAAATGTCTCAAATAATTGATATTCTTTACCAGTCAGAAAAAATTGTAAAAACAATTGGTAGCTCAGTACTACCTAACGGTAAAACAATCAGCCAAGCTTTAACAATAAATAATGTTCCATATTGGGATGTCTTTGCATCCGAGCTAGCAAGTCGCTTCATCCCAGCTGCTTTTGGTGAACCTGAAAATTTTGAGTTTATAGGTCAATCAGTAAAACTTAACCTTTTAAAGACAAGAAACTACATTCGAGATATTAATCAAATTCGTAAAAATCGTAATAAAAATATTGAAATAAATAATCTCAATAATATTCTTTGTCTTGAGTTTATGCCTGCTCAGAGTCGTGATGTAATGAGGCATGTAACAAGATACCTTGTCGATTATAAGGATATAAATATTTTGTCCCTCGGTGATAAGGAATGGCCATCTCATGGAAAAAAAATACGAGCCAATGAAGATAGAAAAATAATTTGGGACTTTTGGAGTGATAAGTTAAATGTGAAAGTAAAAAATTTAAGTATAGAATTAAATTCAGTAAAGAAATATATATTTAACTCAAAATATTTAGAGCAATCACTTTGCAAATATGAGCCCAGCTTTATAAAAAAAATTAAGCACGCACTCAATAGAATATTTGTTGGTGAACTTCCATCATTGATCAGACAAGGAGTAATTTCTTCTTACATTCTTGAACAATATCAGCCTTCATTATTGATTGTAACTGATGTTCATGACCCAAGAACAAGAATGTATATTTTACAATGTAACCAATTGAATATTCCTTGCCTTGCTCTTCAGCATGGACTAATAAATGCATCAGCAACTGAATGGCGTTTTTTTACAGCAGATCGAGTAGCTGTTTGGGGCAATCATTTTAAAAAAATCCTAGGTGCTCATGGCATTGCCGTAAATAAAATTAAAGTAACAGGAGCTCCACGAAGCGATAGTTTAATAAAAAATAATGACTCAGAAGGCAAATCCCTTAAGAAAAAACTTGGCATTCCTGAACGTGCACATATTATATTATTAGCATCTACTTTTTCATTATCTCATTACGATGGCCTTCATAATGACTCTGAAATTCTTGAAAGAATGAAAAGGGCGATTTTTGAATCTGTAAGAAATTTAAAAAATACTTTCTTAATCGTAAAGCCACATCCATATGAGGATGAAAATGAAACTAAATCTTTTTCAACAAACAACACAAACATTATTTTTATTGATAAGAGGGAAGATATAAAACCACTTACAAAAATATGTGATTGCTTTGTAGCTTTTAACTCAACAACAACGATAGATGCAATCTTGCTAAATAAGCTTGTTGTTTGCCCTGCTTTTCCTGGTTGGCTATGGAATGATACATATATTGAAACTAATATTGTTTATTCTCCTACTACAATTCAAGAGATAAGTGATATTTTTAAGCTTGTTTCAAATTCTAATCACTTTACTTTGATTAAAAAACATAAGAACACTCGAAAAAAATTAATCTCTGATTGGTTATACCGGCACGATGGGATGTGTGCAAAGAGAATTGGTAAAATTGCGTTAAGTATGCAGTTAAATAAAAATACTTCACTTAACTAAATTGTTAAGTTTGTAATAAATGAAAATCTTTTTAAAGGGTTACCTACTATGAAATTAATAAATTGCAGGATTTGTAATGGAGAAGATCTCACAAATTATCTAAATTTAGGATCTACTCCAGCAGCCGATGCTTTTGTAAAAGAGGAAAATAAGCATCTAGATGATCCATTTTATCCTTTAGAAGTTTGTCTTTGTAACGACTGTGGTATTTCGCAACTAAATTTTACAGTAGATCCAAAAATTTTATATCAAAATGATTATCCATATGAATCATCGATTACGAAGACGGGACAGCTGCATTGGGATCAGTTTGCTGAAAGTGTTGTGCAAAGGGCTAAATTAAAGCATGATGATTTGGTAATAGACATAGGAAGTAATGTAGGAGTTTTATTAGGTGCTTTTCAAAGAAGAGGTTGTAAGGTATTGGGTATTGAGCCTTCAGGCCATATTGCTGAACAAGCTAATTCGAACAATGTTGAAACAATAAATGATTTTATTTCACTTGATTTAGCAGAAAAAATTGTTTCAAAGAGAGGACCAGCACCCCTAATTAATATTACAAATGTATTTGCTCATATCAATGATCTAGAAAGTTTAATCGAATCAGTGGAATTACTTTTAGCAAAAAATGGTATGTTTGTGATTGAGGCCCCACATTTTGTGAACCTTATAGACAGCCTAGAATACGATACAATCTATCATGAACATCTCTTATATATTTCAGTAAAGCCGCTAAATGCTCTGTTTAATCGCTTTGGTTTTGAGGTCTTTGATGTTAAAGAAGTTTCAATCCATGGAGGCTCAATTAGAATTTTTGTAGGAAGAAAAGGTGAACATAAGGTAACTAATTTTGTTGACCAGATTATAGAAAAAGAAGAAAAGGCAAAAATATTTGATATAACAAGACTAAATCTTTTCAGTGAGCAAGTTCAAAGCCATAAAAAAAATTTACGAGAGCTTTTATTGGAAATAAAAAAATCAGGTAAGTCCATAGCTGCAGTAAGTGCTCCTGCAAAAGGGATGACGTTATTGAATTATTGTGAAATTGATTCAAGTATTCTAAATTTCCTTACTGAAAAATCTTCCCTTAAGATAGGAAAGTTTTCTCCAGGTGCACATATTCCAATTTTCCCTGATGAAAAACTTGTAGAAGAAAAAATTGATTATGCTTTATTGCTCGCCTGGAATTTTGCAGATGAGATTATGGAGAACCTTACTGATTTTAAAAAATCTGGTGGTAAATTTATTGTGCCAATACCAAATCCAAAAATTATTTAATCAAAAAAAGGAATATATACAATGAAAATTCATAAAATTAAAGTAGCCCACCAAGATGAGAGAGGCACAATCTCAGATATCCTTCAACAGGTTGATATAGATTGCGTAACTCTTATTACTATCTCTAAGGGGTCTATAAGAGGAAACCACTATCACAAAGATTCCATTCAGTACTCATATGTTTTATCTGGTGAAGTTTTAGTTTTTACACAAATGCCAGATCAAAAAGTTGAACAAATGACATTAATGCCAGGTGATATGCTGGAATCGCCAATTTTGGAAAGACATT
>ERZ807291.6963-NODE-6963-length-13380-cov-8.840901_pt1 | contig 13380 bp, 13 predicted proteins | sample MGYA00521257_ERZ807291 | MGnify/ENA primary metagenome ERZ807291 (study PRJEB31413, sample SAMN03169783) | marine metagenome | biome: Marine; feature: Water; material: Subsurface seawater | place: North Sea | collected 2011-04-28 | depth 1 m m ...
AAGTTACATATTATATACAATCTAATCATATTGTATTTTTTATTTGCACGAGTTATTTAATTTCTATCCAATTTTTGCCTGTAAATCTATAAAATAAGTATTCATCGTCGTCATCAATATGAATATAAATTTGTCCTTTTGATGGATTTTTTAATTTATTAATTTCATTTGATTTAATAATATTATATTCTGATGTATGAATATTTGATTCTATTGTATTTTTATTATTTTTTATATTTTTTATATTTTTTATATTTTTTATATTATTTGATTGAATTAATATTAATTTTAAGCTATTAGACATATAATATATATATATTATATTAATTGAGTGGGTTACAAGAATCTATTTGTATATTTTGAATAATAGTAAACTTCTTAACATTTGTATTTGTATTAAAAAATAAATTTAAACTATTACTGTCACTTGATTCAATATTTGTTTTTAAATTATTATATTTTAAAGAATGATTATTTATAATAATACAATGATTATCAGTTGTTGTTGAATTTATTTTCATAGAATAATTGTTTAATTTTAAAGTAATCTCGCCTTCTATTTCAATATCTATTCTAACTTCATTATCAAAATGTAATTGATTTAAAAAAACCATTTCAATTTGTTTTATATTAACACTATTTTGCTGTTGTGGGTTAATTAAATTAATATTTTTATTATCTATTTTTAAAGAGGTAGGTTTAAAATCCCAAGAACTTGGGTTAAATACTTTTTCCATTATATTAATTTAGATAATATTTATAACTGATACCTTTGTGATTTTAGAAATCTTCTGTTATTTGAAATGAATCTACTGAATTATTTTTACCCTTATTTAGGACATGTGAATTTTGGTATTGGGTTGGTCTTGATTCAAAAAAGTTTGTTTTTCCTTCTAATGATAAACTCTCCATAAAATCAAATGGATTCGTACACATCCAAATTTTATTATATCCTAATCTTACTAGCAAATGATCAGCACAAAATTTAATATATTGATACATTAAATCATTATTCATACCGAGCAAAGAACATGGTAAACTTTCACATATAAATTTACGTTCGATTTCAATTGCTTCCTTAAACATAATATGGATAGTTTGTTCACTAATTTTATTCTTAATATATGAATATAACAAACATGCAAAATTTGTATGCATTCCTTCATCTCTTGCAATTAATTCATTAGACATGCATAATCCAGGCATTAAGTTTTTCTTTTTCAACCAAAAGATTGCGCAGAAACTACCTGAAAAAAAGACACCTTCGACGATTGCGAATGCAACAAGTCTTTGTGCAAATGGTGCATTTTGAGAATTGATCCATTTAAAAGCCCATTCAGCTTTTTCTCTAATGCATGTATATTCTCTAATGGCATTAAAACATTTATCTTTTTCATTTGGATCTTTTATAATATTATCAATCATAAGTGAATAACATTCTGAATGTACATTTTCTATAGCAGCTTGAAATTCATAAGCTACAATTGCTTCTCTTAACTGTACTTGGCGTGTAAAATTCTCTGTTAAATTCATATTTACAATAGTATCACTTGCAGCAAAAAATGATAAAATCATCTTAATGAAATGTTGTTCATCTTCGGTAAGAGTTTCGTAATGTGTAACATCCATGCTAAAATCAACTTCTTCAGCGGTCCAATTTGATGCTTGCATTTCCTTGTATGCTTTCCATATTGCATCAAATTTAATTGGATAAATAGTTAATCTATTATTTGCGGGATCAAGTAGTGGTTCCATATAATCATTAATTAGTTAAGACTTAACAATTGAAAATCAATTTTTATTAAAAATAGAAATAAAATTTTTAATAAAAATTGAAATTTTTAATTACTATATATTTCTTAACACCAAGGCTAATGTGACATTGTTAACACAGGTAAGAAATTACATAATATAACAGATGTTGAAAGAGATCAGTCTTAGACAGGACAATAAGTTAGTAGGGATTGGTAACCCTACGTTCAGTTAAAGCTAAAGGTCCGTGTTGTTAGCGCTCCCTGGACTTGGCCTGAAATACTTATGATTATCTTATTCAAAAGTTAGAAAAATGTATATGGAAAAACATGAAGCACCGTATTTTGGTTTACAAATCGTTAGATGATATTAGGTCTGTTTAGACTAGAGAAATCTCTTTTCGGTAGTACGCTACTGAACACATTAAACGTTAAGACACAAGTTTTGACAAGTAAATGGAGAATAATATTAAATGATGTTTATGTAGATACGATAGGTGTTAATTGGGTTGTGTTACAAGCTGTTGCCATGACCGATGTTCGGTTGGGGCTTATGTTGTTAGGTTATAAGAGGGTAGACACCTCGCCAAAAAGCATAAGTTGACAGTCCTGCCTAAGGGACTATAAGATACAAAGGTGAGGTTATAGTAACACCTCTGACTATGAAAAATAGTTAACGTTCTCTCTCCGCTAGTGAAAGCTGGGGCCACCTGCAAAGGAGGCTGACTATGGGTTTATGTTCGGAATCAGTATAGTACCTTCAAATAATACTAATTTAATTAGCGCTACCGCGTCGACAATGTTGACAAATGTCACACATCCTGTACGGGATGTAAATATTTGGGGAAATAATAAAAAACTTTCTAAAAATCGAATTTTAGAAAACTATGAAATAATTACTAATTTCTATTTAATCGGGAAACAATATAGAATTGGTATTTTCCAACTACCTGACCATCTTTATGGAATAATAAAGAAATTTTTACCTGATATATTAACGCGGTCTGATATGAATATTAAGGACGCAGTTCGTTTGTGGAATTGGAACAAATCTGATGCTATTAAAAAATATGGTCATATTAGCATGTGGAATACAAAATACGTCACTAATATGTCAAATCTATTTTCATTTGGAAGTGACGAATTCAATGAAGATATCAGTAATTGGAATGTACAAAATGTCAAATGTATGGATTATATGTTTCTAGGTGCCGTTGAATTTAATGGCGATTTGAGTAAGTGGAATGTACAAAATGTCGAAAGTATGGATTCTATGTTTAAAGACGCCACTAAATTTAATTGTGATTTAAATAAGTGGAATGTAAAAAATGTCAAATGTATGGATTCTATGTTTCAAGGTGCCACTAAATTTAATGGTGATTTAAGTAATTGGAATGTACAAAATGTCGAAAGTATGCGTTTTATGTTTAAAGGGGCCACTAAATTTAATTGTGATTTAAGTAATTGGAATGCACATACAATTAAGAAGTTGAGTAATATAAAACAAATGTTTGATAACTGTAATATATCTAAAAATCATAAAATTAAATTTTGTATTCAAGATAGTTCTACAGAAGGTTATAATTACTATATTTATGGTGATTATAGTTATTATGATAAAGATGGTTATTATAGTGACAAATATATTGACCTTCGTCATAAAGATGAACAGAGACAAAAATTTGAACTGAGACGAAAATATGGAAAGATTAAAGTAGATTCTTTAAATTATGATTATAGTAGTTATATTCAAATATATAATAATTACGAAGAAGATGGATATACTACAGAAGATTCATATGATTCTGATTATTGGGATGATCCAGACTATGATGACTGATTCTGATTATTGGTATGATTCAGACTATGACTATGACGACCTATGGTGTTGGAAATAATCCATCAATTTATTTTATCTTGAATTTTCTAACATTATATAATTATTTTTGGTGGTGGATTATCCGGTGCACATACAAAAACTAGTATAAATATATGGTCAATGGAAGGTGCTATAGAAAGTGGTAAAATAACAGCTAATTATATTTTAGATAAGTATAATAAACCAAATATTAAACACTATAAACACCACGACCCTTCATATATTAAATCAATTCAATGCATAGATAATGTGTTATACAAGTTATATTTACCAAATATAATGACATTATTAATTATTGTAATATTAATATTTATTTAAAATTATTATAAATCATTTTAAGTAATTAAAATTATATAGAATTATATGTCTCTTAATAGTAATACCATATGTAAACAAGATAATTTTACAAATGAGAGTCCAGGATACAAAGAATTAATAGATATGTTAGTATACAGATTAACTATTTCGAAATCATATTGGCATACTAATAATACAATTTTTGATGTTAATTTTACATATTTAGGTGAATTTGTTGTAATGGTATCTTATCCGATGCGTCAAATTTGGCGCCAAGAAAATACAAAGTCTGCTAAAAAATTTTGGGAAAATTATGATGTATACAAAGCAATGCAAGAAGATAAATTAGATAGTCTTACAATGGAGTTAGAATATCTTTATGATAAAATTAAGGAGAAAGGCGATCATGTTTATTTTAATAGTTAATTAGTATCATTATTGGATACCATGTTAATAAATTGTATATTCTGTTCATAATTAGAATATATATAATATATATCATTATTTGTTAGACTAGATAGATTAATTATTTTAATTAGTTTATTATATGTCAATTTAAAATTATTAATAATATCATCTTGTAATATTACAATATTATATTGTTTTAATTTATCATACCATAATTTATCTGCTATAATTATGATATTATCATTTGCATTAATTACTTGATTAATAAAGTTATTATAGTCATCAGATGTTGGAGGATTTATAAATTTGAACGTATTAATATTTAAAATTGAACGGCAAATTGGACATTCACTATTATCATCCATCCATTTTATTATATTTTTAAGATTAAAACAATGATGGCATTGTGTAATAATCGCAAAAGAATTTAATTTAGATAATGATATTGGACATTTGTTGTCATCATTTATATTATCTATATTCTTCTTAAGATTATCAATATATGATGAACTCCATTCATTATTCATACCTATTTGTAAAAAAGTAGATATATTTTTATTATTTTTATCTAATGTAATAAAATGGTTATCTGATATATTATTCCATTCAATATAAGGAAAATCTTTAATCGTCAAATTACAAGTTATAATATTATTAATATTATTAATAATAAATAGTCGGTTATTTAATATATATTTTGATGTTATCATATTATTATCATTATCATTTTTACTAATACGATATTTATCATATTTATAAACAAGTTGATTTAACATAGTGTAGTTATTTTGATATATATATTTTGATTCTAAAATAAATAATCTATCAAAATTACAAAAAGATAGATAATTAATAGATACTTCATTTAGATTATTCGCAAGTATAAATATATTTTTTTTTGAATAAAAGAAGTTACTTGATTCAAATTCTAGTTGATTAAATAATTCTTCGTTGTTAATTTCATTTGAATAATTATTCATTTGATAATTTAAATCTTCTGAAAATACAATAGTTTCTTTTGATACTTGATTATTTATAATAAATGGATTAAATAATGGTGATTGAAGAATATATTGATCTTTCTTACTAATAATTACTATTGATTCACTGTCAATTAAATCAGTATATATATTTTTAAGAATTGTTACAATTTGTTGATACCCTTTTAATAATATAATTGTAGGTAATTTAATACGTTTCTTTTTACATTTATCTGTTGTTATTAATTTTCTATTAATATCAAAATAAATTTTACCATATTTAACAAATGTTTTTTCAAAACAATATATAGACTCGTGGTTAAATTCAGAATCTTTCTTTAATTCAGTTATTAAACTAAAATTTTTAATATTAATTTGAGTATGTTGATTAGAAATAAGTTTAAGTCTAGTTACACTAGTTCTAATTAAATCAAAAATTATATCTCTACTTGTAATAATTTTACCATTAATAATATCTGTATAAAGAGCTTCAAGATTTAAATCTAAAAATACCCAATATTTATTTTTAATAGATGCGGTATCATTATTTGACATTACAATATTTGACTTATCAATTGTTAAAACAAAAAAAGTAAGATTTTTTATAGGCAAATAGTTAAAAATAATTTTTTGACATAATAAGATTGAATCATTCACTATCTCTATTTTTTTAATATCATTCTCATCTAAAAGAAGAGTTCCTACTCTTTTTCTTAGAATTTTCATTTCTATCTTATATTATATGAGTTTTTATAATCTAAAATTAAATAAAGAAATGAATAATTTACATGCGTGTATTTCATCAAATCAAAATGATCCAAAATTAGTAGAAAGTAAAATTTTAAGAAAAATTAAAAAGATTAAGAAGATTAAAAAAGGGGAAATAGTTGGATTTTCACAAAAATATACTAATAAAATTATGGGACAATGTTGTAGTTTTTTAAAAAATAATTATGGTATTATTATAGTTTTAATTATACTTATATTTTTACTTAATTTTAGATATAATTATGTGAAAGAAAAAAGAGATAAAATAGGAAAAAATAATCAAAATAGTAATTATTAATATTATTTAAAGATTATTGTTATAATATATATAAATGGAATCAAAAAATTTCTGTAATGATAAATTTATTGAAGAATATAATTCGTTCTTAAATCAACTAGAAACTATTGTTGAAGAGGCACCAAGTAAAGATATAATTAACACTCTAAAAAAAGAATGTGAGACTGATAAGTTAACAAGAGGTTTAGTATTTTATAATACACTTAAAAGTGATTCTATATTTGAATTATTTTGTAAATCTAAAATAAAGATTTTTTCTAGTAAAGATAAAGAAACATCATTATTATCAAATAGTTTATTTGGAGAACAGTTTCCTCTTAAAAAATTAATTAATAACCAAGAACAAAAAACAAAAGATATTATTTGGAAATACCTGCATTTATTCTATTTCTTATTGGAATCTAATAATGAAAATAGGAGTAACAGAAAGTCACAAATTGCAAAATTATTAAGAAAACATAAAGAAGAACAAAAGAATCTAACAAAAGATGTTAAAAATGACTTATTAGTTGTAGATGTTAATGATGAAACAAATGATATGATTGATGATATTGTAAAATCTTTTGAGAAAACGTTATCCGGCGATAATGCAAATCCTTTTGAAAGTATTATGGAAATAACTCAAAAAATAACAGAAAAATATAATGATAAAATTGAATCTGGAGATATTGAATTAGACAAACTAATGAGTTCTATTCAAAGTAGTATCCCTGGTATGCCAAATCTGATGGGTGAAGGTGGTATGGGAGGACTAGGTGCAATGTTTGGAGGTCAAAAGAAACCAGTTGAGAAAGTAATAATTGACGATAATTTTTCAACAGATAATGTTGAATTAGGAAATAAAGATAAAAAAGAAGGTTCAGGTATGAATTTAACAAATATGTTAAATATGATGAATTCAATGAATAAAGGTGGCGAAGGAGGTATGCCTAATATGGGCGGAATATTCTCTATGTTAGGTAAATTAGATAGTGTTAATAATGAAGAAGATGCTGAAAAACTAAAAGAAGAGATGGATATGTATTTAGAAAAAGAATTAGGTGTTGACGTAAGTAAATTAAATCAACAATTAACTGATGCACAAGAAAAAATAACAAATAAAGTAACTGATGAACACAATTAAATAAAATAATATAACACTGCTGAAACAGGAACTATAATACTAATATTCATAAGAAAATTAGTAAGACGGTTATCGGTCAAATCTTTTACCATATATGTACCACTCTTGTAATAATTACATTTTTTTCTGTAATATTCTTTCGTACCAATACCAGCAATTACACTCGTTTTGGTATAACCATTCGTAAGTGCAATATCTTCAGCAATACTCATTAGATATTGTCCGTATCCACGATGTTGTGATGAAATATTATCAGACCCGACACCTAATGTATTGCCATAAATATGAACTTCTCTAATAAGGGCTGTATTATTAATTTCGGGAACAATGGTTCCACCTGGATCTGAATCTAATCTGAGACGTAAGAATCCAAAGTTTGCCTTGTAGTTATCAAGATTGGACCAATATGGCATCTCACTATTAAAAAATATTAGTCTGTAAATATTGGAATATACAATAAATAGATTGTATTTGAGTTTATCAAATAATGTATCTTCAAATGCAGACATCATCAAGTGATATTCGAGTCCTTTAGACGCTTCATATTTAAGAACAACTAGTCTAGCAGGATATTTCAAGTACTCTGTTTCACGAACTTCCATTTGTCTAATATCATGAGTTACCTCGTCTGAATCATCTATCTTATTTTGAATTAGTTGACGCAAATTACTCTTTTTCTGATACCCAGATTCAATACTACAACTTGGAATATCCCGAATACATCTTTGAACACGAACCCATGCATTCATATTAACAAAATAATATTTAATAACATCAATTAATGCATCAATATCTTTTTCTGCATAAGGTATATATTCACCATTTTCATACCATTCTGCAATCTTAGATGTTAGAATTAGATTTTCATCGTGTGTTTTACATACCGCGGTAGGATAAATTTTAACATCATCAAATTGTAGATCAGGATTATTAATTGCTGTTTCAAACATCCACTTGTCAAGTTCTGGTGTAGAACCGGGCAAATCAGGCATTAGATGAACTACAACTTTTAGACCAACTTGTTTTAATAGTCGAATTGCTTTAATTGTATCCTTAGTATAACAACCCCGATTTACCTTTTTGAGAATACTATCATCATAATGTTGGACACCAATTTGAATACGGGTAACCCCATATCTACGATAATCTTTAATACTAGACTTTGTAACGAAATCAGGTCTAGTTTCAAGAGTCATACCAATAATGCGGTAATCTGAGGTTTCATTAATTAGTTGTTCTTCTTCAAGTGATAGCATTTCTCTATCAACTTCTAGACCATATGTGTTAGAAGCCCAATAGCATTCGTGTATAAATCGATCTCTTTCTTCTTTAGGATAACATTCCCATGTTCCACCTGAAAGAATAACTTCCATTTTTTTTGATGCAGTATCTGTTACATCAATATTTCCAGTTGAAATATACGCTTTAATTCTATCCCAAAACTGGTCTCTAACATCAAACTCATGTCTAAGTGCTCTTCTCATTGCTGGTTCACTTGACATATACGAACGAGGTTGGGTATGATTTCCCTGCAAGTCAGTTTCTTGCGGACAATAATAACAGTCTTTACTACAAGAAAATTTGTTTGGTGACAATGTAATAGTAACAACAAGAACGCCAGATTGTGAACGTGTTGCCTTCTTAACAAGATATCGACTAAATACTTGATTAACATCTGTTTTAGTATACTTGATTGAAAACCATTCTCTCATTTGTTGTTTACTTGGGCATACTTTATATTTCAGCCTTAACTTCTTATATAGCTTACTTAGCTCTTTGGTTGATTCAGCGTGAGAACCTTCATTAACAAACTCGTTAATGAAAGGTATCATTTGATCACTACTTACACTTGGAGTGTTTGGTTGGATTTTGTGAAAATCAGGGTACTTAATTATATCTTCAATATCAGTATTTGTATTACACATATATGATATATATATATATATATTTAATAAAATTCAATTTTTATTGCATAACGTTTTATTACATGATAATATCAACATATTATTATAAAATATAATTAAGTAAAAATATTAAAAATACATTATATAAAATACTTTAAATAAAAAATATTATATAATGTAATGGAAGATATCATATGGAATAGATTAAATAAACTCGGTTCTTCTGACGTAGATTTTATTCATTATTACAAATTAGATACCAAACTAGTTTATAATGATATAGAAACTATATATGAAGATTATATATCTAAACACTATTTTAATACTAAGTCAGAAAATACAATATTTTCTGGAAATAAAGCAGATAAAATATCAATTAGATTAAGTTTATCTGAACCAACATTTGCCAACGTTATAGAAAATATATTTGAAGACAGTGTAGTAAATATTGACGATAGTCTTATATTATTTTATATTAAAGGCGAAGATCATGCATTACTATTATTCAAAAGTTTTTATCCGTTAAGCGATTTTACAGAAGTTAAACTTCCTCATTTTTGTTATTATTTAACAAATAAAGAAACAATCGATATGTTAAATAAAAATTTCAAAGATAATGAAGAATTATGTTTAATGCACTGCTCTACTTAATATTTTAATTCAAAAATTGGGTTTTCATAATTAAACCATTTTGTAATATCAACTTCATTTAAACGACCATCATAATCTACACTAATTGGATATCTACTTAGTGGGCATTTGGTATATGTTAGCTCAACTGCACCAAACATAGTTGGTACATTAAGAGTATCGAATTTATTATTTAATTCATTATGACATTTAACTAATACTATTTCATCAACTACGGAATTAACTTGTGCATCTGGTCCATGAATCCACCAGTCATTTACTATTCTTTCTTTGAATACATCTTCAGGCATACCAATTTTTTTTGATTGTAATGTAGTTAATTCTTCATCTATCTTCTTTATAAATGTAAGATATGTATTAATATTTTCAATATTGCCATCTATACCAAGTGACATTTGATGTTGCATAAGAACAGAAGAAAATGTAGCTAATCTTCTAGGACACGATTGTAAAATTATAAATGCCATTGATGCTGAAAAATCAGAAATACAACTAATATTTTTTCCTGATTTTTCTAAACTTTTTATTAGATCAACTATTTTCATACCTTCCATTACAGAACCGCCTGGTGATGAAATATAGATATAAAGATCTTTCGATTCTACCTTTCCTGATTTTAACATAAAATCACTAACGCTTTCGTGATTTATTGGACCTCTAATAGTAATCAGATTTCTCGAGTTTAATTCGACTAATTCTTCAGAGAAAATTGTACTAAACATACAAAGTAAGATTGATAAAACTATGTAAATACTTAGAATCATAATAATTAATAATAATAATATTAATATTTTAAATCAAAATTGATATCGTTTTTAACAGTTAGATATCAAACATATAGTACAATTGGTTTGATATATTCTTAGAATAAAATTAGCAAGTGTAACGATAATTTAAATTATATATTTAAAATTTAATTATAAAATTTAATTATAAAATTTAAATATATAATTTATATTATAATGCAACAAATATCAAAAGTATCTTTAGTATCATTAACAGATCATTTTTTAGAAGATATAGGTGATAATCATCATTCATTAATAAAAAATGTAAAAAATGATTTAGAAAAATTTATAAAATATTTGACAGAGTCGGAATATTTAAAAGATTTAAAAGAAATTACTCAAATGATAGAGGAAGTCAAAATGATAAAAAAAATTTATAGTGGTAATTTAACGACTAAAGATATAGATAATTCTATTATTTTAATAATGAATGGGTTAGACAAACATGCGACATTTCAATTAATACACAATGAAAATGAAATATATCATCATTATTTTTTTAATTCTGGTCTTGGTATAAATTTACAAAAAAATCCAGAAGATCCAAATTCTGAACTATATCACGAATTTAAACCAAGTAGTATAGGGTCGGTTAATCCATTATTATATAAAAAATCTATTAAACAAGAGAAAATTAATGATCAACCTTATGAAAGTAACGTTTCCGCCTATTATGATGTATATTTGTCGGAATATACATCAGATCAAAAAATAAAAATATTTGTTGATCAACAATTTGTTGGAAACTGTGCAACTCGAGCAGTTATTTATCCAATGTATTTAATATTATTTATATTTTACAAAAAAGAAGATAACTACATAAATAATTTTATATTAATTGTAAAATTATTTTTTATTCATAATAATTTTGAAAAAAATGAACAGATAATTAATAAACAGAGAATTTATAATGATGATTTACTACATTTAAAATTTATAAAGGATCTTGTAATAAGATTAACGGAATCTAGTTATAGTTCTAATAAGTCTGGAAATATTTATAGTACTATTATTAATAATTTAAAAAAAGGTATTTTAGAAAACATAGATAATTTATTAATTACATCATTAAATAGTGATTATTCAGTTATGAAATCCGATATTGCTCTAGAATTAAAACCAATACCCCAAACGTCAATTGAATCCAAACTACCAATTATTAAAAAAAATGATTTATATGATCAAATAAAAAAATATGATAATTTGGAAGAAAAGTTTGATGGAGATATGAATCATGTAAATTTACCTTATTATTTAGAAACATTAGTAGATAAAATCATGTATCTAAATAAAACTAGACTTAATAGTACCAGCATAGTTAACGCTAGTGATATAATAGACAATCTCATTGATTTTGTAAAATCATTTATTAGTTTGAACAAGGAATTTAATATAACAAATATACCATTAACATATTTTGACGTAGAGCCTATAAAAACTAATGAAGGTACCACAATATTTACACCTATACCTCCTTTCATTAGATTTAATGAATACAATAAATGCGGAAACATATCAAATATTATAGGAGAAAGTCCACTTTTATCGAAAATATATGAAGATATTAATTCAAAACTAATTGATAACTATACGATAAGACATTATATTCCTGATGATAAGGCAATTAAAAAAGGAAAATGTACAGTATCTCTTTATGTACCTAAAGAATTTGTGTATAAAGATTATGTAAAAGACATAATAGACTTTTATCGAAAAATTTATAATTATATGGTAAAATTACATGACGAAAAATTAAATAAAGCTTTTCTTAAGAAAAAACATATATTTTTCGAAGATTCTCTCGACTATGTTGCCATAATGAATGCAAAAAATACAGAAAGTTACTTTCAAGTAAAAGATTTTTATCTGAATAATTCTTTATCTTTAGATACTTATATTAAAACCATACATAAGTATATCATTAAACCTACAACCGATCGGTGTGATATTACAACTATTGCGACACGAAAAGTAAGTATTTTACATGACGAACTATTTACTAATGATGTTAGTATTAATAATCGAATTATTATGAGAAATATAGAACTAATGTATAAGGCAACATCAGATGATAAATCATGGAATGAAATTTCTAAGGATATTTTAAAAAAAAAATTAGGACTAATGCATAAGGCAACATCAGATGATAAATCATGGGATAAAATTTCTAAGGATATTTTAAAATTAGGCAGGACATATGGAATGTATTTTAGAGACATTATGGGATTAACCAATGACTATGTTGATAAATTTTGTCAAGACAATGATTTGATTTTACATTGTGTGTCAATAAAAAGTATTTTAAATGGTATAAATAAACAAGGTTTAAACTATTTTACTCAAAAAATAACAGATAATATCAGATTAGATAGTATATATCATGCGATAAATTTAATTTGTACTAAGATTAGACAGTACATTATTGAGAAGAAGTTTACAGATGATTCAGCAATGGCATATTTTATGGATAATATAAAAGATGCTTTCTTTTATATTAAAGACTATATTAAACATATTATCGATAGTTGTAAAC
>ERZ807291.6965-NODE-6965-length-13379-cov-4.824677_pt1 | contig 13379 bp, 8 predicted proteins | sample MGYA00521257_ERZ807291 | MGnify/ENA primary metagenome ERZ807291 (study PRJEB31413, sample SAMN03169783) | marine metagenome | biome: Marine; feature: Water; material: Subsurface seawater | place: North Sea | collected 2011-04-28 | depth 1 m m ...
GATACTGATGATGTATCAGAAGGTTCGACTAACCTTTACTATACAGATGCTAGAGCAGATGCTAGAATTGCAGCAGCTGATACTGATGATGTATCAGAAGGTTCGACTAACCTTTACTATACAGATGCTAGAGTAGATACACATCTAAATCAAACCAATCCAACAAGTGGATATGTACTGAGTTGGAATGGAACAGATTATGCGTGGGTAGATAATGCTGGTTATACCAATTCAGATGTAGATACTCACTTAAACACCAGTTCAGCAGCATCTTCTGAGGTGTTGAGTTGGACTGGCACTGATTATGACTGGATACCCGCTCCATCTGGTGTCGCCGGATCAGACACACAGGTTCAGTTTAATAATAGTGGAACATTAGCGGGATCATCTGGATTTGTTTTCAACTCTGGTACAAATTCTGTAACCATAACAGGTGATATGTCGGCAGCTAATTTCAACTCAACTTCTGATGTGAGATTGAAAGACAACATAGAAACTCTTGATGGTACAAAAGTTTATGATATGCGTGGTGTTTCATACACGAAAGGTGGTAGAGAAGAAAGTGGTGTAATCGCACAAGAAATGCAAGAAATTGCTCCTGAACTAGTGGACAACACCGGAGAATATCTCACTGTTTCTTATGGTAATTTGGTTGGATATTTAATTGAAGCAGTCAAAGACCTGAAGAAAGAAGTTGATATATTAAAAAATAAATAATATTAGTATTAGGATTATATAATCCTTTATTGAACTCTATATAGAGAATTAGAGATGGCAAATAAATTTCAAATTAAGCGGTCTTCCGTTGCTGGAAACACGCCTAACACCACAAATTCAGGTGCGTCTTCATTTATTGATGTTGGCGAACTTGCTATCAATGTCGCAGATGAAATCCTCTATTCATCTGACGGAACGTCATTAATTACTCTTTCTCAACAAGGTGTCACTGGCTTCACAGGAAGTCAAGGTGATCAAGGTGTCACTGGCTTCACAGGAAGTCAAGGTGATACTGGCACAACAGGATTTACAGGCTCTAAAGGCGACACCGGCACAACAGGATTCACTGGGTCTAAAGGTGATCAGGGTGTTATCGGATTCACGGGCAGTAAAGGCGACCAAGGTGTCATAGGTTTCACTGGTAGTAGAGGCACAACAGGATTCACAGGAAGTCAAGGCGATCAAGGTGTCACTGGCTTCACAGGAAGTCAAGGTGATCAAGGTGTCACTGGCTTCACAGGAAGTCAAGGTGATCAAGGTGTCATAGGATTTACAGGATCGCAAGGTGTTGTCGGCTTTACAGGATCACTGGGTGGCACTGGTTTTACAGGTTCTTTTGGATATACAGGTTCTCTCGGTTCTTCTAATGTAGTCTCTTCTGCTTCAGCACCAACAGCAGGTGATGGAACTATCTGGTTCGACACTCGAACTGGCAAATCTTATTTCTATTACAACGATGGAAACTCACAGCAATGGGTTCTCTTCGCTGATCCAACTGTCACTGATGGTGAAACAGGTTTCACAGGATCAAAAGGTACTACGGGCGATACGGGCTTTACTGGTTCCGCTGGCGTTGTTGGATTCACAGGATCAGGTGGTGGCGGTGGTGCTTCTGTTACAACATCTTCCTCTGCTCCCGGAGCCCCCTCTGACGGCGATTTGTGGTGGAACGAAGAAGAGGCGCAATTAAAAATATACTATGATGATGGTTCAAGTTCACAATGGGTTGATGCGTCTTCTGGTGCTATTGGTGATCAAGGATACACCGGTTCTCAGGGAACATTAGGTTATACTGGTTCTCAGGGTGCGGGTTTCACAGGTTCAGCAGGTGCAACAGGATTCACAGGGTCACAGGGCGATATTGGTTATACAGGATCACTGGGTGGTACAGGTTTCACTGGTTCCGGCGGTGACACTGGTACAACAGGATTTACTGGTTCTGCTTCTACAGTCGCAGGTGCTACTGGTTTTACAGGTTCTCGTGGTTCAACAGGTTTCACTGGTTCTAAAGGCGATACTGGTTTCACCGGATCAAAAGGTGATACAGGAGCAGATTCAACAGTTCAGGGACCGACAGGTTTTACTGGTTCTAAAGGTGATCAAGGTGTCATAGGCTTCACTGGTTCAAAAGGTGATACTGGCGATCAAGGTAATATTGGTTTTACTGGTTCAAAAGGTGATACTGGCGATCAAGGTATCATTGGTTTCACAGGAAGTCAAGGCGATCAAGGTAATATTGGTTTTACTGGTTCAAAAGGTAATCAAGGTGATCAAGGAACAACTGGTTTTACTGGCAGTAAAGGTGATACTGGCGATCAAGGTAATATTGGTTTTACTGGTTCTCAAGGTGCGGGATTCACTGGATCAAAAGGCGATACTTATTTAACATCATCTACAACATCATTGACTATCGGGACAGGATCTAAGTCTCTGACGGTAGGAACAGGTCTTGCATATAGTGTATCGCAAACTGTTAAGATTGCTAATGATGCCTCGAATTATATGGAAGGTACAGTCACCAGTTATAACTCTGGTACAGGTGCTTTAGTTGTCAGTGTAGACACAACGACTGGTTCTGGGACATTTACATCTTGGAGTGTTAACCTCGCTGGTGCAACAGGGCAACAGGGTGACACGGGATTTACTGGGTCAAAAGGTGATACTGGCACAACAGGATTTACTGGGTCAAAAGGTGATACTGGTACAACTGGTTTTACTGGTTCGAAGGGTGATACTGGCGATCAAGGCACGACAGGATTTACTGGATCGAAGGGTTCTGACTCAACAGTCGCGGGTCCAACAGGATTTACTGGATCGAAGGGTGATACTGGCGATCAAGGCACGACAGGATTTACTGGATCAAAAGGTACAACAGGATTCACTGGTTCTGCTTCTACAGTCGCAGGTGCTACTGGTTTTACAGGTTCCGCTGGTACAGATGGCACAGATGGCAGTGACGGGTCAACAGGATTTACTGGATCGAAGGGTGCCGACTCAACAGTCGCTGGAAACGATGGCGCAACTGGATTTACTGGTTCTTCTGGTATTACAATTCCTCGTGGCATTTCATTATATGATCCAACATCAAGCGAAGATGTTACAATGTTTTATACTGACAGCGCACTCACAGTTACAGAAGTCCGCGCAGTTTGCCGAGGAAGTTCTCCATCAGTCACATATACATTAAAAGAGGCAGCAGATAGAAGCGCAACAGGAACAACCATTGCAACTGCTACAACCACGAATACTACAACTGGAGCAACTGCAACTATTTCTAGTTCCTCTATCGCTTCTGGGAGATATGTTTGGTTAGAAACTTCTGCGACATCAGGAACTGTCAATGAGTTCCATGTTAACTTGTCATTCTAAGGTGAATTGAAATGGCAACTAAGACTTGGTATTTAAATCAAATTAATAATGCTTTAGTTTGGCAACCATCTTTGACTGGCGTACCAACAGGAACTAATGATTCAACTACAAGTATTTGGAATGTTAGCCGTGAGAGTGGTACGCAATATGGATGGATGGACCAGACTTTTACTGGAGGTAGTGAGATAAATGATAATAACTTGTCTGGTTCGTTACCAAGTTGGAGCGTCACCGCTGGCACATCGCTGACGACAGGAACTTTTACGAGAAACGTGACATCTGGCGCGAGCGAACAATTAGTGGTAAATAATGGAATAGCATTATTATATCCTTACAATACTAAATTTGATGCTGGCCAGTGGTCGTTATCATTAGATGTACAGAACATCAGGACCAGTAGACAAAGACTAGACATGCGAATGGGCGCGCAACTGTTCGTTGGTGGTTTTGACACATCAACTAACCAATGGGTTCCTGCTTCTGGTTATTCTTCTCCTGGTGCTGTCCCAATGTTTTCTGATGCTGGTTTGACAACATCAATTACAACAGCAGAAAGTCAAAGAGAAACCAATATGTCTGCCGCGACTATGAATATTTCTTGGTACTGTGACAGTTTTGCATCCGCAGGAGACGAATTAGGTTCTGCCGATGGATATTTGATGATAGGAGTTTATTTTAAATTGGATGGATCGGACCAAACGCGGACTAACGAAGGCGTTGAGTTTTTATATGGTCAATCTACATCAAGTGAATTAACAAGTCCTAATATTAGGAAAAAAATAAGAGCGACACAATAATGGCATTAGATTTTCCAACATCACCGTCAACGAATGACACATATACAGATGACAATGCTGCTGTGTGGCAATGGGATGGCGAGAAGTGGGACGTGATCACACGTTCAACAAAGAGAGCATTTAAAGGTGCGAAACTCAAGTTATCTTCGGACTTCGCGTTAAGTGAAACGATGACAGGAATATCCTGGACAACTGAAGAATTTGACACCGCTGGTCTTTGGACTGTCTCAGCACCGACAAGATTTTCTATTACTGAGAATGGATTTTATCGGTTGAATGGTCAGATAAACACAACTGCGGGTGGTACTGCTTCTTCATATACAATCGCGATTTATAAAAATGGAACACAGTTATCAACAACAACTGTATCAAGTAATCAGTTTGTCAATTTTGAAGATGTATTACAACTAACTGTTGGAGATTATATAGAAATTTTTGCGGCAGAAAGCACGGCCGCAGGTTCAATAGAAAGCGATACAAGTTTCATAGAATTTACTCAAGAAGGTCTATCTCTCGGCACAGGCATTTCTACTTGGAGTGCTTTCTCAGGTGCTAAGACTTATTTGACCTCTCCCTTTTCGGGAACATCCAGCGACCCGGCCATCACCTTTTCCGAAACAGAATATGATCAAAATGCTGATGTATTGGGATCAGAATATTGGAGCAATGGTACAGCATCAAGACTGACAATAAAGGTTGATGGATACTATAGAGTAAATGGTCTGTTTACAACGACATCAGCAGGTTCTTCTGATTCGTATACTTTTTCTTTAAAGAAAAATGCCACAACAACACTTGAAACAGCCACTCTCGGTCCAAACTCCACAGTTTCTTTGGACGAAATATATTCGCTCGCTGAGAATGATTATCTGGAAATGTATGTTCAAAATTCAGATAACACTGGTTCTGTTTCTAATACCGCATATATAGAAATATCAAGGAAAGGAGTTTAAAAATGTCTTTTGTTAAATCAACAAATGTGATTACCGATGTTGCTCTCACAGTGAGCGGTTTAACTGGAGGTACTAATGGCAAGATTGTTCGCATCAATGGAACTAACACCGTTACAGATGCAGATTCGAGTGACACATCTATACAACTCAACAATGTTTTAATCAAAATAAATGATATATATTATAGTTGGGGATTAGTTCAAGGATTTACTGGATTGAGCGCAGGTTCTACACTTTTTCTAGCAGCAGATGGAACACCAACCAGTTCTCCCCCGACACCCTCAACAACAGTGCGATCACTGTTTATAGGGTTCGCAGTTAATTCAACTGATATTATTTTTCGACCAGGAACTCCTATCTCAGGAACTTAATATATGGCAACTTACATTAATGTAACATACGAATACTCAGCAAATACTTCTGAGTATTCACCGTTGCCTATCAACAATAACATTGATAGGCAAGGATTTTGGTATACATATCTTCCTGTCAATGGTTCAAATGATACGGTCGGTGCTAAGGTAAGGTTACACGAGTGGGGCAATATTGCTGACCTGGAAAGCGCGGCCGATTATTTGACAATAGAAGGTACAATTCCTTTGTTGTCTGAAGATTGGGATGGATCGTCTGTAAACTATCACGCAGGAGCAATTGAACATATTGGTGCGGGAGTTAACGATCTTACCAACGCAATAGAAGATGACGCGATAATGTTTTCCCACATGGGAGCATATGCCGTGCCTGACGATGCATTTTATTGGGATCGTTTTTATCTTCCAGAAGGCGATACTGAATGGTATTATTATCAGTATCACAAACACCTACCTTCTTTCTATGTGGATTATGAGGGCGGCCGAGAAACAACTTCTGGCGGTGGATTCATTGATTCTGATGACAAATCTTTTGGATATTCGATTAGTATCGATGTCAATACTCAAGGAACAAAATATCAGAGTCGTTTAGCAAGAGTTCATACTCCTTCAGTTGGTGGCGCGCACAACTCACACAATGATGTAACTCTACCCAGCACGGCAAATAAAAATTATATGACAGGCGGTTTAATACGCGGCACAAGTGATCGGTATCATTACTTTTATATTAGCGCGAATAACACTAGTTGGGATGTATTCAGTAAAACATACAACGATTCTGCAACTTCTTTTACAGGTGAGGTACAGTTAGGAACATTCGACTTGAGGGATCCTGTCTTTACTGCGAATGGCACATCTGGTGTACAAAAGAATTGGCCAGTAAGAGCAAGTTGCGGAGACTTATTAGACACTAGAGTATATTTCCCAGTCTTAATGACAAATCAAACCAATTCTGCTAACACGGATTTGGAAGTTTGGTCGATACCGAGCGCCGCAACACAAGACAGTAGTGATCTCGTTAGACAAGTATTAAAATCTGATTTTCTTGGTCCATGCGATGCTCAATGTGTTTCGGTCGGATCCGATCTATTTGTCGCATATAGCGATATCATCAATGGCGGTATTCGTATACATTCATATAATGGAACAACTTGGACTGACGAGGGACAGGTACTTACAAATATAAGCGCAAGTCCTGTCCGTGTACATGGTTTTCGTTATAACTCATCAGACACCTCGTTCTACCTTTTATTAAGTGGGACATCTGATGGCGGTGCTTCAACCTATCAGGGCGATGGAGTTTATTCGTTTCAACTCGACGAACAATTTCTTGGTTATGAACACCTCGATTATGATTCCTCAACTGGAGGATTTTTAACTCGTTCAGCCGCCAACACCGGATATCTTGAGTATGATACAAACAATGGTTCTGTGTCCAGATACAATAATCTCGAACCAAAAGGTATCGCGACCGATAAAAGAATTTTGGAATATTCCACAGGAAGTCCAAGTTTCTATCGTAAAAAAGAAATTGATTTGGGTGGTGAAGAAATCTATGAACATATTCTTCCTTTAAATGATGGAAGAAAAGTAGCGGTTGGCCAAGTTAATGGATTAAATATTGCAAATACATCAGAAAAAAATATCTTATTTAGTTTGATTGATGGTGATAACACAGATCGTGAAGTTCATTTTGTTTATGGTGGAATGGGTGTAGATTTCTGTACTGGCGTGTGTCAAGCATCTGATGATAAAATATGGCTCACGGGGTACACTAAATCAGAACTTGTCACGAAGCGTGATATCAAATGCCATGGATTCTTGAGGAATATTGAAGACGGATTAAACGAAATATCTCCAGTCGATGTAATACAAGACTCTGATGAAAACTACTACACACTGGCAAATCATGAAGATGGTTACATTGTTATCTATAAATTAAATAAAAACTTCGAGGAAGTTTGGCAATACAAATATGATAGTGGATCAACTGGCGCAGATGTAGCATATGGTATCGCGATAGATTCTAGCGACAATCTTTATATTTGTGGAAGCACTGTTAATTTCGGCGCAGGTAGCACCGATGCTCTTTTAATTAAAATAAATCCAACAGGCACAACTTCTTCTGTCACTTGGTCATATGCATATGGAACTTCTAGTGCTGAAGTTGCGAAGAGCGTAGTCGTAACAAACGATGGCGGTACAGAGTATGTTGTTATGGCGATGGAAACTGGTACAACAACATACTTTACCGTTGTTGATTTAGACGGCACTGTGACAGAAGTTAACACCGTTTCTAATCTGAATGTAAATCGACTTCGCCCTGATACTGATAGCACAAAAGGCAGATTCTTATTCTCCGGCGATAATGGTGCAAATAAGATTCGTTATGGTATGGGTGAAACTGACAGTACATCAAATCGAATGATTCAATGGATTGGTGGTTTTTCTGCTTCTGCCAATGGTGCCGCGAATGATATTGCATGTATTGGCGACCCTGATGGTTCTGGTAACGGCGCTGATTACGCGGTAGTTGGTAATGAAGAATCTGATGGTTTTGTATTACAGTTACAGGTTGACGAAACTTTAGGTTCTGCATCATATAACGTCGGTAAGACTTGGTCAAGGACTCTTGGTTCGTGTACTTTTAATTCTGTTGTTGCTGAAAACTACACAAATCCAAACTGGGTTATTGGCAATACGAATCGAAAGATTCATGTTGTTGGTCAAGCAGGAGCAAATGGTGTTATTGTACAGTATGATAATACTGGTGCAATTCAATGGCAAAATAGCATAGGGTTCATGGGAACAGAAAATCTTGTTGCTGTGATTGATGATGCTACACAGGATAATATTGTTTCTGTTGGAACCAAAACAAGTCACTCTGACAGTATTGATGGAATGTTATTCCGATCTTGGAAACAAGAGTTCGGAACGGGTAACTATCATATTAATGGTAACCCAACCACAAAGATGTTATATCAAGCAACAACTTTAACGGAATCTTTAAATAGTGCGACAATTACTTCTATTTCTGCTTCTGCCGATTCAACTGCTAGTTGGACAAGAACTGCGGCCGGCAGTCCGACATACACTGCAACCTTTGCTACTGTTGAAGAATATGATGGTTCATTCGGCGCGCAAGGTGTATTTCAGTTCTGGGCAGCGTCAGTTGACTTGTCTGATGTGCAAAATTATTTAAATACAGATTCTTATCGATCGGATAAAACTTCAGGGCTGAGATACAACTTTACCGATAGTATCTTTAATTTCTATCAAGTAGCTACTGTTGGTGATGGTACTGCTGATGATGGTAACGCATTTGGATATGATATTATACAACACAGCGGAGGAATGATTGTACCTGTTGGTGTGACATCAGGAGATATAGGAAGAAAAAACACTGGTGAGTCTGGTGTGTATGATTATATTATCTATCATATTAATCCATCAACTGGCGCATTTATGTATTTTCAGAATGGTTCTACCAAAGATGAAGAGATATATGCAGTCACAGAATTGGAGAATACAGACATTGCTATTACTGGAAGATCAACAGGCACGTTAGGTGATCCTACTCATACGAATCTAGGTGGATATGATATTTTCTTAGGTATCCACGAGATGACAACTCACACTACCGAATATTATCAAACTGGAAGTGGCTTCAATGATAGTGGTATAAATATACATGATATTGGCGCGAATACATTAGTTGTAACATATTCTACAAATGGTGCGCTTGGTAATCAAACCAACTCTGGATCAGAAGATTTCGGTGTAGTTAAATTTAATTATGTAACTGATGTTTGGGGTGATGCGTATCAAACAGGAACATTAAGGTCGTGCTTGGTAACACAGAACGGGCATCACAGTACTAAACTTCCAGATGGTAGAATTGCGATAGTCGGTCATAGTTCCGGATTCTTCGCAGATGATAATCAGACTTCTGGGTTGTTAGATTTAATTGTTGGTATTATAGACATGGATGCTGATGCTTGGAAACAATATCAAATAGGTACAGGTTCAAATGAATTCGGTACTTCAATAGAATCTTTGGGGAATAAATTGATTATCGGCGGTCACACAGAAGCATCTTTTGAAGATGGAATGCACGCCGTCTATCTAGAGTTTGATGCTTCATATGGTATTTCTGGCAAGTCAAGTTCAGATTAAGAGATAAAATAAAATGGCATCAATAGATTTTCCAACCAACCCATCGTTAAATGACGAACATACTGAGAACGGTAAAACGTTTGTTTGGAACGGAACGTCATGGGTAAACAACTCTTATGTCTCAGGATACACTGGGTCACAAGGCGATACTGGATTCACAGGATCATCTGGATTCACTGGATCACAAGGCGCTGACGGTAACTTCGGCGGTGCTACTTTTGATTATACTTTCAACACAAATACTACAAACTCTGATCCAGGAGTTGGCAATCTAAAGTTTAATAATGCAACTGTTTCAAGTGTTACAGCAATGTATATCGATGATGCGGATGATGCTTCAACTGATATACAACCATTTCTACGAACGATTGATGACAGCGACAGCGTCATCAAAGGACACTTCAGAGTATCAAACAAATCAAATCCAGATGACTTTGCACTATTCACCATCAGTAGCATCTCAGAACCATCTGGTTATTTTGTTGTAAACTGTGCTTACGTTTCTGGTTCAGCGACAACTTTTTCAGCAAGCGAAGATGTTGTTATAACTTTTGCTAGAACTGGTGATAAAGGTGACACAGGTTTTACTGGATCTGCTTCGACAGTTGCAGGTCCAACAGGATTCACAGGAAGTCAAGGTGTTATCGGATTCACTGGCTCGCAAGGCGATCAGGGTGTTATCGGATTCACTGGATCGAAGGGTGATCAAGGTGTTATTGGATTTACTGGATCAAAAGGTGACGTAGGATTTACAGGATCGATCGGCTTTACTGGCTCTGCTTCTACTGTGCAAGGACCTATCGGATTCACTGGTTCTCAAGGTGATCAAGGTGTCATAGGATTTACAGGCTCTAAAGGTGATACTGGCACAACAGGATTCACTGGGTCGAAAGGTGATCAGGGTGTTATCGGATTCACTGGTTCTCAAGGTGATCAAGGTGTCATAGGATTTACAGGCTCTAAAGGTGATACTGGCACAACAGGATTCACTGGGTCGAAAGGTGATACTGGTACAACAGGATTTACTGGTTCAAAAGGTGATCAAGGTGTTATCGGATTCACTGGTTCAAAAGGTGATCAAGGTGTCATAGGATTTACAGGCTCTAAAGGTGATACTGGCACAACAGGATTCACTGGTTCTTCTGGTGCAGATGGAACATCTATGGAGGTTAGTGTAACGAGTGCAGCGCCTTCGAGTCCATCACAAGGTGATTTATGGTTTGATTCAGATGACGGTCTGTTCAGTGTATACTACAACGATGGAACTTCATCACAGTGGGTAGTCGCGGCAGGACAACAAGGTATTCAAGGTTATACTGGTTCAAAAGGTGATACTGGCACAACAGGATTCACTGGGTCAAAAGGTGATACTGGCACAACAGGATTCACTGGTTCAAAAGGTGATCAAGGTGTTATCGGATTCACTGGGTCAAAAGGTGATACTGGCACAACAGGATTCACTGGGTCAGGCGGCGCTAGTACATTACAACAGGCCACAGACAATGGCAGCACTACTACCAATGCGATTACTATAACAAACTCCACCGCCTCCACCTCATCAACAACTGGTGCGTTAAAAGTTACAGGCGGTATTGGATGTCAAGATGATATTTTTGCTGGTGGTGATATTTCATCTGCATCAGATGCACGATTGAAGGATAATATAGAACCTCTTTTGAATAGTTTAAATCTCGTACAGAAGTTAAACGGCGTGTCCTATGATAAAGACGGCGCCAGAAGTATTGGTTTAATAGCACAAGAGGTATTAGAAATTTTACCAGAAGTTGTTAAAGGCAATGAAGAGGATTATTATTCCATTGTCTATGGTAATATAGTGGCCGTACTCATTGAAGCGGTCAAAGAGTTGACACTGAGAATAGAGCAGTTGGAGAACAAATAATGGCGATTAATTTCCCAAATTCACCGAGTCTAAATGACGATCATACAGTCGGCACAAGTATTTGGCGATGGGACGGATCAAAGTGGATTTTTGTAGGTGACTTAGGTTATACTGGATCAAAAGGTGATACAGGCGATCAAGGTGTTATCGGATTCACTGGTTCTCAAGGTGATCAAGGTGTTATTGGATTTACTGGTTCTCAAGGCGACACTGGCCCAACAGGATTTACTGGATCGAAGGGTTCTGACTCAACAGTCGCGGGCCCAACAGGATTTACTGGTTCTCAAGGTGCAGGTTTTACTGGGTCAGCAGGATCAACAGGATTTACTGGTTCATCAGGTGTCACGAGTATTGTAGACAACGGTGATGCCACGGCAATTACTATTGGTTCAGATGAAACTGTAACATTCGCAAAAGCAATTCAAGAAAATGTTTATACAAACGCGACAGTTGGTGCAACATTTGCCCTTGATCCTTCAAATGGTACAATTCAAAACTTGACACTTTCTGCGAGTTCTACATTCAGTGATAGTCTTACAACAGGCGAATATATCACAATGCATATTCTCGACGGAACAGCATACACAATTACTTGGCCGACAATGGAATGGATTGGCGGTACTGCTCCAACGCTTGATACAACAAATGAAACAATTATTAATGTGTGGAAAGTTGGTTCAGTATTATATGGAGCATTGGTTGGGGTTTCTTCTTAATGTTCAGATTTAAAGCACTACTTTCGTCTTTTGTCGAGTTTGATTATGAAGCGGACTACGGTACGCCAGACTACACGATAACGTCTTTCCCAAGCACCGGAACTGGGGTGTTCGGTTTTTATGATGTTCTCATAGCGATTGATGCCAACATTTCATCAACTAATGACGGTGTTTTAATTGATTTGGGCGGCAATGGTGGTGCTGGTTTGGCTGTTGGGGTCAATAATGGGACTTTACGCGCAAGGGCTTTTGACAGTGCTGGAAATTCCTCATGGGGAACTGATCCAGATGCAGCAGAGGTTGAGGTCGATATATCCTCATATACTGGATCAGACGCAACCTATTATATTGTTGTTGATGCAAGCACCTTTACTCTCACGGTCTATGTACAAGAAGGCGGCAAAGGATCGGCAAACTCAATAGTTGAACTAGGAACTGATACTGCTGGCGGGGGGCAAAGTCAAGTTTACGGAAGCAACGGTAAAGGATACGGGCAAAATAACTCAGGCATTGCAGACATTGGCTCTGCTTATGAAGTAAACTTTAATGGCACTATAGATGAGATTCGAATTTGGACTGAAGACTCAGGACTTGATGCTTCAGGATTTGGATCGTAAGAGAGAATATTAAATGTATGTTAAAATAGCAAATAACTTAGTTGAAACATATCCATATTCTGTTAGGCAATTAAAAACAGATAATGCTAATGTTTCTTTTCCGAAAGAAACATCAGAAGAACTGTTAGCAGAGTGGGGTGTTTATCCTGTAACAATTGTCGAAGATCCCACATATGATAAAGTCACGCATAAGATTGTAGTTGGTTCTACTCCATCTTTAGTTGATGGAGTTTGGACTATAAATAAAACTGTTGTAGAAATGACAGCAGAAGAAAAAGACGCATATAAACAAATTTTAATTGGTGAATATTCTGAAGCAGTACAAGAACATTTAGACACAGAAGCAAAAACGAAACTGTACGACAATATTATGTCTGCTTGTTCATATGCTTCTGGTACAGGAACATATGCTACAGAAGGTCAAGCAGCATTGACTTGGCGAATAGCAGTTTGGGAATATGTCGAGCAAGTATTAGCAGACGT
>ERZ807291.6986-NODE-6986-length-13355-cov-12.779248_pt1 | contig 13355 bp, 18 predicted proteins | sample MGYA00521257_ERZ807291 | MGnify/ENA primary metagenome ERZ807291 (study PRJEB31413, sample SAMN03169783) | marine metagenome | biome: Marine; feature: Water; material: Subsurface seawater | place: North Sea | collected 2011-04-28 | depth 1 m m ...
ATGATTATGACAGATCAAGATCATGATGGATTTCATATTAAAGGATTATTAATTAATATGTTTCATCATTTATGGCCTGAACTATTAAATTTTGATTTCATTTCATATATGATAACACCTATTGTTAAAGTTTCATTAAAAAAAACTATTAAACCATTTTATACTTTAACAGACTATGAAACTTGGAAAAAGAAAACAAGTAATTCTAATAAATATAATATTAAATACTATAAGGGATTAGGAACATCTACATCTGTTGAAGCCAAGCAATATTTTAGAGAACTTAAAGTTAATGATTATGTTACTGATGATAATACAGATGCATCTATAAATTTGGCATTTAATAAGAAACAATCAAATGATAGAAAAACTTGGCTTAAAAAATACGATAAAGAAATAATCTTAGATTACAATATTAAGAAAACACAAATTAATGATTTTATCAATAAAGAATTAATTCATTTCTCTAACTCAGACACTAGTAGATCAATTGGATCAAGTATTGATGGATTAAAAACATCACAAAGAAAAATATTGTTCTCTTGCTTTAAGAGAAAATTATATTCAGAAATTAGAGTAGCACAACTTTCAGGATATGTTAGTGAACATGCTGCTTATCATCATGGAGAAGTATCATTACAAGGAGCAATTATTGGTATGGCACAAGATTTTGTAGGATCTAATAATATTAACCTTTTAAAACCAAATGGACAATTTGGAACAAGAATTATGGGTGGTGCTGATGCCGCATCATCCAGATATATTCATACAGAAATTAATCCTGTTACAGATTTAATATTTAGAAAAGAAGATATTAATTTATTAAAATATATTAATGATGATGGAATATTAGTAGAACCAGAATATTATGCACCAATTATCCCTATGATTCTTGTTAATGGTATGGTAGGAATTGGAACTGGATGGAGCACAAATGTTCCTCAATTTAATCCAATTGATATCATTAATAATATTAAAAGAAAAATTCAAATTGGAAACTATAATTCTATGCATCCCATTTATAAGGGTTTTAAGGGAAAAATTATTAAAGTAAATGATTGTAATTATATCTCAAAAGGTAATTATGAATTAAATGATAATAAACTTGTAATTACTGAATTACCAATAGGTGAATGGACAGATAAATACATTAGATTCCTTGAAGAAGATATATTATCTGAAAAATCAGAATTAATCTTAGATTTTGATAATCATTCAACAGAAGAAGATATTAGTATTAAAGTAACATTATCAGATACATTCTTATATGATAAAAAGAATTTTACAGTTAAAGATAAGGTAAGCACTTTTGAAAAGAAATTAAAATTAGTTTCAAACATATCTTTAACAAATATGCATGCTTTTAATAAGGATTGCAAGATTCAAAAATATGGCACAATATATCAGATATTAGATGAACATTATCGAGTAAGATTACAATTATATTCTACAAGAAAGGCATATATTTTAAATGAACTAAATAATAAATTATGTATATTAGAAAATAAGATAAAATTTATTAATAGTGTTATTAATAAAAATATTAAAGTTTCAGAATGTAGTAAACAAGATTTATTAAAACAATTGTTTGATGATAAATATAAACTATATGATTCATCTACTAATATTATAGAGGATCCTATTGATTTAGAATTAATTAAGAATGGATATAATTATTTAATTAATATGCCTATATATTCTATGACATTAGATAAGGTTAATGAATTAAATAATGAATTAAATAAAATTAATAATGATATAGAAATTATTACAAATAAAGATACAAAAACTATGTGGATTGAAGAATTAGATGAATTAGAATCGTATTTAAAAAAAAATAATTATTAATTATATATATATATATTATAATGAGTAAAAAAAATGGTATTGTTCCTGATGTATATGAAAATACAAATAATCTACAAGAAATAATAAAAGATAATGATGTAAATTTTAAAGAAAATAGTACGTGTTCTTCTAATATATTAAGTGGTGTTTTGGAAGAGACTTTATTAAGTAAATATTTTTTCTCAGCCGAGAATATTTTAAATTTACAAAAAATGATGAGATATTATTTCTTTAAAAAATACAAGGTTGTTATAGATGAACAATCAAATAATATATTATTAACTATTATGAGAGGGATATTTTTAAAATATAGTAATTCAGGTGCTACTACTATACCTAAAATTCAAACCGAAATACAAAAATTAAATTCATTAGTAACTGAATACAATTTACAAAAAATATATAGTAATTATGAAATGCATAATAAATATATGTCAGATATACAAAATTTACCTGACCCATTACCATTACCCGTTAATAATTTTAAGAAAAATACAACATTTGATCTATCCGCTGATAATGATTTATCAAGTAATTAAATTAATTAAACATATTTTTTTTATTAAGTTATGAACATAAATTCTTTTTTTTTGAATAATAAAAGTATTGATTTATTAAATAATTGGATTAATAATGATTATAAAAATAAATTTTTATTTATTTATGGAAATGTTTCATCTGGAAAAACAAGTTTAGCTGAAATATTGCTAAAAAACTATAAAATAATTAGTATAAATATAGATTTCTTTAAAGAAAAAAGTTCATTAACTGATTTTTTAAATTTATCACTTGGTAAGAAAAATATATCTATGATGTTTAATAAAAATTATCAATATAATTCTATTATATTTGATAATTTAGAATTGTTTTTAAAACATAATAAACATATATTAAATGATATTATAAATTATATTCCTAAATTACAAAATTATAAAAAAAATCACCCTATTATTTTTATATCTTCTAATATAAATCATAAATACTTTAAAAAAATATTAAAATATTGTTCGTTTGTAGAAATTAATTATACATATGATAATATAAAATCGATAACAAATAATATATTAAAAAATAAAAATATAAAATTAATAGAAATTGAATTAATAGATTTAATTAATAAATCTGATAAAAAAATTAATAATATTAAATCTAATATTGAAATATTAAATTTAAATGATAAAAAACAAGATATTTATGATTATGAAGATAATTTTACTTCAAATATATTAGATAAAATATATAAATCTAATAATTATAGTGATATAATACGGTATTCACATTGTATAAATAATTTATACTTAGATATATTAGATAATATACATTATCTAACAGATGATATTGATGTTATTAATAAAGTATATAAGACATGTTGTTTATCAGAAAATGTAAATACATATTATATAAAAAACCATATAGATTTAAGTGATTTTTTTATATTATTATCAGTAATATATCCTAAATATTGTTTAAATGAAATAAATTTAAAAAAAATAATTAACAATAAATATGTTAGTAAATCATTGATTTATATATCAAATAATAAAAATATTAATAATAATAATTATGACATAAATATATTACATATACTGAATACTATAAAAGATGATAATTTTATAAATTTTATAAAAGATAAATATAATATAAATGATAATGATCTTAAAAAAATAAATAATGTATATTCAAAAATAATTAATCTATAATATATATATGATTATTTATTTTATTTATTTATATTTAGTATTAGGTTTATTATGTTTATTTAAGAATGGTAAAACACCTAAATATTATATAGGCATATTAATCTTTTTATCATTCAAATGGATATTTAATTATAGAAAATGTACATTAAGTTGGATGGAATGTAAAATAAGAGGAGTTAAAAAAGAAGAAGGATATTTAAATAGTTTTTTAGATAAAATAGTTGATATTAGATATAGTAAAAATATATATATAATTTTAACTATATGTTTTATTATCATTATTTATGAATTTATTTATAATAAAAGATATAAAGAACTTCTTATGTTAGATTAACAAGGTATTGCTAAGTGATATGCAACATAACATATATTACAGCAACAAGCTGCAAGAAATCCTAATACTTTATCACTTACTGATGTTTTTTTACCGAAATTACATTTAAAGTAAAAATAAAATGCCAATATAACAAGAGCAAGATCTAATAATCTAACTAAAAGAACAATGCTAATACCGAATAAAGTAGCTGTTTCATGTTCTACTTTTTTTTCTTTTGATAGACTTTGTTTGACCATTTCATGAACACCTGTTGCTAAAACCATTTTTATAATATATACATAGAAAAAAATTTTATTCAATCATTTTTTTTAATTTTTCAATTTCTTTTTGAAGTTGTTTTTTTTTAGATTTATTTGAATTAGATTTAATACCTGCTAAAAATTCATCAATACTTTTATCAGTTATAGATTTTGATTTTGATTTTGATTTTTTACATGTTTTGTGATATTTTTTTAAACTTCGTGAAATTTTTTCTTTATGTTCTTTTGATAACTTTCTTTTAGATTTTTTTTTAGCCATTATATATTAAAAACATATTTAAATTTATATAATAATATGGAAACATCGCCATTAAGGTTACTAGATTATGATATTAGTCAAATATTAAATCATGAAATTTTAAAATCAAAATATAATTTTAATATGGAATATTATATTAATCGTTATAATAAAAAAGAATATAATTTATCACATAAATATTTTAAAGAATTAAATAAAGTTTTTGAATATATGACAAAAATGAGAAATAATAATATTAAAGTTTCGTTTATTCAACCTATATTTCCATTTCATTATAATGTTCATACTAAAATTTTGAATGTTAAATATTCTATAACAAGATATGAAGATACAATAAAATATATTTAAATTTGATTTATATTTAAAGTTTTTTTTATTAATATTAAAAAATATGCATAGAATTGTTATCGTAGCTAGTGAACTATCTATAATCACTGGTCATAACAAATATGAAAATATTCAAAAAGCAATTGATTCAGTTTTAAATCGAAGTAATATTGTAAAGAAATATATTCCTAAATCTAAAATTGAAGAATCATTAATTTCATTATCAGAAAAAGATCTTTTAACAATAAAAAATGAACTAAAATTAGAAAATAATGCTTCTTTAAAACAAGTAGAAAATGTTATTAAGAAACAGGTATTATCTAAATCTTTAAATGAAAAAATTACAGAAGAACAATCGAAATTAAAAGCCGATGAAGTTCTTAAAACAATGCCTACTTTAAATAAATGTTTAGAAGGATCGGTTAAACAAGATTTAAGAATGAAACGTGGCAATATTAAAGAAGATAATAATTTAAACAAAACGCAAATTAAACGAAATATTGTAATTGATTCAAGAAATTCTAAAATGTATGAAAAAGAACTATATTGTGACCCAGAAAGAAAATTTAATATTGTTCTTAGAGGAAAGATTGATGGGATGAATGATGAATATGTTGTTGAAACTAAAAACAGAACAAAAAGATTATTTAATATGATTCCTGATTATGAAAAAGTTCAATTAAACGCATATATGTTTATGACTGGTAAAGAAAAGGCTTTACATATTGAATGTTATAATGAAGATCAAAATTCGGTTGAATATGATTTTGATAAATTATTCTGGGAAGATTGTTATGAAAAAGTTATTAATTTCACTAATGATCATATTGTTTGTCACATAAAATAAATATATATTAATACTAATAATCTTTTTTTTATAAAATATTATATATACCTAGCAAATCTAGAAAAACTAAAAAAAAAAATAACCGTATAAAAAAAAGTAAAAAAATTTACAAGGTATATGGACCAGAACTTAAATATTTAATATATGACGGAAATAAACATGTATTTAAATATGTTAAAAATTAATATCATTTAAAAGATAATAAATAAATATATATAAAATGGAATTAAATAATAGGCCATCATGGGAAGAATATTTTAAAGTAATTGTAGAAAATACAGCAACAAGGTCACCTTGTCATAGATTAAAAGTAGGATGTTTACTAACAAAAGATAATAGAATTATATCACAAGGATATAATGGATTTTTACCAGGTGCTCCACATGAATCTATTGTTGAAAATAATCATGAACAAGCTACTGTACATGCTGAACAGAATGCAATAGCAGATTGTGCTAAAAGAGGCGCCAGTTGTGATGGATGTACTGTTTATATAACACATTATCCGTGTATACATTGTTTTAAAATTATGGCAGCCAGTGGAATAAAGAGAATAAAATATATAAATGATTATAGAAATGATAAAAATGTAGATAAATTATCTCATTTATCAAATGTAATTATTCAAAAAATATAAATTTGAAATAACTTAAACATAGTATCATATAAATAAATAAAATGACTTCTGTTACTTACGATAATAAAGTAAATATTGATGTTGATGGACTTAAATATACAATGGATGGTGGAGCAGATGGTCATACATTAAACTCGTCAATAGATGAAATTATTCATAATATTATTGATTTTAAAGCAAGTGAAATATTAATTCATAAGATTGATGGTGATTTATGGTCATTTCAATTTAATATTAATAGAGACGGATTAAATATTTCTGATAAATTAAAGAATGGTGTATCATTATTTAAGACAAAAGGAAATGTTGATTTAACAGATATTTCTAAGTATGGAAAAGGAATTAAATCATCAGCACATTGTATTTCTCCTAATGGTTATATGATCTTAGGATTAAATATTGATAATACATTAAAAATGGCAGTATATAATCAAAAATTAATGAGTATTATTGAACCAGATACAGTAAATTCAGTTAATCTTGAAAAATTATTTCAAGATATTACAAATTATGATAAATCTGAAAATAAAGGTTTCTTAATTATTTCAATGGATGATAAGGATTTCAGTGAAACTATTAAGTCATTTAATGATAAATGTCTAAATCTATGTGAAGAATATGATTATGAAATTAATAGTGGAGGTGATGAATTAGTTAAACACATTAATATCTGTTATAATCCACATTTAAGTATTCTATTTGATTTTGATGATGAATATATTAATCAAAATAATATTAATATCTATTTTAATAATAAACAAATTCAAGGATTTAGTCATTGTAAACCTATAATGGAAAATAAAGGTGAAGAAATTTTAGAAAAAAAATTTATTAAAACTACATTATTTGAAAAAGAATATATGTGTTGTATTCCATATAGAATTATTAATGGAATAAAAAAATATGATTATTCCGGATTATATTTTCAAAGTGACGATGAAAAGTTTACATTTAAAATTAGAACATCAGGAAAAAGAGGAAATACATATGAGAAAATATTTAAACCTAATTATATATCATTAGGATTAGATGAAAATAATATTGAAAATTGTATTATTAGAATCACTAAACTTACTACCCCTGCTCAATCTAAATATATAGAAGATTATAAGTTTGATAAAAGTAGATCATGTTCATATTTTGTATATAGAAATGGCGTATGTTCTGATAAAAGTTTTATTCCATTTGATGGAGAAGGAGGATTCTTATCATATAATTGTCCTCAATTAAGAGGAGAAATTTATTGCAACAACGATTTTGATAATATTATTAATCCTGGGGCAAATAAATCCTTAATTCATCCACCAGAAGAATTTTGTGTTAAGTTACGAAATTTATCTAAATATGTTATGGAAGAACACAAAAAGTCTGGAAAAAAGAAAACTGAAAGAAAATTTATTGAGAATAAAGAATATTTAATTTTACCAAATGATACTATTATGAATATTAATGGTGATAAAGTATTAGGTGTAATGAAAGCAGGTGTCCCTCGTTGGAATAAATTAAAAGGATACAAAGCACCTGATAAAAAAACTATTCTAAATGAAACTAATAATACATCACCCATTCTATCAGAAACAATTGATAATCATACAGAAATTAAGGAGAAAAAAGGAGCAGACTTTAGACTTTTTACTGCTGATCCATCATCAGATAGTGCTGGTGTTCATATTATTTCTAAGAAAGAATATAGTATGATTGAAAATGGTATGATTAATTCTGATATATTAGATAATAGTGCTTCTTTAAAAGAAGAACAAATTAAAATCCATATTAATGAATTAAAATCTGTAATTAAAAGAATTCAAAAGAAATATAAAATTGTTGATAATAATCAAAATGAAATTGATCTATCTAGTATTAATTTAGTATCAATTTAAGGATTTAAACTCAATTAAAATCAATATTTAAATTTAACATTATATTTTTCAGTGATATGGTGATCTACTCTTCTTGTGGGTCCACCTAAAATATATGAGTACATTCTAGCTAATCCCCACGATTCAGCAGTTTGATTGGGCCTTGAACCAGATGAATAATATGCTCCCATACCTTTTTTTTTAACCGCTGATAATGCTGGTTTAGGTATACCAGTAACATCAGCAATTTGCTTTAAAGTTTTAGCTTCTGGATGTAATTTATGAAATTTTTGCGTCCATGATGATTTCTTTGATTTAAAAGATTTTAATTTAGGTCTTGTAAAATATTTTCCTTTCTTATATGATTTTTTAGATTTTTTAATAGATCTTAATTGTTTTTTTTTATCTTTTCTAGAAAGATTAGAATAATAATTTTTTGGTAATGTCATTTATAATATTAAATATATTATTTATTGAATAATTTTAAATCTATATCCAAGAGTAATAGATAAAGAAACAATTAATACAATAATTAATGAACTAGTTAATGGAACTTGTGCGTGATGTACTAACATATGCATTATTTGTGATTTAAATGATAATTTATCAGCACCATTTGGAGGTTTAATTTCATCCTTAGTTGCGAAAGGTTTAGCAACCATAGGTAAAACAAGATTTAATACAACAGCATAAATACAAGCATTTAAAACGCAACTAAATCCAGATTTCATTTTATAATATATACATATATTTATTTTATATCACTTGGTGTAATTTTGCATGCCCAGTGTTGTAATGTTTGTCTAATAACTGGTGAAATACTTATATCATCATACTTAGCATCTTTATCTTTTATCATATTTACTAATCTTTTTTTAAATCTGCCTTTTGGACCCGCTAATGCTAACCATCTTTTTACTTGTCTTTCGTCATCATTAGTTCTTCTTCCTCTATAAAATCTACAATACCATTGAAACCAGCCATATGGATCTTGTTTATCCATCCAACCGGATTTTTCCCAATCTTTTAAATCAGAACCACATTTTACTTTATATTTATTAACATTTTTATCATAATCTGGTGATGTAACCATTTTTTCAATATTAATTCCTTTGAACCAAGATTTAGGATATTCTTTAATTACATCATGTGATTTATAGTGTTTTTTAGTCACGGATGAATATATAGGTCTAAAATAAGTTCCACCAAAAGAACCTAGTTTTAATACTTGATGTGGTGTTAAATTTGGTTTAAAATCTGGAAAATCTTTAAATGTTTTCATATATATTATATATTATATTATATACATGCGTTTAAATAAAACAAAACGTAAATCTAAAAAGAAAAAACTTACTAAGAAAATTAGTGATACAAAAACATATAAAAATTCTAATAAGTTTAAATTATTTGTAATATCTGTTGACAATGATAAAGGTAAAGAAAGAAGGAAATATTTAAATTATAAATATAAATGGATTAAAGCAATTTATATGGATGATAGTAATAATTCTATATTAAATAAAGTTAGATCAAAAGTTGTTATTAGATATAATATGAGTAAAGATAGTAAAAAATATAAAGCAGCAACAGCTAATATATCATCTCATATAAAAATATTAAAGATGGTATCAAAACAAAATTTAAAAAATGTTATTATTTTAGAAGACGATTCTATTCAAAATACAGCTTTGCCAAAAATATCTGAACTACCAACTGATGGAGCAACATTATTTTCAGGGCAATTAGCACATCCACATTCTTGGAATGAAGATAAAGCCTGGAAACAAAACAAGGCTCGTAATGTTATAAAATCATTTAAAAAAGGTGTTAATAAAATAGATTATAATAAATATAGATGGACACAAAGTAATGCAATATTTATCCCAAATAAAAAAGTAGCTGATCATATTTTAAAAGTATTAGATGATATAAAATCATATAAATTATATTATGATATGTTATTAGCATCTAATAAGTTAGTACCATATTTATATTATCCTGCGCCATTTAGACATGATGATACAAAAGTTGATTCACAAATAGGTGGTCATACTATTGGAAATATAGAAAATTATTTTCTTAAAAATAAATAATTTAATTTCTTTTTAAACATACTTTATTTTCAGATTTCCTTTCATTTTTTAAAAATTCTAATAATTCAATAGCTTTTTCACCGTCATTGAAATATTTAGTAAATTTATCTTTTAAAAATTTATTTGTCATTGTTTCATATGATTTATTTGAATTATATTGTAATTTTGATGAAAATGATGGTAAATTAAATATATTATTTTGAAGATTATTATTTTCAATATGTGATAATATATTAATTTCTAATGTATTTTTTTCAGTTTTTAATGATTTAATTTTATCATTATATTTTTTAATTTCCATATCATGATTCATCCATTTAATAATATTTGAATTAAAATCGCTCATAATATATTATTTATAAATTATTCTTAAATTTAAAACAATTATGAATATTATTAAAATAAATAAAACAACAATTACTATAATTATTTTTAAAAAATAAGGATATAATTCTTGAATTATATTTTCTATTAATGGATTTAATAATTCATGTTTAATATAATTCATATTTTTATCTTTTTTTAATTCATAATTTAAATCTTTTATTATATTATTAATTAATATATCAAATTTCATATAATAATAAATATTATTATATATTATGTTTAACTTATGTAATTTTTTAAAAAAAACAAATAATCAAAATGTTAATCAAAATATTAATAAAAAAAAAGAAATAAATGATCACATAATTTTAAATAAAAATTTTGAAAATAACGAATGTATAATATGTTTAGATCCTATGATAATAAATGATAAAGTAAAAATATTAAATTGTGGTCATATGTATCATTCATATTGTATTAATAAGTGGTTTAATAAAAAAAAAGAAATTAATTGTCCATTATGTTCTAATTAAAAAATATATTATAATAATATATGGAGAAAAATATTATAGTATTAAGTTTCATAGTTTTTTTTGTTGTGGGAATATTTATGTATAGCGATATTTTTGGAATATTATATGAAAGAAATATTCATCCATTATTAAATAGTTTTAATAGACCAAATAAATATAAAGAAAAACTTATTGTTTGGACTTATTTAGAAGAACCAAGTTTTTTAAATAAGGATATTGATATAGAATTATTAAATCGACATAAAAATTTTACCACTCTATTCAAGATGTGTTTAAAAATAATGGATAGAAGTATTAATAAAAAATATTATGCATTCCATGTAATTACACCTGAAAATGTTAAAGAATATTTACCAGATTTTCCAATAAAAATGAATGCTGATTCTAAATATCCTTTGAAATTTAGAGTTGATTTATTAGCATCTATGATATTAAGTAAAAACGGGGGACTATTTTTATCACCAGCAACATTGGTTATGAAAAATCTAGATGAAATTTTATATAAACTAACCTTTAATTATGATCTTATTACTTTTGGTGGATCAGTAAATGTTGTAAATAGTTGTGATGACAAATATAATCCTAGTAATTATGTTATAGCTGCGAAAAAAGGTAATAAAGTTATTAATTTATATAAAGAACGCATGTTGAATCATTATAAAACATATAATTTTAAAGAGTCAACTGGTGAAGTAGTTTTTTCAGATGTTTTACATGAATTAAAACCTGAAAAACATTATCATTTTGATTGTAGTTATACTGGATATACAGATGTTAATAATAATTTAATTCCTTTGAAAGAATATTATGGTTTTATGCCCATACAATTTAAAGACAAAAATAGTTTAATATTTATATCATTACCATACGATACTATCCTTGAAAATATTCAATATCAGTGGTTTAATAATTTATCAGAAGATCAATTTTTTAATTCTAAAATACAATTAACAAAAATTATTTATAACCGATTAAATAATTTAAATTTGATTCAAAAAGTAGAATAATTAAAAACCAAATATGGGTATTAAATCACTAACTCCGATTATCAAAAAAACATCACCAGAAAGTATTATTCATGATAATTTATATAAATTATCAGGAAAAAAAGTAGCAGTTGATGCTTCTTTAATAATTTATCAGCAATTATTAAGACACCAAATTCTTAAAAATAAGAAAGGTGAAATTACTAATCATATTACAGGATTATTTTATAAGATAACTAATTATTTATCATTAAATATAGAATTAGTATTTGTATTTGATGGTAAACCACCAGATTTAAAACAAGAATGTATTAATGAAAGAAAGAAAAAAGTTCAAGATGCAAAAGAAAAAATGATTTCATGTGATGATAATGATAAAAAAAATGAATTAGAAAAATCTACTTTGCGTCTCACAAAAGATATGATTGATAATGTAAAGAAATTATTAAATTTAATGGGCGTTTCATATATTCATATGGATGTTGGTGAAGGTGAAGCTATTGCTGCTGAATTATGTAGAATTGGTTATGTAGATTATGTTTTAACAGAAGATATGGATACATTAGTATATGGATGTCCTAATTTAATTAGATCGTGTTTAGATAAATCATTAAAAAGACAAGATATAATATCTATTATTAATTATGAAAAAATGATAGAAGGGTTTAGTATGACAGATGAACAATTTATAAAATTTTGTATCTTATGTGGATGTGATTATTGTTCAAATATTCCGAAAGTTGGAAACACAACTGCATTAAAACTTATTAAACAATATAATACTATTGAAGAAATTGTTGAAAATATTAAAAATAAATATGATATTCCTGATGGATATGTTGAGTTATTTAATAAATCATATGAGATATTTATGATGTATAAGAATAAAATTAATATTGAAGATTTAAATGTTCATAAATCAAATAAAGATATAGGTGGATTGATAAAATTTATGGTAAATGATATAGAAATGAATGAGCTTAGAGTACAAAAAGCAGTAAAAAAATTACAAAATACATTAGGTAATATTTAAAGATATATATATATATATATATATAATATGGAAGCTGGCTTAGCAAAAAACGATAAACAAATTTTTTATAAATATTTAGATAAATGTAACACATATTTTGAATATGGTTCTGGTGGATCCACATATCAAGCATCTATTAGAAATAATATAAAAAATATATATTCAGTTGAAAGTGATATAGAATGGCAAAAAAAACTAAAACAAATAATTACAACCCCTAATATTAATTATATATATAATGAAATGGATACAAAACCAAATAATTGGGGTAATCCAGGTATAAATTCTACTAATATACAAAAAATAAAT
>ERZ807291.6989-NODE-6989-length-13352-cov-6.488606_pt1 | contig 13352 bp, 4 predicted proteins | sample MGYA00521257_ERZ807291 | MGnify/ENA primary metagenome ERZ807291 (study PRJEB31413, sample SAMN03169783) | marine metagenome | biome: Marine; feature: Water; material: Subsurface seawater | place: North Sea | collected 2011-04-28 | depth 1 m m ...
CAAGACCTAAGGCCATCAGTGGCCGTCTTTTTGTGGTTTATTCAACAGCTTCAAACGATAAAGCCATGGCCAATGCTTACCCGTCACCAGCAGCACTTGGGCCTCGCGATCCCAGGCAATGCCGTTAGCGATGTCCTGCAAACCAGGCCGCATGCTCTGGGGATAGAGCTTGCCAATATTCAGAGAGTCGACCACCGATCCGCTAGCAGGGTCAATGATAACAATCGTGTCAGTGGGTAAGACGTTGGCAAAGATCAACCCATCTATCCACTCAAGTTCATTGAGAGATCTCAGCGAGTTACCCTTGTACCGGACCTTCACCGTACGACTCACCTTTTGAGTGGTTGGGTCCAGAAAAAACAATGTATCGCTACCATCGCTGTAGATTAACTCAGAACCGTTGTTGGTTAGACCCCAACCATCGGTGTCGATAGAAAACTTTTCGGCCGGGAGCAAATTATCAGGGTTATAAACAAAGACGTCACCGGATCTCCAGCTCAGTTGATAGAGCTTATCGTTCAAGAGGGTTAGTCCCTCGCCGAATCGATCTGCCGGCAGTCGGTGAAGTGTCATATCAGTAGGAGCGTCTAGTGGGTAGTACCTGATGGTCGACTTACCATACAAGCCTGTACTTTCGTACAGCATAGAGTGGTGTATTTCCAAACCCTGGGTAAAGCTGCTTCGATCATGTGGATATCGATCAAGCAGCTTGTAACTGATACCCGGCTCTACCCCGGCCGAAGCCAGAGCAGAACCGCTTACTAATGCTATCAGTCCCAGAAAAATTACAACTCGTTTCATTACAGTCTTAACTCATACTATCCCTCGCTGGGGAGTCATATTACTCTGCTCTGAACGTGACAACTTGTCCAGGCGCGAGGTTTCGTCCCTCACACTTGTAGTCGCCGCGAGCTCGAGTAGAGCAGACCACGCCTGCAACATCAGCACGAACCTGCAGCCCACCAGCGACTGTACCCTCAACCTTAATGCGGCCTCTGTCGTCTGCAAACTGAATGTCAATCACGACACCCGTAGGGACAACCAAAGCGGCAGCAGCAGCAGCTTCTGCAGCAGCAGTCGCCTGGGCAGCAGCCGTAGCAGCAGCGGCAGCGGCAGCATTCGCAGCGTTATTGGCAGCAGCAGTGGCAGCAGCAGCAGCAGCAGCATCCGCAGCCGCCGCAGCATCCGCAGCCGCTAACGCCGCAGCATCTGTAGCAACAGTCGCAGCAGCAGCTTCGGCAGCAGCAGCCGCCTGGGCAGCAGCCGTAGCAGCAGCGGCAGACTCAGCATCTACCGCAGCAGCAGCAGCAGTAACAGCAGCACTAGCAGCAGCCACAGAAGCTTCCGCAGCGCTCGCAGCGATCCCAGCTTGTTGTATAACAAACGGATGACCAGCAAGCTCAGAATTGGGGTCTAAGGCCTGAAACGCTGCAAGAGCGCCGTTTGCAGCAGTAACCGCAGCAGCAGCAGCTTCCGCACCCAGCCCCTCAATTAGCGCATCATTAGCAGCAGACTCAGCAGCAGCCGCAGCCGTAGCAGCAGTAACAGCAGCAGCATCCGCAGCAGCAGAAGCAGCAGCAGCCGTCGCAGCAGCCGTCGCAGCAGCAGCAGCATCCGCAGCAGCAGCATCCACAGCAGCATCCGCAGCTAAAAACGCAGCCAGAGCAGCGGCATCCGCAGCAGCAGAGGCATTCGCTACAACAGCATCCGCGGCAGCAGCAGCAGTAGCAGCAGCCGTCGCAGCAGTCGCAGCATCCGCAGCAGCAGTCGCAGCAGACTCAGCAGACCCAGCAGCAGCTAATGCAGCAGCAGTCGCAGTATTCGCCGCCTCTGTCACAACCGTATCCGTAACAAGACCGGCAGCAAACGTCGCCTCCGCAGCAGCTAATGCAGCAGCAGTCGCATCTGAAGCAGCAATCTCAGCATCCGTGGCAGCCGCAGCAGCCGCAGCGTTCGCTTCATCGGCAGCGGTGTTCGCGGCATCCGCAGCAGTGAATGCTTCCGCAAATGCTCCCTCAGCAACCAACACAGCAGCGTTCTCAGCCGCCGTTTCAGCAGCTGTAGCAGCAGTCGCAGCAGTCACAGCAAACCCAGCAGCATCTACCGCAGCAGCACTTGCCGCAGCAGCACTCGCATCAGCAGTAACAGCAGCAGCAGTAGCAATTTCTGCAGCATTCGCAGCATCCGCAGCAGTAGCACTTGCCGCCGCTACAGCAGCAACAGTCTTAGCAATCACATCAGCCGTTGCAACGGCCGCGATAGGGACTGGACCAACGCTCAGATCAATCAGCATGGTAGTAGAACCAACACCAACGACGGTCATGGTCACAGTCTCACCGTGAATGAAGCCAGCATTACCAATAATTGGTCGTTCAACGTAGTCAAATCCACCAGCCAAAGGTCCAGGGCCAGGCGTAAGCGGCGCCACAAACTGCAGATTGCTCTGGTCCGTTGTAATCACAGCATTTCCAGTGGCCGGCCCACCATCCAGCGAAGCATACCCATGGATGATCAAACGATCGTCAGTCAAGATTTCAACGGCCTCAAGGACAGCAGCAGTTCCCACATGTGGTATTGCCGCTGGTGGACCATTAATGAAAAAGATAGCTCTGTGCTCTTGCCTTCCATCACTGGAGGTCGCAAACACCTCAACCACGTCGTTAAGTTCGTCCACGATATCTAAATTGGCTGGAATTGGACGAAGTGCAATATCAAACCCAGGTACCGGCAGAATGTCGACGGTTGCTCGACCAATTTCGATCCGCGTCCCGTCAGCTTTAACCAACTGAGCTATCACGAAAGCGCCAACATCAGATGTTCCATCATCTTTTGTGAAGTCGCCTTCTACAATCCACCTATCTCCTTGCCTGTACAATGTATCACCGGTGAGCGACAACTCGCCTAGCCCCCCTGGAAGAACTTCTGCGCCAACAACAGCAGCAACTGGTGCAAACGCAGCAGCTAATGCATCACGGTCAGCAGTAAAAGCAACTACATCGGCTCTTAACTGATCAGCGACTGGTCCTGGCAGATCACCCACGAGCCCTGCAATCACAAGCGACTCACTGAGTAGGCGTTCTGCGTCTTCCAAGGCAGCAGATCCTGCTTCCTGCAAGGCCGTTCCAGCCGCCTCAATTGCCACCGGATCATTGCCCGCTATAGCGTTCTCTAACGCGGCTTCTGCATTGGCAACGGCAGCGTTCAGCGCCTCGGTGACCTGGGTCGCAGCAATTTCTGCCGCCAGAGCAGCATCACTTACTGTCGGCCGGGTGATCCCTTGAGTAGCCAAAACGGCATCGGTCACGGCATCCTGCGCGTCCTGTCTGGCTTCCCTAGCGATCGCCAGCGCTAATTGCGCTGCCGCCAGGTTTGACCGAGTTTCTGCATTGTTTAAATTCTGGACAGCAACCGTAGCATTGTTAACGACTATCTGGGCATCAGTCTCCGCGATCAATGCCGCAGCAGCAGCACCAGGAAGAAGAGAATCCGCAGCAGAAAGCTGAGCTATCGCATCGGCCAGGGCAGCATTAGCAGCAGCAGCCGCAGCAGCGGCAGCATCAGCGGCAGCAACAGCAGCAGCAAGCTCCGCAGCTGTAGCATCAGCAGCAGCAAGCTCCGCAGCATCAGCAGCAGCTGCAGCAGCTGCACCAGCATCAACAGCATTAACAAACGCGTTTTGAGGCGTGACCACAGCGACTACCGGGTCGACTTCAAATTCACCCGGGTCAGAACATGCGAGAGTACCAGCGGGCATGTTGCCAGTGCCATTTTCGATACCGCACACTTGCATGTGGGTAGCGCAGCCAACAGGCGCGCGAATGTCGGCACGAATAACAAGGCTGGCGGCTGTAGAGTCAACCTGGGCCGTTAAGCCCACAGGGATCCCACTGGGACGCCCCGCCGTCGTTAAAGCGTTAGGGTTCGCGCATTCCATATACTCATCATTGACCATCGATCCTACCGTGAGGAACGCCTGGCTGCCGTTGAAGCTTGTCAAGAAATCCGGCTTGTCCACAAAACCGATGGCGCGAAGGGAAAGCATCTCGAAGAGACCGCCCGCTTCGACATCACTACCATTAATCTGGTGACGATCTGTGGTAATTACCACAGGGGCTGTGACATCAATAATATCAGTGAGAATTTCCTGAACGAAAAGAACGTGCTCACCGACTGTGTGTCCGATCACCGCAACAATTCTGCCATTTAGTTCATTGCAAAAATTCTCGCTGATGTATGACTCGCTAATCGCGGTCTCTGCAGCGCCCAGCACATCAGCCCCAAAACGGGGGTCCGGGTTCATAATCAACAGCATGTCGTCAATCACTAGGCTAGGGGGAACACCTTGGACAAGGTCACCTTTGTCGCAAGACTTCACGGTTCCTTCGTCCACATTTTCCGACAGTTCAAGCACGACCTCGATATCAGGAATCAGATATAACTCACCTGTAGCCCTATCTTCAAAGCGATGCCCTGCAGTCTTAAAAGTACCTCCCGCGTATGCAGGGTAGAGGTTACCGTTAGCGTCCGTAAAACCAACAGCAGAAGCCACAGCCGTCGTCGCCGAAGCAGCAACATCAACCGCAAGCAGAGCTACCTGCTGAGCTTCAAAGGTACCCAACTGCTCAGATAGTAACTGAACACCGGCGGCTAAAGTTGTCGCGTCAGTAGACGCAGCCGCAGCAGCGTCAGCACCTACTTTTCCCTGACCAAACCCGACTTTTTCTCTGAAGTCCGCTGGCAAGGTGGTGTGTTGATTAGTATTGAGAACATCATCAATTGTGCTGAAAAAATTATTGGAGATTTTTTGGTATAAAGCAGGGTCTCGACGCAGCAGTTCACTTGAGCTGAAAACCGATCGAACCGCGCCATTCTGAACATGATGACAACTAGTGCCAAAAGCATTTCTAACGAGCTGACCAGTGCCGTCCGCAACACAAGTATCTCGATCAGTCGCATTTTCGTCGAGCATTCTATCCATGTGCGCGGCGCTCATTTCCGACCGGGCTATGCCATCGTTACCCAAGGCCGAAGACCCGAAAATAGTTACCTGCATGCCACTTTGGGTTGTACCACCAAGGCTGAGCGTGTCGGGAATGGTAAGAACTTTACCCACCACTGTCACCTGTTGCGTAAGAGGGTCGACAGCATAAATAGGCCCTTCCGTGGCGTACACCTCGGGTCGCTGATGGAGCACTGTACCATCCATCAAGGTCGCGGTCGTTTCAGCGTTAACGCAGCTCGTCACACCGGACAAGCCGACACCGGCCTGTCCAACACAATTTAACGCCTGCGCCTGCGCCTGCCCCTGTCCCACCACCAGTGGGATAGCCGCAGTAATGGCTAGTATCGTCTTACGTAACTTGTTGGTGAATATCATCGTTATTCCTTCTTTTACAAAATGGTTGCAGACCAATTTCCGTGCGCTCTACTGTCAAATTTCGAGCTTGCAAACAACTAACTACTTACAATTTTTAGAATTTCGGCGTTCTTAAAAAGTCGGTCTTAAAAAAATTTCTATGCCAACAAGTCTACGAATTCAAATGTAAAATTCTGGAGACAAAGGTGATGCGTTTGTGCTTTAACCCCTGTTTTTGTAGTGTATTTAATCAACCACAAAGGTAATTATTTTGTAAACTACGGCGACGATTGCCGCAAAGGTAACGGCCTAAAAAGCCGATGGTCCAGTGACCTGATGCCGTAAGCATCAATCAGTTGGGCTGAAGTTTTACCCCTCCCCTTTAACGGTCAATGTCTACTAAGACACTAATCAACAGGCCTGTGGGCGCTAGGGTCGATCGCGGATCAATGTTTCTGGGATAGGTAGGGCGGTGTTTTTAGTTAAGAACAAACAGCGGGTTTTATCGCGCAGCGCTACCCATAGCATTGCTAAGGGCGGCAACCTTTAAGGTCATTTGCACGTTACCTTCACGTCGCCTGCATCATAAACCCCAACCGTCGTAATGTTGGCGAGTGGCAAAAAATCAGGGGTAGCCGCCAAAAAAATCCGAGCTAAGGTCTCGGCTAAAGTCCACGTTAGAGCCAGCGCTGATCGTTTTCTTTTAACGTCTTGTTAGCACTCGATGGTAATCAGTCGGCAGGCTGTACCGAACCCATAGACCGAACCTCACCAAAAAACAAACACGGTTTGATAGGTCGTACGCGGGGGACAAAAGACTGAAGTAAGTGCTGATGGGCCAACAGATAACGGTGTTGGCTAGTAGTCGTTACTGACTCAGTTGATAGAGCTTATCGTTCAAGAGGGTTAGTCCCTCGCCGAATCGATCTGCCGGCAGTCGGTGAAGTGTCATATCAGTAGGAGCGTCTAGTGGGTAGTACCTGATGGTCGACTTACCATACAAGCCTGTACTTTCGTACAGCATAGAGTGGTGTATTTCCAAACCCTGGGTAAAGCTGCTTCGATCATGTGGATATCGATCAAGCAGCTTGTAACTGATACCCGGCTCTACCCCGGCCGAAGCCAGAGCAGAACCGCTTACTAATGCTATCAGTCCCAGAAAAATTACAACTCGTTTCATTACAGTCTTAACTCATACTATCCCTCGCTGGGGAGTCATATTACTCTGCTCTGAACGTGACAACTTGTCCAGGCGCGAGGTTTCGTCCCTCACACTTGTAGTCGCCGCGAGCTCGAGTAGAGCAGACCACGCCTGCAACATCAGCACGAACCTGCAGCCCACCAGCGACTGTACCCTCAACCTTAATGCGGCCTCTGTCGTCTGCAAACTGAATGTCAATCACGACACCCGTAGGGACAACCAAAGCGGCAGCAGCAGCAGCTTCTGCAGCAGCAGTCGCCTGGGCAGCAGCCGTAGCAGCAGCGGCAGCGGCAGCATTCGCAGCGTTATTGGCAGCAGCAGTGGCAGCAGCAGCAGCAGCAGCATCCGCAGCCGCCGCAGCATCCGCAGCCGCTAACGCCGCAGCATCTGTAGCAACAGTCGCAGCAGCAGCTTCGGCAGCAGCAGCCGCCTGGGCAGCAGCCGTAGCAGCAGCGGCAGACTCAGCATCTACCGCAGCAGCAGCAGCAGTAACAGCAGCACTAGCAGCAGCCACAGAAGCTTCCGCAGCGCTCGCAGCGATCCCAGCTTGTTGTATAACAAACGGATGACCAGCAAGCTCAGAATTGGGGTCTAAGGCCTGAAACGCTGCAAGAGCGCCGTTTGCAGCAGTAACCGCAGCAGCAGCAGCTTCCGCACCCAGCCCCTCAATTAGCGCATCATTAGCAGCAGACTCAGCAGCAGCCGCAGCCGTAGCAGCAGTAACAGCAGCAGCATCCGCAGCAGCAGAAGCAGCAGCAGCCGTCGCAGCAGCCGTCGCAGCAGCAGCAGCATCCGCAGCAGCAGCATCCACAGCAGCATCCGCAGCTAAAAACGCAGCCAGAGCAGCGGCATCCGCAGCAGCAGAGGCATTCGCTACAACAGCATCCGCGGCAGCAGCAGCAGTAGCAGCAGCCGTCGCAGCAGTCGCAGCATCCGCAGCAGCAGTCGCAGCAGACTCAGCAGACCCAGCAGCAGCTAATGCAGCAGCAGTCGCAGTATTCGCCGCCTCTGTCACAACCGTATCCGTAACAAGACCGGCAGCAAACGTCGCCTCCGCAGCAGCTAATGCAGCAGCAGTCGCATCTGAAGCAGCAATCTCAGCATCCGTGGCAGCCGCAGCAGCCGCAGCGTTCGCTTCATCGGCAGCGGTGTTCGCGGCATCCGCAGCAGTGAATGCTTCCGCAAATGCTCCCTCAGCAACCAACACAGCAGCGTTCTCAGCCGCCGTTTCAGCAGCTGTAGCAGCAGTCGCAGCAGTCACAGCAAACCCAGCAGCATCTACCGCAGCAGCACTTGCCGCAGCAGCACTCGCATCAGCAGTAACAGCAGCAGCAGTAGCAATTTCTGCAGCATTCGCAGCATCCGCAGCAGTAGCACTTGCCGCCGCTACAGCAGCAACAGTCTTAGCAATCACATCAGCCGTTGCAACGGCCGCGATAGGGACTGGACCAACGCTCAGATCAATCAGCATGGTAGTAGAACCAACACCAACGACGGTCATGGTCACAGTCTCACCGTGAATGAAGCCAGCATTACCAATAATTGGTCGTTCAACGTAGTCAAATCCACCAGCCAAAGGTCCAGGGCCAGGCGTAAGCGGCGCCACAAACTGCAGATTGCTCTGGTCCGTTGTAATCACAGCATTTCCAGTGGCCGGCCCACCATCCAGCGAAGCATACCCATGGATGATCAAACGATCGTCAGTCAAGATTTCAACGGCCTCAAGGACAGCAGCAGTTCCCACATGTGGTATTGCCGCTGGTGGACCATTAATGAAAAAGATAGCTCTGTGCTCTTGCCTTCCATCACTGGAGGTCGCAAACACCTCAACCACGTCGTTAAGTTCGTCCACGATATCTAAATTGGCTGGAATTGGACGAAGTGCAATATCAAACCCAGGTACCGGCAGAATGTCGACGGTTGCTCGACCAATTTCGATCCGCGTCCCGTCAGCTTTAACCAACTGAGCTATCACGAAAGCGCCAACATCAGATGTTCCATCATCTTTTGTGAAGTCGCCTTCTACAATCCACCTATCTCCTTGCCTGTACAATGTATCACCGGTGAGCGACAACTCGCCTAGCCCCCCTGGAAGAACTTCTGCGCCAACAACAGCAGCAACTGGTGCAAACGCAGCAGCTAATGCATCACGGTCAGCAGTAAAAGCAACTACATCGGCTCTTAACTGATCAGCGACTGGTCCTGGCAGATCACCCACGAGCCCTGCAATCACAAGCGACTCACTGAGTAGGCGTTCTGCGTCTTCCAAGGCAGCAGATCCTGCTTCCTGCAAGGCCGTTCCAGCCGCCTCAATTGCCACCGGATCATTGCCCGCTATAGCGTTCTCTAACGCGGCTTCTGCATTGGCAACGGCAGCGTTCAGCGCCTCGGTGACCTGGGTCGCAGCAATTTCTGCCGCCAGAGCAGCATCACTTACTGTCGGCCGGGTGATCCCTTGAGTAGCCAAAACGGCATCGGTCACGGCATCCTGCGCGTCCTGTCTGGCTTCCCTAGCGATCGCCAGCGCTAATTGCGCTGCCGCCAGGTTTGACCGAGTTTCTGCATTGTTTAAATTCTGGACAGCAACCGTAGCATTGTTAACGACTATCTGGGCATCAGTCTCCGCGATCAATGCCGCAGCAGCAGCACCAGGAAGAAGAGAATCCGCAGCAGAAAGCTGAGCTATCGCATCGGCCAGGGCAGCATTAGCAGCAGCAGCCGCAGCAGCGGCAGCATCAGCGGCAGCAACAGCAGCAGCAAGCTCCGCAGCTGTAGCATCAGCAGCAGCAAGCTCCGCAGCATCAGCAGCAGCTGCAGCAGCTGCACCAGCATCAACAGCATTAACAAACGCGTTTTGAGGCGTGACCACAGCGACTACCGGGTCGACTTCAAATTCACCCGGGTCAGAACATGCGAGAGTACCAGCGGGCATGTTGCCAGTGCCATTTTCGATACCGCACACTTGCATGTGGGTAGCGCAGCCAACAGGCGCGCGAATGTCGGCACGAATAACAAGGCTGGCGGCTGTAGAGTCAACCTGGGCCGTTAAGCCCACAGGGATCCCACTGGGACGCCCCGCCGTCGTTAAAGCGTTAGGGTTCGCGCATTCCATATACTCATCATTGACCATCGATCCTACCGTGAGGAACGCCTGGCTGCCGTTGAAGCTTGTCAAGAAATCCGGCTTGTCCACAAAACCGATGGCGCGAAGGGAAAGCATCTCGAAGAGACCGCCCGCTTCGACATCACTACCATTAATCTGGTGACGATCTGTGGTAATTACCACAGGGGCTGTGACATCAATAATATCAGTGAGAATTTCCTGAACGAAAAGAACGTGCTCACCGACTGTGTGTCCGATCACCGCAACAATTCTGCCATTTAGTTCATTGCAAAAATTCTCGCTGATGTATGACTCGCTAATCGCGGTCTCTGCAGCGCCCAGCACATCAGCCCCAAAACGGGGGTCCGGGTTCATAATCAACAGCATGTCGTCAATCACTAGGCTAGGGGGAACACCTTGGACAAGGTCACCTTTGTCGCAAGACTTCACGGTTCCTTCGTCCACATTTTCCGACAGTTCAAGCACGACCTCGATATCAGGAATCAGATATAACTCACCTGTAGCCCTATCTTCAAAGCGATGCCCTGCAGTCTTAAAAGTACCTCCCGCGTATGCAGGGTAGAGGTTACCGTTAGCGTCCGTAAAACCAACAGCAGAAGCCACAGCCGTCGTCGCCGAAGCAGCAACATCAACCGCAAGCAGAGCTACCTGCTGAGCTTCAAAGGTACCCAACTGCTCAGATAGTAACTGAACACCGGCGGCTAAAGTTGTCGCGTCAGTAGACGCAGCCGCAGCAGCGTCAGCACCTACTTTTCCCTGACCAAACCCGACTTTTTCTCTGAAGTCCGCTGGCAAGGTGGTGTGTTGATTAGTATTGAGAACATCATCAATTGTGCTGAAAAAATTATTGGAGATTTTTTGGTATAAAGCAGGGTCTCGACGCAGCAGTTCACTTGAGCTGAAAACCGATCGAACCGCGCCATTCTGAACATGATGACAACTAGTGCCAAAAGCATTTCTAACGAGCTGACCAGTGCCGTCCGCAACACAAGTATCTCGATCAGTCGCATTTTCGTCGAGCATTCTATCCATGTGCGCGGCGCTCATTTCCGACCGGGCTATGCCATCGTTACCCAAGGCCGAAGACCCGAAAATAGTTACCTGCATGCCACTTTGGGTTGTACCACCAAGGCTGAGCGTGTCGGGAATGGTAAGAACTTTACCCACCACTGTCACCTGTTGCGTAAGAGGGTCGACAGCATAAATAGGCCCTTCCGTGGCGTACACCTCGGGTCGCTGATGGAGCACTGTACCATCCATCAAGGTCGCGGTCGTTTCAGCGTTAACGCAGCTCGTCACACCGGACAAGCCGACACCGGCCTGTCCAACACAATTTAACGCCTGCGCCTGCGCCTGCCCCTGTCCCACCACCAGTGGGATAGCCGCAGTAATGGCTAGTATCGTCTTACGTAACTTGTTGGTGAATATCATCGTTATTCCTTCTTTTACAAAATGGTTGCAGACCAATTTCCGTGCGCTCTACTGTCAAATTTCGAGCTTGCAAACAACTAACTACTTACAATTTTTAGAATTTCGGCGTTCTTAAAAAGTCGGTCTTAAAAAAATTTCTATGCCAACAAGTCTACGAATTCAAATGTAAAATTCTGGAGACAAAGGTGATGCGTTTGTGCTTTAACCCCTGTTTTTGTAGTGTATTTAATCAACCACAAAGGTAATTATTTTGTAAACTACGGCGACGATTGCCGCAAAGGTAACGGCCTAAAAAGCCGATGGTCCAGTGACCTGATGCCGTAAGCATCAATCAGTTGGGCTGAAGTTTTACCCCTCCCCTTTAACGGTCAATGTCTACTAAGACACTAATCAACAGGCCTGTGGGCGCTAGGGTCGATCGCGGATCAATGTTTCTGGGATAGGTAGGGCGGTGTTTTTAGTTAAGGCCAAACAGCAGGTTTTATCGCGCAGCGCTGCCCATAGCATTGCTAAGGGCGGCAACCTTTAAGGTCATTTGCACGTAACGCTCACAACCCCTACATCAAAAAACTCAACGCTCGGGGACAAAAAACTGAAGTAAGTGCAGATTGTCTACAGGGTGGCTGTTAGTGGTTATAGCGGTTAGTGGTTATAGCTTTTAATAAGTCTAGTTACGACAACCTGCAGGAAAACTAGCTTTTCGATTTTTACTGCGTTGCTGGCGAGACATCCAGTTCACCGTTAACCGTTAACCGTTAACCGTTAACCGGAATATTCAGTTAATGTCTGAACGGCGGGGCGGGCCTTTACCAACTTACGACAAGAGACCGTGATGGTTACTTGGGAGGTGACATCAGTCCCTGCAACTTCTTGTCTCGTGTAAGTATTACCGATGAGCGTTTTTGCTTCACGGCATAGTGCTGTAGCGCATCCGGATGCCGCTGCCAGCATTTCGCGGCCACTACTTGTAAGGCAATGGCCAACGAGTAACTTCGTTCTGCGACCCGGGAAAGCGCACAATTCTCTGGATTAAGGTTACAAATTGGTTTTGAATTTCAGTATCAATCAACTAGTTCGACTGCTGATCCGGCATGCTTATTTCTTCACGGTCATCACAGTAGATTGCTGCGTCCCGTTACCCAATTTTATCGTCATCGCTACATTTTCGCCCAGGCAAGTTGCTGCACTAATACGCATCATCAGATACATACCACTGGGTTTTCAGGTTATTTGCTGATCCGCTGCAATCATTAAATCGTTAAATCGTTAATTTGACGCATATGCATCACCCCATCTTTTATGATGGTTTCATGTAGCTTTATATTTGAAAAAATTTTACTGCTAGGGGACACGATACTCACCGCTTCCTCACCCGTGTTACTAATATTCTTATAAACCGCACGTACCGGTACCGTCAGTGGTAAATTCTTGATCCAAGCATCCTCTATCAACAGGTCGGCTTGAGTGGCCAGAGGACAAAACAGCAGCAGCATCGCATATTTTTGTCACAATTAACGTCTCTCGTGACAGTAGAGGGGAGTCGTTTTTAATCAACACTATTTTGTGTTATTAAGTTCGTCAGATCTCTGGCCACTGCTTCAACACTATCCCGATCGCTGAAAAATAAACCGGCGTATTGAACGTCGGGATCAATTAAAACCACATAGCCACTATGATCTACGGTATACGCGAGATCACCTTCCGACTTCTTCTTGATTTTATGAGAAACACCTAAGGCCGACGTCAGTATTTTTAACTTATCTAGGTCAGCGGTAGCCGCGGTAAAGTCCGGATTAAAATAACTCATATAGGCTGCAAGTGATTCGGGCTTGTCCCGCACCGGATCAACTGACACAAAATATACCTTCACTTCATCCCGCAATTTGGCGGGAATCCGGCTTACTACATTATTCATTTCGCTGAGGGTCGTCGGACACACATCCGGACAGTTGGTGAAACCGAAGAACATCAAGTTCCATTTGCCGCTTAAGCGATCTTTTCCCAAGATTGTTTGGTGATGGTCAATCAATTCAAATTCTGGAAGGACCCGTGTCTCGCTGCCCAGTAACGTGATCACTTCGGTCTCCAAAAATTTGCTGTTACTAGCAACCTCTGCTGAATGACAGAACCCGGCATATACTAAAACCAGCACGTACAACGCTTGAGCCAAAAACTTTTTCATCATGACATCCAGTTTAAAACTATATTATAAACTTGAAACCGTAGGGACAGGAATTTCT
>ERZ807291.6991-NODE-6991-length-13347-cov-6.684923_pt1 | contig 13347 bp, 7 predicted proteins | sample MGYA00521257_ERZ807291 | MGnify/ENA primary metagenome ERZ807291 (study PRJEB31413, sample SAMN03169783) | marine metagenome | biome: Marine; feature: Water; material: Subsurface seawater | place: North Sea | collected 2011-04-28 | depth 1 m m ...
ATACTCGTTCATTAAATCAACCAGACCCGTAGGAGTGAGAAGTTCCGAAAAACTAGAAAACGCCTGAACATCACTAAAAAAAGCAGTAATTTTCGTCTCTTCACCTCCAAGCGATGGCTCTTTTCCCGAAGCAACCATCTCTTCAACCAAATCGGAAGAAACATAACTCCCGAACATTCCCTTCAATCGACCCTTGGCTTTTTGCTCGATTACCACCATTGCAGCTAGTCCAATAAATGAAGTACTTAGCCCCGCACAGGCTGGTGCGGTGATAGGCCAAATTACATGAGATTGAGAAAAGGTTTCGAACCCCAATAACACATATGCAACCAATAGGATAATTCCAGCTGCCTGTACGATACTTGCACGCTTACCCTGATAAACCGCGAGGAATGCCATGAGCAGGCATACGGCTAGAGTAGCAAAGTGATCAACCTTAACAGGTAAGCGATGTATGAATTCTCCGTTTGTCAAAGTTTTGATCAAATTTCCATGAACACTCACCTTGGGGACAACCGAACTATCAAAAGGGGTAGGCGCCAAGTCCTGAAAAGTTTTTTCCTCAGGACCCACCAAAACAATGGCATCTTTGAAGCACTCAAAAAACTTGTTAATTCTCGCCATTTCCTCCTGTTGTAGAACAAGGTTGGCTTTATTTTCAATAATCGCAGTTTCAATTTTACTTTTTTGTGCCAGAAGTTTTTCGTTTTTTGGATCTGCTTCTAGTGCGGTTTCTATTTTCTCTAGGTACTCTGGGCCGTTCAAGCGTTTAATAAATTCGGTCAGAGAATTTAAATTTTCCGATACTTGCTCATGAAATCTACCGTAGTCCAAAATGTCCTTCATCCCACACATCGGGTTGTAGGGGGATAGGACGCTAGGAGGAATAAAGTAGTAAGCAATTCCGTTAACAATAGCTCTTAACTCCTCAAAGTTCGGAATATCAAGATCACTTGGCTTTCCATTGATTAATCTGGTCGCAAAATCCACTAATTCCGGATCGACTCCAAGCACCGTCATAGTGCTAGGCATTTCGGAATCAGCTTTGGGAAGTTCAAGATCCTCTACTCGATGTAGGAATAGCCTGATAATTTGCGGAGCAAGGCCTAGATACTCGACCATATTCTGATCTCCGTAAGCTCGTTTTGCTTCACGAATCAATTTTTTTTCAAGCAATTTGTTCGTCCAAGAAGAAAACCAGTTTACCTCCAACCACTGATCTTCCTCCAGTGGGGCTTCCACTAGAACAGTTCCATCCTTAGCAATCACAGATAAAAGTGTTTGCTCCTTCGATATACGAACATCCTCGTGAGACAAATTGTAATAAGCAAGGAGGGACTCCAAACCCAGCGTATATATATTCGCCTCCTTTATCAAAGGCATCACATTGGGTAAACTATTTACAAGTTCCCCAGGTCCATCTTCTCCACCCTCTCTCCGGTAGACCAAGCGCAGAGTGTCCTCATGTTCGACTAACTCCGTATCAGCCTTTCCCTCTAAGCGTTCAAGCCTTGTTTTCTTTTCATTGTAAGTGTTTTCAATTTCGGCACGAGCTTCTTGTAATTCAGAGAGTTCAAGAGCTGCAAGACCAGTTGCTGGAACTAATTGTTCAAGTTCTGCCTTCTTGTCTGTCAGAAGATTAGTCAAATCATTAAACAATGCGGTTTTTTGTTCATTGCTGAAAAGATTTCCTTCGGTGGAAGAGGATGATTGAACAATCAATTCCTTAAGTTCGTCCCGTCGTTTTTTGCGCAAATCCAGTTGTGGACTGATTACTGCAGAAAGCCCTGGATTAGCCTTTAAAGTATTGGAGAAATTTTCTATTTGTTGAGAGATTCCAGCAAGTTCCTTGGCCCATTCAGCCGCATCATTTCCACTATCCATGCCAGGAGAAAGAAGCGACTTTACCTTACGATAAAGTTCATTTTCTCTAACCTTTCTCGTTTGAATTTGGGCATCAAGAAGAGATGCCAGGGAAGGATTAGCCTTAAGCGTACCACCAAGAGTATCGATTTCCTCGTTTAAAATATCCAATGATTTAAACAGCTCATTGATCGTTGAAATGCTATCTTCTGTAAGGTTTTTTTGCTCACTCTTACTCGCGAGCCCGAATGTTGCTTTGTCTAATTTATCCTCCAAAGATTGAGCCATTGTCTGCACTTCAGTAAGTTCAATCTTCAATTGTTCTATTTGGGATGCATTATCTCGTGGAAGCTCAAAACCTAATACACTTCGCTTCCCGCCAAGTACATTGTACGCATGAGCTTTGCCCCCCGCAGGAAACCACAATGGAACCCATCTTGGTATTTCATCAACAGCCCGAAAAGGTGGAACGGTAAAAGAACCCATCCTTCCAATATAGTCACCGTCGCTAAAACTTTGCAAAGGATAGGTAGGGGCTTCTGGATAACTAAACTTTCCCGATGCTTGCGAGTATCCATCCACAAACATGGGGGGAAATGCACTCGCTTCAATTGACTTAACAAAAGGAGTCGGAACTCCAGAATATAAACAACCAAGAACAACTTTGTCAGGAAAACTTGCAACCAGATCTCCCATGGCCAGATCACTTCGATAGGAGTTTTCTTTGGGTACCATACTCGACATACTTTTGGGGGTAAAACCAAAATCAAAGCCGATGGATCTTGCTTTCCCTTTTTCCAGCAAAGTCATTGCTGTGTCACGGAAAAACGCACGATCCCAAGGTCTTTCCCCTACTCCATCCATCGACAAGGTTTCGGCATCAAAATTCACATAAGTAACTTTGGGAATTCTTGGAACCGAATAATTTCCTTCTACCTTAACCATGTCTGCAGCATCGATTGTAGAATTCTGAGGAATCTCTCCACGGTAGACCATACGCCAATCCACGGTCTTAGTCTTCAGATAATCCAAGTATCCAAAGTGATTAATTGCCATCCAGATTACAGGAATGGGCAAAAGGGCGAAAAAGGTATTTCTGGATTCTTTACTTAGCTTAAACATCTAGATCGAATTTGGGGAACTACAAGATTTATAACCTTGAGCATTTCGAGCACCGCCGAGTCGGCAAGCTGAAAAATTCCTAATTGATTTATCTATGACTCTTTTCCCTTGGACAAATGTCTCCTTTGGTTACGCTTAAATCTTTGTATATCTTTTCATGAACACATCTGAATCTACATCCAAACCTCCTGCTCCCGAAGAGCAGGAAATTATAAAAAGCGAGTCAGCTTGGGTCAGTTTGCTCAAGCAAGAAATAGGTCGAGTCATCGTTGGGCAGAAATATTTGGTCGACCGCCTGATCATGGGCTTACTTGCCAACGGCCATGTCCTCCTAGAAGGAGTTCCCGGACTCGCAAAGACACTGGCAGTTAAAACGCTTGCCGACTGTATAAAGGGAGAATTCAAGAGAATTCAATTTACGCCCGACCTTCTACCCGCAGATGTCATTGGCACCTTAATTTACAGCCCTAACCAAGGGGAATTCACCACCAAAAAAGGCCCGATCTTCACCAATCTTTTGTTGGCCGATGAAATAAACCGTGCTCCGGCAAAAGTGCAAAGTGCTTTGTTAGAAGGAATGCAAGAAAGACAGGTGACAATAGGAGACCACACTTATTCTCTACCCCAACCTTTCCTCGTACTCGCCACTGAGAACCCGATTGACCAGGAGGGCACCTATCCATTGCCAGAGGCTCAGATGGACAGATTTATGCTAAAACTCCTGGTAGACTATCCTGATCGCGATGATGAACTCAAAATCCTCAATGCCAATGCGACCTCAGCTGTACCTGAACAAGTCAACGCAGTTGTGGATGCAGAAACTATCTTTCACTCACGCAAATTAATTGATCAAATTTACCTGGATGAAAAGCTCAAAGGTTATTTGGTGGACTTAGTTCTGGCTACCCGCAAACCAAATGAGCATGGCGCATCCGAACTCGAGTCATTTATACGCTTTGGGGCATCACCACGTGCAACCATTAGTTTAGCAATGGCTAGCAAAGCGATGGCCTTTATGCAGGGGCGAAGTTTTGTTACTCCCCAAGATATTAAAGATATCGCCCCCGATGTTCTAAGGCATCGGGTTATTGTTACCTACGAAGCAGAAGCGGAAAATGTGGATAGCGATCAAGTTATCCAGAAAATTTTAGAAACCATTCCCGTTCCTTAATCGTATCCGCTAAACAAGCCTGTCGATTGGCCAAGGATAAGTTAGTACCAATGAATGAACCTGAACCCGAGTTCACACGGGAAATTCTGCGTAAAGTAAGGCAGATCGAGATTCGCTCGAATCGCTTAGTTTCGGAAGTTCTTGCAGGATCCTATCATAGTGCGTTCAAAGGCCAAGGAATTGATTTTGAAGAGGTTCGAGAGTATCAACCGGGCGACGAAGTTCGTACAATTGATTGGAATGTTACGGCCAAAATGAACGCCCCCTTTGTTAAACAATACCGAGAAGAACGAGAATTAACCATCATACTCGCAGTGGATGTCTCGGCAAGCTCGTCTTATGGATCCAACCGGCAAAGCAAAAGAGAAAAACTTGCCGAGCTTGCAGCACTCCTTGCCTTTTCTGCAAACCGGAATGGGGACAAAGTCGGAATGGTGCTATTCACCGACGAAGTAGAGATATACCTTCCTCCGGCCAAGGGGCAACAGCATGTCCTTCGAATTCTCCGGGAAATCCTTTTTCATCCTTGCCATTCAAAAAGAACTGAACTGAGTTCCGGTGTTCGGTTCATCAATCAAGTCATACGTCGAAGAGCCGTGGTCTTTCTTTTGTCAGATTTTATTCTTGTTGAAAATTCTGGTGAGGAAGAATCAAGAATGGAAGTTTTTCTTCAACAAATTTCTGCAACACGCAGAAAGCATGACCTTGTATGTGCCCACATCCACGACCCGGCAGAAAAAATCATTCCTAATGCTGGATTGGTTGAATTGGAAGACTGCGAAAGTGGAGAGACATTTACCGTGGATACTTCCAATGCGAGCTTTCGTAAAGAGTACATAAATAATTACGCCAAGGAAGAGGAAATGCTTCATGCCAATTTACGAAAGCGCGGCATTGATGCTTTCAATTTCTCAACCTCAGATGATTACGCACTTGCACTCCAGGACTTTTTTCGAATGAGAGAAAAACGCCGCCACTAATGACCTTATTCATCTCGTCTAAAAAACCATACCTTCTCGACCCAAAAATAGAGACGGATACACCCTTGCCTGTTTTCAAATCAGTTTCTGAAATTTTAGGCGAACATATTTGGTGGATTACATTCCTTGCTCTTTTACTTATAGGACTTTCGGTGATATGGATTTGGAAAAAAAGACTGAGCGACCGCCCCACTGAGAAAGTAGAGGCTCCGAGAATAGACCCATATGCAGAGGCAATGAGAGAGCTCGATGCCTTGCAATCTCTTAATCCTCAGCCTTTAGCGAAGCCTTATGTTTTTAAGCTGTCAGAAATCCTCCGGCTTTATGTGGAGAGAAAATTCAGTCTACCCGCTCTTGAACAAACTGGAGAGGAATTTATCCGGGAGGTCTTGGTGCATCCTTTTCTTCAAAAAAATTTTGAACAACCCCTTCGGGCATTTGTAGATAAAGGAGATCGTATCAAATATTCCCCAGTATCCTGTGATGGTCATGAGCTAAAAGAATTACTGGAATCAGCCAAGTCCTTCATTCACAGTGCTCAGTCAAAATGGGAAAAGGAACAAAGCCCCAAAGAAGTTAAGGAAACTCTTTCAGAAAAGACTTACAAAATTAGATGAACAATTGGTTCGAAAACTTTCTTTTTGGGGAACCTGCCTGGGCTGTACTTCTCATTTTACTTCCCTTGCTTGCTTTGGTTCGGAAAAAAAGGGGTAATGGCATTAGGCCAGCAATTAGATTCCCTACCATTTCTCAGTTGCCCAATACTTTTTCCAGAAAAACAAAAAAGTGGATTTGGCTGCCCTCCCTTTTACGAACCTTGGCATTAATCTGCATGATTGCAGCACTTTGTCGCCCACAATTAGACAAAAGTACACGCACTGTTTTTTCCAGTGGTGTAGATGTTGTACTTGCGGTCGACCTCTCTGCCTCGATGCTCGCTTTAGATATGAGCGAAACTAGAAGCCAGGAAGTTACCCGCCTGGATGTAGTAAAAGAAGTACTCAAGGATTTCATCGACAAAAGAAAACATGATCGCATTGGGTTGGTCGCATTTTCAGTCGCACCCTACCTAGTTAGCGCTCTTACTTTGGACAAAGAACATCTCCATAAAAACTTAGAACGGTTACGAGTAGGCCTTACCCATGAAACAGGAACCAATCTTGGGTCTGCATTGGCTGAAGGAATCAACCGTCTGCGACCGCTTCAGTCCAAGTCAAAAATCCTTATTCTACTAACAGATGGCAAAGATGAGCCCACACCTCCACATAGTCCATTAATTTTTGCACACGGAGCCAAAGAAGATGGAATTAAAATTTACACCATTGCCATTGGTACCAACACACAAACAAGAACCTACCTGTTCGACCCATCCACTCGAGATTTACTGCGGGCTCAAAATGGTCTTCCCATTGTTCGTATGGCTCAGTACCCAGTGGATGAGGAAATATTAAGCAACATTGCCAAGACAACTGGAGGGGCATTTTTTCAGGCTAGGGACGAATCTTCCCTAAGATTGATCTACGAAGAAATCGATCGCTTGGAAAAAACAGATGTCGAAATGCAAGTAAACGCACTCTTCGATGATCTTTATCTTTGGCCACTTGGAGCCGCTATCCTTTTACTTATTCTTGAATTTATTCTTTCCCGCACAATTTATCTTAGAATTCCATGAGTTATTTCGTTCGGCCTGAAATTCTTTTTTTGATTCCCTTGGTAGTAGGGGGGTTACTCTTCCTCCATTTTCGAAGTCGCAAATCTGCAAAGAAAAGGATTCGTCTTCTTGTTGCCGAGAAGTTTCAAGAAAAGTTGATCCCTCTTCTTTCTCGCAAGCGAACCTCGGTCAAAACCGGTCTTATCCTTACAGCAACTACATTTGCCATCCTTGCATCCTCCGGTCCCCAATGGGGTTCATCGAAAAGATCCTTATCACCCAAAGGCATTGATTTGTTGATCGCTGTAGATGTGTCAAAAAGTATGCTTGCCCAGGATGTTCCACCTAATCGCCTGGAAAGAGTTAAACACATTGTATCCAATCTACTCGAGCAGGTTACAGGGGATCGACTTGGACTAATCGTTTTCTCGGGCACTTCATTTCTGCATTGCCCTCTTACCTTGGATCATCAGGCATTTTCAAAAACGCTCAACGAAGTAAAAGTTGGCCTGATTCCTAAGCTTGGTACAGACTTGGCACAGCCCATAGATGAAGCAAGAAGATCATTCTCAAAGGATGACCAAGACAAATTTTTGGTTTTAATATCTGACGGCGAAGATCTCGAAGGGCGTGGACTTATGCAGGCCAAGGAAGCGGCAAAAGAGGGTATTCGTATCTTCACAGTCGGTATCGGTTCAGCAGAAGGTGCCCGGATTCCCGAAAAAATAAATACGAATGATTTTCTAAAAGACAGAAAAGGGAATGAAATCCTCACTAAGCTCGACGAATTGTCACTGAAGAAGATAGCTCAAGCCACTGGTGGACGCTATGTTGCCCTCGGGTCAACGGGGGAAGGTTTGTCCCATATCTTTTCCGAACTTCAATCCATTGGCCAAAAAAAACGCAGAGAACAATTATCTACTGAATTGCCAATCGATCGTTTCCAATCTTTCATTCTTATCGCATTTCTCTTCCTTATCTTTGAATCATTAACGACTTCAGCAAAGATTAAAATAGCCCGCGGAACTCTTCATAGTTTACTCATATGCATTACCTTGTTCGGGGGGTGCCTTTTGCCAGACAATGTACAAAAAGCAGAAAAAGCCCTTGCTCAAGGACTGCCCCTTGAAGCAGCCAATCATTACCTTGCTGAAATCGATGCAATTAAAAGGAAAAAAGGGCGGCCCGGACCCAGCCTATTACTCAACATAGGACTGGCGTATTCCCGTGGTGGTGCTTACCAAAAAGCTGAAGAATTTTTAAACTCTGCCCTTGATCAATCCGACAGCCCGGGTTTGCACTCGAAAGCCCTTAACGCACTTGGAAACTTACATTACCGCATGGCCAACAACTACCTTGATCAGCAAAATGTCAACTCAGCTAGAAAGACTTGGGAACAGGCATTAAATCATTATCGAGAGGCTTTATCTTTGGACGGCAATAAAAAGGCTCAAACAAACCTCGAATCTTTAAACCGCCAAATTCAAGGGCGCATAGAGTCAATGGTTTGCAAAATGATGGGACTTGTATGGAGAGATATTGACGGAAATGGAAAAAAAGATTCAAACGAACCTTTTCTCAAGGCTCATATATTTTGGGACAAGGACGGGAATGGAGAGATGAACGCCACCCTCGAACCCTCAATTCCAACTAACGAAGAAGGCCAATTTGCCTTCGAGTGGATATCAGCTGAATATCCTGCAAGCCTCCATCTTGGTTCGGTTCTAATCGATAATAACCAAAGCAAGGAATTAAATGTCTTACTTCCCCTATATCCACCGCCCCCACCACCTTTTGATTCCACACAAGCTCGAAATTACTATGTGGATATTCCCTCATCCGGGTCTCAATTCCTTCCTATGCCTTGGCGTGCAGCTCCAATTATTAGAGGAAAAGTATGGAATGACACCAACCAAGACGGAAAGTTTGATGCGAACGAAAGCGGTCTAGCAACTGCCAGCTTATTTTTGGATGAAAATGGAAACTTGCAACCAGATGAAAATGAAACATCTTTTAAGCCGTCTCCAGAGGGTGATTTTGCACAAGTCGTTCCGCCAGGGCAATATTCATTGTGTATAAAACCAGACTCCCCAAATGGCAGGGTCACTTGGCCTGTTGAAAATAATAACGCCTACCTGACTTGGGTAAATTTTGAAAACTCACCGGATCCATTACTTTTTGGAATTTTTGATCAACAAGCAGGTAATAATTCATCTCAATCTGAACAATCCGAAAACAAAGATCAGGATGATGGTCAATCAGGTGAGAATAAACAATCGAACTCGGGCGATGAGAATGTAAAAGAATTGGCGGAACCCACACCCGATGAAGTCAGCGGTCTATACGAACGACTACTCCAAGAAATGGAATCTAAAAGTGAGCCTTTGCCACAAGAAATCCAATCAATAAAGGCGGTGGGAACCGGTCGAGATTACTAAGATTTTGAAATACTCATTCCATTTTTTCATCATCCTTTTTGGAACTTCTATCTGTATCTGGGGGCAAAACAATAATCTTAGGGTGGAAACTCTTTTTGAACCGGCCACCATTACCCTGTCTAATTCGAGTATTTACAAAATTATTATTCATGGAAGTCAGGAAAGTCCGGTTGGGTCGGTACCCTCTGTCTCCGGGTTGCAATTTTCCAAGACTCCCCGAACATTTCGTTCCGCATCTTTTATCAATGGCGTACCCGCAGTACGATTCGAACTTTCATTCGAAGTCAAACCTCAACGAGAAGGCACTTTTAAACTTCCAGCATGGAACCTCAGGGTGGGCAAGCAAACCTGCCAGGCACCCTCGACTACCCTTCGGGTTCTACCTCCCAGTCAAAGAGACAAAGTTCGACAGGCAGAGCAAAAAAAACGCAACCAAGACCTAAGTGAAGCTGCATATTTAGATTTTTCAATCACTCGGCCTTATATGTTTGAAGGAGAGACCATGGAGGGCCAAGTAAGCCTGAATATTTGGAATAGGTTGCCGGTTACGAGAATAGATAGAATACCGACCAAAACTGGCGATGGCTTTTCCATTACTGAACTCGGGCAACCAGTTGAAAAAAGAAATGTTCCGAAGAATGGAAAAAACTATAATTCATACAATTGGAAATTTGGCATAACCGCCGCCCTACCTGGCATACAATCGATCTCCTTTTCATCCGTTCTCAGAGTGCGGGTGAAGCAAAACCGGAACTCTCCTTTGGGCAATCCGTTTTTCAGTGATCCATTCTTCGGCTTTGGAAGCGAGGAAGGCTTAGAAGTTGGCTCAGACCCATTGACGGTTGAAGTTCGATCCCTACCCACCGATTCGCGCCCCAAGGGATTTGCTGGTGCCATTGGAATCTTCACCCTCGCTTCCGCAATCGACAAAGACCGCGTGTCCCTTGGTGACCCTGTTCGCCTTACCTGTAAAATAAAGGGTAAAGGAAATTTCTCAGCTATGCCCGCCCCTCCTGTATCCCTCGGAGAAGATTTTAAAGTTGGTCCACCCGCATTTAGTTTTGATGGTTCTACATCAACCCTCCATCAAGGCGTACAAAGTTTTGAGTATGTCATCACGCCGTTGCGACCTGGATTGCTGGAGATTCCACCCATTCCATTTTCATTTTTTAATCCAGATAACGAAGTTTATACCAGCCTAACCTCCTCGCCACATCCTTTGCGCGTTGATCCAGGCGAAAAGTGGATGGAACCATCTTCAGTAGAAGTCAGCCAATCGGATGAGAAATCCACAAGCTCGGCAAATAATATGTTTCAAACGGAATCGGAACCTGGAGAATGGGTATCGTCCATCTCAATAGAGGACCCCCTTTCATCGAAGATGTTTTGGGGTGCACAGGCAGTTGGACTTCTACTCTTTTTGTCCGTTCTGTTTTTTAGGCTTAAAAACCGGAACCCCTTAATGGAAGAGCTAAAACTTAAGGACAGAGTACTCAGTAACAAATTGCGGGAAACGGTTAAGCACAAGGACCGTGCTGGCTTTTATAAATCACTGCGAAGAAGGATTCGCCTACGAGCAGGCATGGTATGCCCGGGTGCCAATCCTTCTGCCCTTTCCAACAAGGAATTGTTGGCCTTATTAAAAGCTCGCGGATACTCTCAAAATCTACTTGATGAGATTTCTAAACTCCTGCAAATCTGCGAGGATCATGAATATGCAGGGGGTGTCAAAAATACAGATTCTCTCGAAAGCGAATTATCCCGGTCACAATCCATCATTCGCAAACTCAAATGAACCACCGTTCAACCGCACTCTGGCTACTTCTTACTTTTGTACTGCTGTACTCAAATATATTTGGGGAATCTGGTGACCGGGCTTTTTACGATGCCGTGCGTGCGGAAGCCTCCGGAGATTTGCAACTAGCCAGATCAATCTATGAAGAATTGGCTGAAAATCAGCACTCGGCAAATCTGCACGCAAACTTGGCAAATTTATATTTCAAGCTGGAAGACTATGGAAGGTCCATTCTCCACTTTCGAAAGTCCTTACTCCTTAATCCTGAAAATCGGGAATCTATTTCCAATTTGTCTTTTGCCATGGAAATGAGTGGCGTTAAAAAAGCTGAATCCCTAAAGACTAACCCCGCCTTTTCAGCTACTGCTCAGTTCATTTGGGCCAGTTGCTTCACCATCTTGTTATGGGGAGGTTTTTTACTAATCGCCTTGCTTGTTCCAAGACGCTTAAACTCGACTACTCTGACAGGCTATACACTTCTTTGGGCAGGCACATTAAGCTTTTTAGCATGGGGGTGGCAGGAATCGAGAGAACAGTTTAATTTTCTGCGAAGGGAGGTCATCAGTGTAGCAATTAAATCTGATGGTAAAAACGCACCAGTTCCCCTGCGCCGTTTTGCCGGTAAAGGAAGTAATTACAATACCATGGTCAACCCAGGAACTAGTCTATTTTTGGATCTTGATCGCTCGGGTAACCCCCGAATGCACCAAGGACCAGATGGGGAAAAATGGTTTCTTGCTCGAAGTAAAGATGGAGCAAACAAAGGTTGGATTACTGAGCTTGAATTTGGAAAGATTATAGAACTTTGACCATCATAGATGTACTAATATTTCGGAACCCCTTAGAATCAGATTAAAATTTCAGGATCTATCTTTTCAAGGGCAACATATTTAGCTTTAAATTTTCCCTCCACTACTTCTCGAATTACTGGTGGTAATTGATCTACACGTCCTTGAACTTTTTCTGGGTCCACCGTTCGCAATTCCTCGAAAGGCGTTAAAAGCTTTTTACTTTCAGAAACATCAGGAAGGTTACCTGCTTTTTCCTCTTGCTTAGAGTTTATCGGACTAACAATCTCAGCACTCGTAGGAGTTGTAGGGTTTTCATCGGCAACTATGACTTCCTCGGATCCTGCTTCCTTACTGGGCACTAAATCCTCAAGGGCATTTGAAATAGGATCTGCCTTCTGCCTGGGTAAAGAATTTCCCTCAGACGGAATTATACTTTTTTTTTTAGCTCCCTCAGGAATTACCTGAGAAATTTTCCTTATCACCTGATCAATCGAACGAGTTCTTCCAGCTTCCACTGCCCGAAACAAGGTAACTTCAAAGTTTGCTTTTTCAGAAAGTCCTAAACGAACAAGAGATTCTCCCTCACGCAAAGCGTCAAGCATTCGGGTAAGTTGCTCAGCAGAAACTTCCGGACTGGACCCACGAAGAGATTCAATCAATGCCTCCCGGTGGCGTTCTGACAAATCAAGCAACGCCCGATAAAAGTCTATGCCCTCTTCAGCAAATGCATCCGTTACCTGTAGAATCGTATCATAATCCGCAGCAATCATGGACTTGAACAGCTTATTAATTCGGTCTGGTGCAGCCAAGCCATAGACCTCCAAAACATCCTGTTGCACAATTTTCCTACCACAAAAAGAAATCATCTGGTCTAGTATGCTTTGAGCATCCCGCATCCCACCCATAGCCATGCGGGCAATTGCTTCCACGGCTTGTTCATCGGCATCAATTTCCTCCGCTTTGCAAATCTCTAAAAGTTTATGGATGATTAAATCTGCAGGAATGGATCGGAATTCAAACCGTTGACAACGAGATACAATTGTGGGCAATACCTTTTGCGATTCAGTAGTTGCAAATACAAATTTCACATGTGGGGGTGGTTCTTCCAATGTTTTTAACAATGCGTTAAAAGCCTGCTGACTAAGCATATGTACCTCATCGATCACATAAATCTTAAAACGGCATTGGGAGGGTGCATATTGACACTCGTCCCTAAGATCACGAACCTGCTCGACGGAATTGTTGGATGCCCCGTCAATTTCAATTACATCCAAGCATCTGCCCTCCATAATTGCCTGTCCGATTTCGGAACTCTCTGGAACTTCTAAAGTTGGACCATCTTCCCAGTTTAAGGATTTTGCAAATAAACGAGCAGATGTCGTTTTTCCTGTGCCCCGTGGACCTACAAATAGATAGGCATGAGCAATTCTGCCCAGTTCAATAGCATTTCCCAGCGTGCGCACCACATGATCTTGCCCCACTAGTTCAGAAAACTGCTTGGGTCGCCAGCGACGGGCAATTACTTGGTATGCTGCT
>ERZ807291.6993-NODE-6993-length-13345-cov-5.808578_pt1 | contig 13345 bp, 20 predicted proteins | sample MGYA00521257_ERZ807291 | MGnify/ENA primary metagenome ERZ807291 (study PRJEB31413, sample SAMN03169783) | marine metagenome | biome: Marine; feature: Water; material: Subsurface seawater | place: North Sea | collected 2011-04-28 | depth 1 m m ...
TTAGGTGAAGCTCTTCTTTTAGGTGAAGCTCTTCTTTTAGGTGAAGCTCTTCTTTTAGGTGAAGCTCTTCTTTGACTACCAAATGACAATTTCATACTTTATATAATTAAACAAATATTATAAATTTAACTTTATTATTCAAAAAATATAATAAGTAGCTGGGAAGATGAAATATTTTTTCCTTTTATACAAAAATTAACTTAACAATTTTTTATTTCTATTTTTATTAACATTATATTTTGCTTCTTCTAATTCTTTTAAATATTTATTCTGATTACTAATATAATCTTTTTCTTCTTTACTTAATTCTATTTTATTTTCTCTTTCTTGTAATAATTTATTTAATTTGTAATCTAAATCATCATTAACAGATTCTTTTATTTCTTCTAAATCTGTAATTAAATACTCATTTCGTGTATCAGTATAATATTCTCCTGAATAATCAGATACATTATTTATTCCAAATTCATATAAATTATTATGATATTCTCTTTGTTTTAAAATTAATTTATTATCATTTTGGTTTTTATCTTTATTTTCAAGTTTATAATGTATTGAATATGGTTCATCTATACATTGTTTTGGATGTACTTTATTAAATTCTTTATTAAATGATTCTAAATCTTTTATATTTTCATTGTTTTTAATAAAAATATCATCAGAGTATTCAATTTCACATTTAGGCAAATCAATTTCTGTAATATTTAATTTCTTTTTTATATTACTAAAAGCCTCTTGAATTTTTTTAAATGATAATATTCTTTCTTCTTTTGTTAAACTTTTAATTATAATAATAGAATCGGGATGATAAATTCTCGCAAGTTCGTGATACGCATTCTTTATAACTCTATAACTTGAATCATTTGTTACACCTAATATATCATAATCTGATAACTCCATTAATTATAATATATTTATTAATTTTAATTATCCAAACACATTTTCTAATGAATAATATACTTGTAAAAATCCATTTTCAGATTTATATTTATTATATATATCTGAAATTAACATTCCTGCTGATAATAATATATTTTTATTTATAAAAAAAAATAATGCTGTCTCTTTTTTTATATCTAATTGTTTTCTAATAATTTCAAAAAAATGACCAAAAGTAAAACTATTTGGAATAATATATTTGTTTTTTTTTAGTTTTGGTGTAGTATCATATTTAGTATCAATTAAAATTGGAATAGACTTTGGATATTTTTTTAATACTTTATCTGCTTCTTCTTTTGTATTAGTCATTATTAATAATAATAATTATAATATTTATTATTAATAATGAAACTTATTATATTAATAATTGTAATAGTAATAATACTACTAAGTATTTTATTAATTGTTAAAAACGATAACTTCACTTCATCACATAATAAAAAAATATGTTGTAATAAGCAAGGTAAAAATATTAATTGTGATAATAAAAATGCTATACAAAAAGTATGTGATACATTAAAAAGTCCTTATTTTTATTGTAATAAGACATTTACAAATCCTGTAAGTGAAGGCGGGTTTGGGTGGGATATTCCAAAGACTATTGAAAATAATTACTGGAAAGATTATTTTATAAATAATAAAGGATTCAGTTCAGAAAATGCATTTCTTGTATCAAAAACTCCAAGTAAATATTTTAAAAGACTGATAAATAATTGTTCTTACAATAAAAAAATTAAATGTTATTTAGCACAATCTTTATTAAGTATGATACCAAGTAATCCATTAATTAATTCTTCAAATATACATTTATTTCATTCCGGAATATTATTTGTTAAAGATGATGGGAAAAAGGAAAATATTATAAACCCAGAAGATATACTTTGTTCTCTTGAATTATGGGCTTCGGGTGATTCATTAATCGGATGTTTATTACCAACAATAGATGATAATGGTATAATTTTAGATGATAAACGTTTTGATATTATAATGCAAGCACCGCAAGCTCTTGGATGTTCTCCCAAAGACTATTGGAAAGACCATTTTAATACTCATTATTATTTAGGTACTACTACTTCTGATATTTTAGAAAAATTATATATATCCTCTTCTAAATATAATAGTGATACATATATATTAACAAGTTTAATTAAAAGTAAAATGTGTTCATCAGAAAAAGACTATCTTAGTCGTAATATTATTAGTACAAGTAGTAGTGATTATATTCCTGGTTTTACGTGTGATAGATATTGTATAGAAGTTATAAAATATTTATGCAAACATGACCCATGTAATTTTAATGTTAATATATTTAATAATTTAAATTTTAATGATTTTCAAATTATATATAAAAATATTGAAATACTTGATGAAAGTGATATAATAAATAGTAAAAATTTAATAAATGAATACACAAGTAAATTAAGTAACTCTTTAATAAATAAAACATTTACGAATCAAGGTGATACACATTTAATTAATTATGATAATGTATTAAATAAATTATTCAGAATCTTTTTTCCTTTATTTTTTCACTACATTTTTAAAAACTCCAATACTATGTACACAATAGTAACAATAGATAATCAAATTAGAATAGCAAAAGTAGAAGTAGAATATCCTTTTATACAAGGTGTTTATGGTTCTTGTTCTGGTTTATTAATAAAATAAAACATTTACTTATTACGTGATACAGTACTATTTAGACAAAACCAACTAAATTTAAAAATCATCAAGAATTGTTATATTACTTAATCCAGTATTAACTTGTTCTGCTCTATTATATTCAGTAACTCTTTGTTCAAAAAAATTAGTTTTACCATCTAAACTAATAGTATCCATAAATGAAAAAGGACATGTAACAAAGTATAATTTAGAATATTCCAATTGATTTAAAAGTCTATCACTAACAAATTGTATATATTGAATCATTTTTTCTTTATTCATTCCAAGTAAATTACATTTAAGACTTTCAGTAATAAATCTAATTTCAATATCAATTGCTTCCCTGAATAATGAATGAACCTCTTCTTCGTTTAATCTATTAATAGTATAAGAATAAAGAAGTACTGAAAATTCAACATGAAGTGATTCATCTCGGGCAATTAATTCATTACTTTTAGCAAAAGCTTTTGTCATAAGTCCTTTATTATTTTTTAACCAAAATATTGCACAAAAACTTCCTGCAAAAAAGATTCCTTCTACGATAGCAAATGCTATTAATCTTTTTGCAAGAGGAATACTTGAATCTAACCATTTTTCAGCCCATCTTGCTTTTTCTTGAACTGCTGATAATTTCTCAATAGCATTAAATAACTGGTCTTTACGTATTGGGTCTTTAACATATGTTTCAATCATAAGAGAATAGCACTCGGAGTGAATGTTTTCCATCATTGCTTGAAATCCATAACATGTACGAATTTCGGGTACTTGAATTTCTTTTGAGAAATTACAGTTAATATTTTCAAAAATAATACCATCAGAACCTGCAAAAAATGCTAAAATGTTTTCAATAAATTCTCTTTCCGATTCATTTAATTTATTAAAATCTGCTATATCAGCTGAAAAATCAATTTCTTCCGCGGTCCAAAATGCCTGTTCTTGTTTTTTATACATTTCCCATACTTTATTATATTCTATTGGAAAAAGTACATATTTTCTTGACGATTCTTTTGTAAGTGGTTCTTGAATCATTATTATAATATAGTAAATTTTATTCTTTAAATTAAATTTTTAATAATAAACAAGTAAATAAATTAGCATTTTAATAATTATAACTATAAATATTAAAATGATAATGTTTAATAAATTAGAAACAATCTGCAATAAATTAAATAATATAGAAACTAAACAAAATAATATGGACACTAAATTAAATAATATGGACACTAAATTAAATAATATAGAAACAATCTGTGATAAATTAAATAATATAGAAAATAGAATTAAATGTATTGAAATTAAATTAGAAGAAATATCAAAAGAAACAAAAAGAATGGATTCACATGTTTCTTTTGTAGAAGATATATATACAAAAGTAAAAAGCCCTTTTCATTTTTTAATGAATAAAACTGATAATTTAATTAATAAAAAACAAATAAAATAAAAATACATTAGTAAGAGTAATGTTAATCATAATTTTAAGTATAACTGTAATTGTTTCTATTGTATTAACAATTTTAAGTCTTCTAAAACCATGTGTTAAAAAAGCACCAAGTTGCCCGACACCTTTTAAGCCAGATATTCCCAACATCCCCATTAAAGTGTTACTTCCAAAATTTACAAGTGCTCCAAGTAAGGTTTCTGGAAAGTCAGTACCCACGGACTATTGTGAAGATTCATCTGGAAAATATAAAGGTGGAACTTTTAGTGGCACAGATTTACGTGCAAATGCTTTACAAGAAAGTTTAAATACTGGAAAAAATATAAATGTTGGAACTGAGAATGTTTTTCTAATTGATAAAGCTACGAACAACACAATAATAACACCGAATACACTATGTAAAAATATAAATAGTATGAAATATGATAGTAATACTACTAAGTGGAAAGAAGCACCAATATATGTAAAAATTAAATAATTAGTAATTAATAAATGAAAACACAATTAATTTTTTTTGATTCAATAGATGAAAGTAAGAAAGGTACATTAAGAGGTCTAATTGTTATTATCTCTTTAATAATATTTGATTTAATATGGTTTTACTTTACAAAAAGATATTATCCAATTACAAAAAAGGTAAATTATTTTACTGCATTTTTATCTTATTTAATATTATGTTCCGCAATAGCTGTACAACAGCCGGGGAATTATTTAGAGGCATTAGTTTATTCAGCGTTGGTTGGTTTTGTAGTTTATGGAATATTTAATTTAACAAATTATTCAATACTTGCAGAGTGGAAGTTTTCAATAATGACAATGGATATTATATGGGGGATAATTAATTGTGCTATCGCAGGTTCAATATTGTATTATATTTATAATAATTTATTTAAGACAATTAACTAAATATGTCAATCCAAATATTATACCTAATGTTACAAAAATAATTATAATATCAATTAATGTATTATTCATATTATAATTATTATTAATATTAAAAAAATAATTTTATTTATTATAATGAAAGAATGTAAATACACAAGAATATTTAAATTTTATGATTTATTAACAATGTTATTTTGGTCATTTGTATTAATAGCATGGATATTTCCAGAAACTGCACTTTTTAATATTTTATTTTTATTACCTTTGGTTTATTTTATACATATATTACCATTTCACCCATTTGAAATAGTTAAAAACGAGCTATGCCCGGATGAATTAAAAAAATCAAAAGAATCAAATACAGCAAAAGGTACAGTCAATGGAATACAAGATAAATTTTCTAAATTCTGTACTTTTAGTCCTATATCTCATCAGGGATTTATGTTATTTGGATTTATTAGTAGTATTTTATCATTATATATAAGAGGATATATAAAATTAAATAATAATAATACTAATACTAATACTAAATGAAATAATAATACTAATAATAATAATAATACTAATTATGTTATCTTGTAGTTTTAGTTATAATTTACAATATAATATTAATTATGAATACCAATACTTATTTAATAACTGTCAAATTAGTAATAAAGAATTTGAAAATAAAAAAGAAATTCAAAATAAAAAAGAAATTCAAAATAAGAAAGAATTTGAAAATAAGAAAGAATTTGAAAATAAGAAAGAAATTCAAAATAAAAAAGAAATTAATAAAATAATACATGAACTAATAGATATTGTTATTAATATAATAGATGATGAAATAATAAATGAAGAAGTTCTAAAACAAATAAATCAAATTGATATTAAAGAATTCATTTTTTATAATGATTAATTAAATAAACATTAATAAAATTAATGCACCAACAATTTTCCATTTTTTAAAAATACTAAATATTAAAATTAGAAACAATAATAATATTATATAAACTGTATATTCATATTTATTAATTCTTATTAGAGGATATTTCAAAATATTTTCAACCGTTTTATCTGAATAATTTGATATTTTAATATTTTTAAACAATTCATGAATAATTTGTTTATTTTTAGTTTCTTTTCTATTAATAGATATATTTTCATTTGTTTTAAACAAATTTTTATCAGTAACTTTCAGAGATATTATATTTCTTAAATGTAAAATGTATAAATCTGCATCAACATATCCAAATATAGTAGAATAATTTTTTAATAAATATTCAATTCTATCATTTTTAATCAAATAAGCAGCTACTGATATAAATAATAATCCTTTAAAATCTGTATGCAGCTTATAAATATCAAAATTATCATCTTTAATTTTATTTATTTTTCTTAAAACATTTTTTTTATTAACATATGCATCATCTTCAAGAATTAGAGAAACCGGATATTTATCTTTTGAATCATCATATTCTTTTTTTGCTCTTTTCCATGCATTTAAATGCGCGATTCTTGAACCAATTATATTTTTAGGTCTAAGAGGAAATTGTTTTAAATCTTCTTCTGTTGAACGAACCCCAGGAACAATAATTGGTTTAATTTTATTATCAGTTAAAGATTTATATTCATCTGTTTTAATATAATCTTCTTCTTTTTTTAAAGTAATAACAAATGCTATCATTTACTAAAATATTAATATTATTAAATTAATAATAATACGTTAATATAATAATGATATTAATATTTTTAATTATAATTTTGGTAATATTAAGTTTAATATTATTAATAAAAAACATAAAATTTAAAGATAAATATATTGATTATGATAATAATATTAATGATATTCCTAAAATAATTCATAAAATACTTATACAAGATAAAAATGTTATTAATACTGATACTAATACTGATACTGATACTAATACTGAATTAGATAAAAATGTAAAATTTGCACTGAATTCTTGGGAAAAAATGAATAAAAATTATATAATAAAGCATTGGAATTTAAATAGTATTCGAGAATATTTAAAAAAATTAGATTCTAATTTATTATATTACTTCGATAAAATAAAAGCATATGCAGGTAAAGCTGATTTTTTTAGATATATTATAATTTATAATGAAGGTGGATGGTATTCTGATTTTAAACAAGTATGCTTACAAAATGGAATACTTGATAAATTAAATAATTCAAAAAGAAGTAATATTGTATTATTTAAAGAAGCTTATTTAGCAAATTATACTGATAATATTTTTAATTTATTTAATTATAAAAATAATTTTTGTATATTAAACAGTTTTTTTGGAGCAGTTAAACATAATATTATATTAAATGAAGCTATTTATATGTGCATACATAATATAAAGAATGAAATTTATAAAAATAATTTTTTATCTATGCTTGGTCCATGTTTATTAAAAGATGTTATTAAAAAACTTAAAATAAATCCAAGTATATTGTCCGGATATGCGTATTTTCATTTTTTACCTGAACCAAATTTGTATATAAAATCATATAAATTTGGAAAAATAATTCAACATAAATGTTCTGGTTGTGGATTAACCGCAAATTGGAAAAATGGTAATAATTATAAAAGTTTATGGAAAAATAAAACATTTTATAATAATTACTGAATAAAAATAAAATTAATAAAAATAAAATTAAGTAAAATAAAATTTATATATATTATATGCCTGAACCAGATAATGGCTTAGATTATTATATATATAAATATTTAATTAATCCAATAGCAGAAAGTACATGTTATTTATCTCCTAATACAGTTACAACATTTGGATTACTTTTAATTATTCCGTTGTTTTTTAATATTATACGCAAAGAAAGTATAATTTTAGGTATAGTATTATATACTATAATATATTTACTTGATTGTTTAGATGGAGCTATTGCAAGAAAATGTAAAACGGGGTCTCATTTTGGAGCTATATATGATTGCTCTGCGGATTTTATAAAACTAATAATATTAGTTATATCTATAATTATGTTATATTCACGTGGTAATTATTTACAATTATTTATTATTATTATTAGTAGTATATTTATGTTTGTACCGTTTATTATGAATATATTTTCTGAATTACAAAATAAAAGAAGTACAAATAATAATTATTTTAGTAATAAAATAGAAAAGTTTTTTCATGATAACGGTATTATAGTAAATATAGTATTTATTTTAGTAATAAAACTAATGTTTTAATTTTACAAATAATAACAATACTTAAATTAATAAGACTTAAAATTTAAAAGTATAAATTATTTAGTATGGATATCGTTATTCAAAATGGTAAAATCAACTTTACTGAAATGAAGCGTCAACAGGAAATAAAAGAAACAGCTGATATTATTAAAAAAGATTATTCAAATTTTGATAAGAATATTTGTGGTCCATATTATGATATACAAGATGCACATTTGCATGTATGGAGAAGAGCAGAACAAATTCAAAATTTCCGAGGACCACAGGAACAAAAAAGATTTCAATTTGAAAAGAAAGCTTATGATAAAAATAATAAATTTTGCAGCATTTGTCATTGTAAATTAATAAGTAATCCAGCTTTTGCTCAATTAAAAAAACCCATTATTCCCAAAAAGAGTAATCCAGAACAAATTACAAATAAAAAAAATCAAGATTATTCTAATAAATGGATAAATTTTTATGATTGTTATAAAATTCCAAAAAATAATTTGTTAAAAGTTAAATTGCAAAAAGAAAAAATAATTAATAATTATTACAAAATGGTCTATAAAATGTTAAATAAACCTATTATGTATCCAATTAGTTCAAAAGAAACTAAATTGATTTGGCCGTGGGATTTAACAAATTATCAAAAATTTAAATTAAAAAATCCAAATTACAAAGAAAATATAATATTCATAACACCAAAAGATATTACTGAAAATTATGTAATAATTGAATGAAAATACTATTTCTAATATTTAATAATTGATTTAAAATCAAATTATATTTAACTATATATATATAACTGAGTGTATCTTTTTTTCATAATTATTACCATTAACTGAACATTGAGAGCCTTTTGTCTTTTTTTCTTTGATTATTTCAGGATTATTTAATTGTTTCATTTAAGTATAAATATTAAGTTGTTCTAAAAAAGTAAATAAATTATTTATCAATTGTTTCAAGTAAATATATAACTTTATTTATAGTTGGAGTACATACATCAACGGTTGCACTAATAACAGTTTTTGTAGGAATTTTTAATTTCATTTTATTTTTAACAATATATGTAATAATACCTCCTACTGCTGATTTTGGAGTAACAGCTTGAAGTTGTACTTCATATTTATCATATAAATCAATACACGTTTGTGCCGTTGAATATGGTAATTTTAATAAAGAACAATATCTAATAAAACTATTAGAATCTTGTACATTTATTCCGGTATATGTCATTTTTTTTTCATCGAATATTTCAAAAAAAACTTTTTCACCTTTTGATAAAGTTTTTGCAGAACATTCAAAAACTCTTTGTATTTCTTCTCTTTCTATCGGGCAATTATTTTTAATACATGCATGATATAAACATGACGCAATTAATCCTTTTCTAACAGAAGCTCTTGTTAATTTTCCAGATTCCATATAATTATGCCAAAATCTTTTTGCATCCTCTACAACAGATTTTTTAATATTCAATAAACAAGCAGCATTTTCAAAATCTTTACCAATTAACCAGTAAGTCTTTTGTTTATGATTAAAAGTCATTTGTAGTGACATCTTACCAATTAAAGTATTTGTATTGAATGACAATGTTCCTCCAATCGAATATGGATTGTCATCTTTGAAAGTATCACCACGCTGTGTATTTTTAGCATAATTTCCAGATTCATCTTTATAATTATTCCATTCACTTTCAGATGAAATATTACAATCATCTATAACTCCACCACAATTTTTACACACTCCCCAGTTATCTACTATATGTTTACATTTATTTTCTTCTTCTTCTTCTGTTTTAATTTTATCTTTCTGTTCATCAAAAAACATGTTTGCGGTTTCCCATATTTCATCCATGATGAAGTCTATAATTAAAAGATTATAACTTCTTAAACTTGTTTAAAATATGTTATTTTTATAATTATATTATTTAATAATGAATAATATAGCACTGGCTAATTTAGAATCTTCTAAACTTTATATTAATAAAAATATATTAACTTTAGAAGTATTAAATAGTGTATATAATAAAACTGAATCAACTACAATTTTAGAATATATAAAGAATTTTTGGATAATAGCAAAAGAAAATAAAAAAAAATATCATTTTATTATAAATATTCATAATTTAGGTGTATATCCTTTATCTTTATTTACTAAAATAATAAAATATTTATCTGAAATTGAAGATATTTTTAAATATCATTTACATTCAAGCTGTGTTATATTAAATTCAGAAACTTTTTTATCTATATTAAAACCTCTATTTAATATATATAAACCATCAAGACCATTTACATTTGTTAAAAATAAAACAGACGCATTTTATTATCTTAAAAATAATACATTAGATTAGATTACTATTACTATTAGATTACTATTACTATTACTATTAGATTACTATTACTATTACTATTAGATTACTATTAAATTATATTAGATTATTTTTATTATAAAATTCTAATACTGTTGAATTAATTTTAATACGTTCTAATGCTAAATTTTCTAAATAAAGACCTTCCAAAGTCTTGATTCTTGATAGAGCAACATATATTTGTCCTGCTTCAAATATTTCAACACCTACATCAATAATAGCAGAAGTTAGAGATAGTCCCTGCGCTTTATGAATAGTAATACCCCAAGCAAGGATTAAAGGAATTTGATTGATTGATAATCCTGGTATATTATCACTTTTCCATGAATGTTTATTAAATGTTTTTTGAGTATTTTTAAATTGTACAATAGGAAATTTATTATCATCAAATCCAATAATTACACCTTGACTTCCATTAACAACGTCTGTATCTACATTTGCTATACACATAACAAACGCACCTTTTTTTAATTCAAGTGTTTCTTCTGTTAATGTACTATCCTGAATGTATTTAAATTCATAATCTTTTTCTTGTTGATTCATAGAAATTAATTTAGTCTTTTCTTGTTTATTTAAATTTTCATTGTTCTCATTATAAGTTCTTTTATATTTATATACTTTTGAATCAATTTTAGATAAATAATAATTATTGATTTTTGACACTTTGTTTTTTGTTGGTAAAAGTCTTGTAATATTATCATCTAATGTAACATTTAAATTTTTAATTAAACGAGAATTCAGTTTTTCGATTGCAGTTTTTGTTATTTTACCAACTCTTAAATTATTTAGAATTTTTTTATAAACATTATCAGACTGTCTATAAATTTGAGTAAGCGAATAAATTGAATTAAAACTTGTTAAAAAAGAATTACATTCAAAACAAAATTTAGTTTCACTTACTGGCGGTAATTGAAAGAAATCCCCAGATAAAATAATTTGAATTCCTCCAAATGGTTTTTTATTATTTAAAATTTTTTTACCTAGTGCATCAAGTAATTCAAACATCTTATCTGACATCATACTTATTTCATCAATGATTAATATATCTGTATTTAACCAATTATGAATTCTGAACTTACTTGACATAACTTTTTTAATTATTGATTCTATACTATTTTTACATAAACCAATTCCAGCCCATGTATGAATTGTTGTTGCATTACATTCTAAAAGTAATCCAGCTACACCAGTTAAAGCAGTTACACATATTTTACGCCCATTTTCAATAGCATGAGAATATATTTTTTTAATTAAATAACTTTTACCTGAACCGCCTGGACCAGTCATAAATATATTTTCATTATCCAAATATGAGTCAAAAATTTGACTTTGAATAGAATTCATTAATAATAAATAATTTTAATCTTTAAATTCAAAATAAATATGAATATAAATAATCCATACTTTCATTACTAAATTTATTTATAACCATTCTTAACATAATGCTTTCTGTATTAAATTTAATAAATCTAATTATATAATCATGAATCTCATTTATATTAAATTTAGAATCCCATTTATTTAAATAATATTCTTTTGTAATATTTTTATAAATACCAAAAATATTTTTATTATTTATAAAAATATTTGATGGATTTTTAATTGGGTAATTGTCATAAATTATTTTAATTTCATAATTATTATAATAATAAATTAACTTATATGAACTGAATAATATATATAATTTATATTCTAATTTAAAATTCAACAATTGTTTTAATAAAATATTATAAGACATTTATTATTATTATTATTCTTATTATTTAAGTACAATTAAAACATGAATAACATTCAGAATCCGAATAGCAACTATCTTTAATTATACATGTTTTGCAATTATTTTTATTTATTTTATTACACATATCACACTCAAATAAACTTGAATTATATTCACAACCAGTACAATGATATAATTTATCTTTTTGTTCTTCTTCAATTAAAAATTTTTCAGTTTCAAATAAATCTAAATTATCATCACTAAATAAAATAGACTTACTTGAATTATTCGACTTATTATAATAATAAAAAGAAAGAAAAAATATCATCCAAGAATACACCATTTATAATAAATAGTAATAATATATCTTTATATTATTATTACTTATTACTTACTACTATACTAAACAATTATAACAATTATAAAATATACCGGTATTTAAATTCACGCATGTATTACATATATTTGAATCACATATAAACAAATATTCATAATCATCAAAATGACAATTTTTAAAAAGAGTAATATTATCTGAAATAAAGTTTTTAAATAAGTAAGTCATTATAGCCTGAATCATTAATTTTAAATATTTAAATCTCTTTAAACCCTTAAAACTTTAAAAAGGAAAGAATTATTATGTATCTATATTAACTCGGTTTTAACTTCTATTGCTTGGGATTTATATTGATATAATTGTCTAAATATTTCTTTTTTTTTATTTCTTTCATATTTTATGCTTTTTCATATTATAATAATTTATTTATTAAACATCTGTGAATGCGATGCCTCGTGCTGTTAATTCTCTTTTAAGTTCTGTGTATAACTCATTCCAATCATTTAAAAAGACTGCATCACTCTTTAAACTTAAATACAAAGATGTTACGTATAAACCTTCAGTTGTAAAATTCGCTGCGCCTTCAAGCGTATATTTACCTTCCTCTTTATTCTGATTGATATCTCTAATGTTTGCATAACAAGCAACAGTCGCTGCCCCATTATATACTGGATACTCTGGTATTTGTAAGCCCATCTTTTATAATATACCAAAAGATTTTATTTATGGCTCGCAACAGAGTTCTTTTCTGCCGGAATTATACCACAAACTCCCAGATATCACGTTACCTGCTGGATTTGTTAATGCTCTAATT
>ERZ807291.7002-NODE-7002-length-13332-cov-7.930707_pt1 | contig 13332 bp, 15 predicted proteins | sample MGYA00521257_ERZ807291 | MGnify/ENA primary metagenome ERZ807291 (study PRJEB31413, sample SAMN03169783) | marine metagenome | biome: Marine; feature: Water; material: Subsurface seawater | place: North Sea | collected 2011-04-28 | depth 1 m m ...
TTCTGTCCGGCCTTTATTGCGTCAGTTGACCACCTCGAGGACATCTTTACTCGAACTCGGAGATCGATCCACAGAGTCACCTCAAGGTATTGTTGATTGGATACAGACACCTTTTTTTCCTGCTGGTTGTCGAGCCTCACATACCAACTTGAGAAAACTGCCTCATATATGCGTAAAAAAAGAGTCAGAATATTGCATGGAGTAATATTCTGGACACTTTATCGAGAAGATATTTTACAGGTCATGGTATAGACCCCGACGGCTGTTAAAGAAAGCTGGAGGCTTATTGTCCGCTGTAAAAATTGCAGCAGCCGTCAGCATTTCAAGAATGGCAGCTCCCAAAAACCACGCCTCGACCCAAGAGTGGGGGTCCTAAGAACTATATTTTTTTAATTCCAACAGTGCACGTTGCAAAGTTGGCAGAAAATAAGCACGGAAAGAATGCGTGTCGACATGTCCACGATTTCCAAGCACCCGAGACAGAACATCCAAGTCCCAGTATTTAATTGCACTTTTTTCGGTATATTCGTCATTGAATGTAATATTCATACTTCCCAATTCGTCAATCGACTGTGTGTATAAAAATGACGGATTATGTATTATATGTGATCGTAGTTGAAACCATTCACGATATTGAGAAACATGTACCATACTATCGTTGAGCGTTACCGTGTGTTCACCAACCGAGTCTTTGTATTGAACATGTGTTCCAGTTGAATCATAGTCTACACTTTGTATATGCTCAACTCGATGGCCTTTGTAAATGCAACCTTCAATTGGTAAATGTACATTTGACATGACACATCTTTGAATGGAATTCAGAGTTTGTATTTGTTGTTGTAAGACAAGTGCATCATGTCGTTTTTGTGTGAACGTCTCAATTATATCATCGCGTTGTGTTGGAATCTGTATGACATAGGTAACGTGGTATCGACATTCGGATAAAATTTCATTGTGTACAATGCACAAAAGTATCCGTGCAAAATAATGACCGTCGTATAAAAATTTACGAATGGACTCCACTGTGGGGTCTTCATCGGGAACAATACGAATAACACCTAAACTTTCTTCAAAAAATTCTCGCGCCGCTGCATTTTCGACGGTTTCGTTTGGTTTACGACCTCCTTCAAATCCAGACCACTTCAAAGAACTACGCCAGTTCAATATATAACGTTCTTTACCAAGTAACATCGTTATATTATTGTGCGCATCTATATGGATTGGGAGTACCCCAGCACCTACAATATGCGACTGAACATCTTCCCAATTTATATCAACATCATGTATGTTCATGAGATGCGTTTCTTACAGTATATATATATGTTTTGTTTTGTTTTTTTGAACATGTAATTCGAGACCGTGTACATCGTGGTAAAATTATGTTTCAATGTTGGGAAGAAAAACACCAAAGTCTACGGATTGAAGACGCTTCTTCGCAAGTACCGCAAGATTGCCTTCCACGCTGCGCAAGCTTCGAAGATGAGTTTTGGCTCGATTATACCATCGATGCAACCCATGAAAGGGATCGCTCACGCGGTCGGTCCCATTTCGAGTCATATCGAAATGATCTTTATGGCCGTATAAGATACTCGGCACGCGACGCTGGCATAGTTCGGCGCTGTTCTTGTATGTTTACTGGTACTGGCGACACCATCGGAGTGTCACCGTGGAGGGGGGGTTGACGTTTGTATTTTCTAGTCGATGCGAGCCAAAGAAACCCATTCAATATGACAATGCTTCCACACAGTGTAATGATCAACCATACACGGGGGGAAGGGCGTGACTGAAAACTGTCATCGGAGACGAGTGACAGATTCAGGGGTGGTGGTGATTCCAGTACAGTATTTGATGTTGTTCCGGTCACAACTCCCATAAATATGCAAACGGCTTTTCGCAACATCTCGGATGTTGTCAATATTGAATAAAAAAAATTTGCAGCGGTTCAAATCAGTTTTGAATGACACTGAATCGATCTATGAGGTAGAATGTTGGCTTATCGATGTAACACCGAGAAACCACTCCGGGTCGGTAAGGTCCAGTTTGGATTAATACCACCTGAGGATACCCGCAAGTTGTCAAGCGTGCAAGTGACGGACACTACCATATACTGTCGAGGGTTGCCCAACCCTGGAGGTATAAACGACCATCGCATGGGGACGGTCGACCGCAGACTCCTTTGCGGATCATGTTGTCGCGATGTAAAAGAGTGTCAGGGTCACACCGGACACATCGAGTTAAGTTATCCGATGTATCATGTCGGGTTCTATGAAATGTGCTTCAAAGCACTTCGATCTGTGTGTTTTGCATGTTCTCGAATTCTTCTTACTGATGATGAAATTGCTGCGTTAATGAACACTGACGAAGGTAAATCTCGTTTCACAAATATCTATAATGCGGTGAAGACTCGTCGTCGGTGTGCACATTGCAAATTTACTCAACCCAATTACTCGCGTCACTCTTTGTTCATTCGCGCCGATTGGTCTTCGGATATTGAGTGGTTGAGTGAAGACGAAAAAACGTATTGTATGCGTACTTTTACCCAGCGAGACGTGCTTTCTATCTTGACACACATAACTGAAGAAGACTGTGCTGCTCTTGGATTCAATTCGTTCTGCAAACCTTGCCATATGATCATCACCACAATTTTGGTGCCACCACCCGTCGCTCGCCCAGCCATTATGGCATCTGAAGGGTCTCGTTCGCGGGGGCAAGACGACTTGACACACAAGCTGCAAGATATAAACAAAAAATCATTAGAGTTGCAAAATATAATGGAGAACAACTGGCAACATGTGGTTATTAGCACAGAAGTGCTCGAGCGGATTCATAAACTTCAATTCGAAGTCTTCACGTACATGAATAATAACATTCGTGGTCAAAAACAATCGACTCAACGATCGGGTGCTCCAACCAAGTCGATCACCGATCGGCTGAAGGGTAAAGACGGAAGAATTCGAGGAAATTTGATGGGGAAACGCGTTGATTTCTCGTCCAGATCGGTCATCACACCGGATGCGACGATGGATGTAGACCAAGTAGGAGTTCCTTACAACGTTGCAAAGGTACTTACTCTTCCGGTCCGTGTTACAAATGTCAACATAGAAACGTTAACGCAACGAGTTGTGAAGGGTGCACACGACATAATGGGAGCGGAGTCTGTAACGACAACAAATGGAGTTATGATCCAACTTGCTTATTGTGAAAATCGAGAAAAGATACGCCTACAATTCGGATGGATCGTCGAACGTTTTCTGGTATAATTTTCATGATACACCTGTAACATGTCTTCTGCGTATATCTCATTCTTGTTTTGTTGTATTCAGGCGGATGATGATATTGTGATTTTCAATCGACAACCATCGTTGCACAAGGTGTGCTGCTTTAACTCTGTTTTCCTTTTTTTCTTTCTTTTCATTGGTTGCGTTTGCATCTCTCAGGTCGGAATGATGGGACATCGGGTTAAACTCATGCGCGGGAACACATTTCGGATGAATCTATGTTGTGCAAACCCGTATAATGCAGATTTTGATGGCGATGAAATGAATTTACACGTGCCCCAATCGCCAATGGCAATCGCAGATGTTGCTACTCTGATGATGGTCCCGCGGCAAATCATATCACCCCAAGCAAATCGACCGGTAATGGGAATTGTACAAGACACACTGTTGGGTGCACATCTGTTTACAGATGGTGATATTTTCATCGATCGAATGATGGCATGTCACATAATCGCATTTTTGAAGTACTCTAAACATCGCCTGTGTGCCCCATGTATCAAAAAACCAGTAGAACTATGGAGCGGCAAACAGTTAATTTCACTTCTTCTTCCATCGGGACTCAATATGGGTCGATATATTGTTGATGATACAATGGCACATAAGGTAGTCGTGCGCCACGGCCAACTTTTGATTGGACGTCTGTCAAAGGCCACGCTCGGAACTTCTGCCGGTGGATTCGTCGACGTGTTGTTTCGTCAATACGGAAGTACAGTGACAATACGTTGGATGTCCGACATCCAACGCATTGTAAATTCATGGCTAAGTTTGCAAGGGTTTTCGGTTGGAATTGACGACTGTGTGCTGCCGCCTTCCGGCGAACTTCGTGTGCGGGAACGCATCGAAACTGCGATGAAGTTTGCGGGTGATTTGCTCAAAGAGCAAAAAGCAGAGGGTGTGAAAGAACAACAGGTGCTCGAGGGTACTATCGTGCGCATATTGTCCAAGGTGCTAATGCAGACCGGTGGCATTGTGGACGAAGAACTCGGCTCAAATAATTCCATTCGCAAAATGGTCACCGCCGGCTCAAAAGGGAACCCAATCAATCTGTCGCAGATATGTGGTTGCGTTGGCCAGCAATCGGTCGAAGGACATCGTATATTCGCCGAGAAAGGGGGTCGTACACTTTCATGTTTCACAAAAGACGATATGTCGCTTACAGGACAAGGATTTGTTGAAAATTCATATGTCTTGGGCTTACATCCACACGAGTACTTTTTTCATGCAATGGGTGGCCGCGAAGGTCTGGTCGATACTGCGGTCAAAACCGCGACCACCGGGTACGCGTGAAGCCAAACCATTCATAATCGTAACGTTTCATTCCTTTCGACTTTTCTCCCTATTTTACTCAAAACTGCAAACTGTGTGTTTTGATAGTTATATTCAGAGGCGACAGATGAAGGCAATGGAAGACCACAAAGTCTGTTACGATGGTACAGTTCGGAACGCCGAAGAGACTATTATTGATTTTTCGTATGGTGGCGATGGAATGGACCCGTGCTTGGTCGAACGTATTCGACTTACATTCCTTGATCTTTCTGAGCTGGAGCTACAAACGCTTCTTACAGACTGGGAATATACCCATGTCCAACGATGTCGAAGTATCATATTATCGTGCAAGATGTCACTTTCAATTCCGTTCGATGCGCGGGTACTTCTCCCATACAATCCAGCTCGAATTGCGATGGAGCATAAGGATACAAACACTGCGGCAACTGAAAATGAGATCAAAACGATACTCACCGATTATATCCTTTCCGAAGAATCGTCCGTGTATTGTCTTGCTGCGCTCGAATTCTTTAACACAAAACAGCTCCGATCGGAACACCTTTCAGTGTCGGAAATCGTTTCATTGTTTAAAACGCTGGAACGACACATTGTTCGAGGACGTGTTAGCCCAGGCGAAATGGTTGGATCGATTGCAGCGCAAAGTATTGGAGAACCATGTAAGCACAACCTTCGTGTGTTGTTCTCTTCCTTCTACTTTTCATCATTCCTCTTGTGCACGATTTCAAAATGTTTATTTGCGATTCTGCGTTTTCATCAGGTACACAAATGACACTCAACACGGTAAAACAGTGTAATGGGCCTGCCGCATTTTCGCACGTCATTGCATGTTTTGACTGATATTTTTTTGTTTGACTGATATTCCTGTCTGCATGTCTGCAGTTTCACTTTGCTGGAGTTTCTTCCAAAAATGTTACGTTGGGTATCCCCCGACTTAAAGAATTGCTCGATCAAACAAAAACCATTAAAACGCCGAGCAATTGTATTCGTCTCATCCCAAAACTTGCTCACAATAAGGAATTTGCCGATTATTTTGCAGCAACACTTCCGTTAACATCCCTGGGTGATATCGTATCTTCGTGTAACATCATATATGATCCAGACTTGCACACAACGACCATTAAGGACGACGTTTTCATGGTGTATATGTCGAATACGTTATATGGAGTTTGTCCGGACAATGTATCTAAATTTGTGATACGTCTGGTTCTCAATCAAGATATAATGAAAACGCGTCACATCTACCCACCGGTTGTGCGAAAACTGCTTCAAACTCGACTTCGAAATCGCGCATATGTCATATCCTCTGAAACCAACAGTGTTGACTGGATCATACGTATTCGATTCATGCAAGTCCAAGACATGATGAACAAATTAGCACCCAATCAACGCCGTGAACGCGAAGGGTTGCTCTGTCATCGAGCAATGTCTGCATTACTCGATACGATTTCAGTTGGTGGACACCTGAATATTCTGTCAGCGCATGTTCGGGAATTAGAAAGCCTAAGAAATGATACACCCTCGGAATATGTCATTGACACCCACGGTTGCAATTTGACCGACTTGAGTGCAGCCCCGTGCGTCGATTGGTTTTCGACGACCACAAATGACATTCACGAAGTGCACAATACCTTGGGAATTGAAGCCGCGGTCAATGTACTTTATTCTGAATTGCTCAACACCATCTCGTTTGACGGCACGTATGTCGATTGTAGACATATCATGATGATCGTTAATACAATGACACGCGGTGGATATATAATGCCAATGAGCCGTCACGGAATCAATCGCATGGCCACTGGGCCCTTATTACGATGTTCTTTTGAAGAAACTCCCGATATATTGTGCGATGCCGCCTGTTTTGGAGAACTTGACAACGGTAAGGGTGTATCACAAAACATCATGACCGGACAACTTGCTGAAATAGGAACTGGTATGGTTGATATACTGATCAATCCGTCTCTTATGCACCCTCGAGATATTATACCGCCTGGTGTTTCAAATCGAAAACGTGTGCTCAAATCGAACGTACGTGTACGAACTGTCAGCTCACGCGACCTTGATTTTATTGTATGCAATCCCGACCGCCTGCCGCCAATCAATGGACACGGTGTCGTTGAAACGCCATTCAACAGTGATTTGTCGATGCCAGTGTGGGACGAGAAGATTTTTATATCAAACGATATTCAAGTTCCCTATCATGAACACCAAACAGACAATTGCGACATCACTGCTCCGTTGCCAACGCACACAGAATACCGTCCATCTTCTCCAATGGAAGACGATATCTGAAACGGGAGTTGCTAGGGTTAATGATACAGTATCATAAATAATAATTTTTCAAAACGTGAAATAAAAATAAAAAATAAAAACAAAACGTCATTCTAAAAGGTCATTTCGGTATTACTCGAAATGGGACCTCACCGATCTATGAGCTTCAATACACCGTTCATATAGTTGAAGATGGTGTGGTGAGAAGTACGTTCTATTCGGTCCGATAGAGATGTCTAAGACGTTTCGAACCCGTCAGGGCGCATTCTGCGAGGTTGATCATCGCTAGAGTGGCTCTGAACATGAAAAACAGACGTGTATAATTTTAAAATTCATGTAATAAAGATGGATCAACCACAAAGCATCGACCTTTCAAAATATATGGGAAAGTGGTACGAAATACAACGCAGCGAAAACTCGTTTCAAAAAAAATGCGTTGCGCGTGCGTCCACCGAATACACATTGTTTCAAAATGGATATGTCCGTATACAAAATGCATGTCGTACCGCGCGGGGTATATCAAAAGTGAGTGGATGGGGTTGGGTCACCGACAACACGAATACCCGACTGCGAGTGAGTTTCTTACCGATACCGCGGACTATACTTCGACATATTCCACTCGTATCGGGTCGATATGACATTGTGTATGTAGATGCGAACTATTCAGTTGCAATCGTTCGTTCTGGTAAATTATATTGGATCCTTTCTAGAAATCGAACGATGTCAGCGTTAGTGGTGAATCGGTTGATCGACGCGCACATTCGTTGATTCAATTTCATTGCGGTTGACAGTCTGATTGTGTACACCTACCTATATATTTTCGAGGAGGAAGAGAATATGACAGGCTATCATGCTTCGTACTTGTCATATCCTCAGACACGAGAATAGAGTGTATGTCCATCTCGAGATCCAAGGATCTATATTCTATCCGGAAAGGGTAATTATGTCAAGTGCCTACCTATAGTCGACAAAGTGCGGAGAACACATGCAAACAAAAGTCCACGCCTACAATTAAAATGCAGGCGCTTAATTCGAGTGACGCATCTGCATATCAAAGACGTGGATTAATTGCCCAACGATCCGGAACCGGGTTGCCACCTGGTCTGAAACTTGTTCGTCTTTTGGGCAAAGGAGCAAACAATTCTGTCTATTTGTATAGAACTCGCGCGGATGAACTGGTTGTTGTGCGTCAACCACGCAAAGGAAGTGACACCCGGCGGCTTGGAAATGCCACGTGGGAATTTAGAAACACCGCAATTGCGACATCGGTTGGTGCAGCCCCTCTATTGTTTGATGCGTGGTACAATCGAACACGCACGAGTAAACAGAGAGCTGGATTACACATCATTTGTGGATTCTATTCCAAAGATGTACATACATTACTTGTGAAGGATGCACACCTGGTGTTGTCGATACAAAAAGAGCTGTCGAAACAGACAATTTCACACATTCGAGCAATGGCAAACACTTGTCTATTTTGTTACGATCTGAAGCCATCGAATATGGTATTTAATAATGCCCCAATTGATGTACGTTTCATCGACTTTGGACGTGATTTTTGCGAATGGCGGCCATATTGCAGCACGAATGAACCAGTCGAACGCGCACCGGTTTTATCGTATATCCAAACCATTGCAGATGAAAATGCAACACCTCGTTTTCCAGGAAAAGAGTTGTACATTGATCTCATGTATACAATCATGCTGATTCTGCTTAGCGCGAATATTGAACAGGTGCTGGAAGAAAATAGTCATGATATTCGTTGCAGCTACGGTCAACGTGCAAAGTTAAACTTCATTGCACTGGAAGTCACACATTTGCGGCGATCGACGTGTCAAACCCATGTAAAATTAGTACAAAAAATACTGAGACATCCGGATATCCGCGAAACACTAAAACATTATTTGGGTCGAAAAAATGGTGGCACAAAACGGACATTCATGAAATCCGAATTTATTCGCTAAACCCTAAAAAGTACCTACCTATATTCTTTACACCATACTTCTGTGTCTTAGAATATGTCCGTAGAAACCCAAGTAGCTCTCCTCAAGGGAAGAATACGACCGAGTACCTACATTTATTCTAAACGACCCGACATATACGGCGTAAGGAAGCCGACCCAATTTCGAGCCGGCGATTGTACTTGAATACGTTTCGCTCGTACGAATTCCGCCAGTCATGAGTGAAGACAGGAGCCGTTCCTGAGAGATACGCCTCTACTTTCGTGTCTTATGTTTGACAATGAGCATCACAGACAATGAGACAAAAAGAGCAATCGCGAACATTATCCCCCAAAACTTTTTTTTCAAAACAAAATTATACTTTGGGTGATGCAATTTTTCTATGAATTTCTCGGGGAAAACTGAAAATGCAGATTTCATTTCCCTTGTCACCAAATGTTGTATTTCGCCGAGGAGTGCTCTCAATCGTTCCGTTGCTGAAAAAAGGTCACCACCGTCTTCTCTTCGCGTGTCTTCTGTCTGACATCGCGTAGTTTTTGTAGGACCGTCCGTTCGACTTCAGTGTGAATGACCACCGGTTGTTGGTACATGAAGATACGCAAGCATTATATAAACTGCGTTCGGTGCATTCATTGTTTACTCAATCACTATTGAAAAAATGGCAACTTCTCCGTACACGTTTATCAACGAAGATCGTAACAACAATATTACATTTGCAATGGAATCGACAGACCCAACGTATGAAATTGTGTCCATTGAGAATACCAAAGATACCGCAAAGATTACCAACTCAACATTCATTGAGAAGCTGGAATATGATACCAACCACAACTCATCAATAGCAGACGAAATTTGCACAACCGTCGTCATACCAACCACTTTTTCAGAAGAGAATGCACCATTACCAGAAGTGTCGGAGACGTTGAAACGAATCATAGATGAAGTTTGCGTCTCGGATGTTACACCAAACACTTTTTCAGACACATGTATACCATCATTACCAGACTCGACAATAACGAACGTGGAATGTATATGTAGAATAGACAAATCAAACACTCCTTTACATACAATCCTGGATAACCAATCGCATCATCTCTTAAAACAAGAAGCACTGCATGAGACAGTCATATCACATCTTGAAGTTTCGTCTCAATTTGAGATACAACATAAACCAGAATCATCGATTGACATAAAACAGCAAATTCGTCCAAAACATCAATGTTGCGTTAGTTACGAGTGTCTTCGTACATTTTTAACAAAAAAATAATCGATGGTATAATCGAGTCAAAAGTAATCTTCGAAGCTAGGACAGTGCTTCTTGCAGCGCGGGTGATTGCACGGTGCACGCCAGTACGCGCTACGCTGAACAAGCAGTCGATCGCGTCGGTCGCATCGAGGACCCGCGGTCGGCGTTTTTACCCGGGTGGCTTCCGTGGAGTGCAATATGTTGTAGAATTTTCTTCTTGAATAGTGGTATGCATTTGCATTTCTACTGACTTCACTCATATAGGATTTAGAAAAAAATGAATATCGAAATGGGCAATTTTTATCCTTTTGGAAAATTAAATAAGGCCATAATCTTGACCAGCTCGTTTTCTCGACTTTCCGCAACAGATTTAATATATTTTTCAACTTCTCGACGATCAATTGTCTCTGAATTTGCAACTTCAATTATACTTGATAACGTTGTGACTTCAGTTTCACGATCGTGTAAAACGTCGATGAGATAATCTCTCAGAAGATTGGGTTGTAATGTAGTTTCTTTCAACAGTTTAATCGTAACTTGACTTACTTGCCGGATTTGTTCTCGTCGAACTTCTGCCATTTGTTGTAGCAACACATTTGTTACGTTCACAACATCCTGTGAGTTTGATGAATATCTTGTCAGTTTTTTGCAAAGTTCTTTGTTCTTCATCAAGTTTATATACAGTGTGTATTTTAAATATTAAATCGTTACCGCAGTTGATTGAAACACCAACTGTAATGTAGTTGACGATTCCAAAAAAAAATTGAATATGTAAAATGCCGAGCTTGACTGCAGCACTCAAATATCTGCCGAAACGCGATTACCAAAAAGATCGATACGATCGTCCGTATAAACACAAATTTTTATCACTGAGGAGTGCAATAAGAAGTACAACCACCACACGCATCCGCACGGAATTTGTCTCTGAACGTCCATGGAGTGCTATACACTCTAAAAAAAATAGACGCAAAGCGAGAAGCTAAATAAAAGACCTGTACGCAGCATGTGCCCTGACGGGTTCGAAACGTCCCAAACATCTCCGTCGGACTGATTAGAACGTATTTATCGCAACACTAGATTCAACTATATGGACAGCGTATTTACAGACAAACTGCAAATCAAGATATTGATGGACGGACAATGTTTAGGCCATCGTCCAGCGATCTGCTGTTGTTGGTATGTACACATTGGTTGTTGATTTAAAAGTTGGATCGATTGGCATTTGAATGTTTCTAGTTGCACAAGGGAGTGACGATCGTCCCACATTGCATCGTGATTTGAATACCGGGAAAAGTAATGAAATCAATCCATGTGTTGCAAGCAGAACTGAAATTGCAGTAGGTGCAGTACTGGTACATATAGATGTCGTATACGGGCATGCTTCATGTCGACCACATTCATATTTAAGTAAAAATGCAAGAACTGCGATAGCAGCTGAAGCTATTGCTAACAGTATTGCACACATGGCCCATACGCGAATACGGAGACAAGCATTTAGCGTTGGTAACATGGCTAACACGCACACCCCGATGAGAGCGAGTGGCCTCCATGGCAGAACATTACCAGATAACGTAAGTGCATTTTCACAGTCACCAGAGTTTAAAAACGTAACATTCGAAAGAAGTAGACACCTACTTGCACCCACAAGATCGAATGTATGCCACATTAATAACGCAACGACTATACTGGACACCACGATCGTCACTATCAATAACATCGTTCGGTTCGATCGATACTCAATTGTCAATCTATGTCTTGTCATACACCATTGTGTCAGAGTTATAGACACTACCAATAATGCAGGGAGAACGTTAATGAACAAAACACCTAGCCAACTTGAGCTTCCAGGTACGTCAATGTTAATAATAGAATCTGTTGTGCGAGTAAACAACGAGTTCAACGGCATAAGCATACAATCTGGGCTACAAAACACCGGACCAATACCAAGTAAAAGCCACACCCACATTTTATTTCAAATGGGAATTAAAACCAGGACTGTCGAAATTTTGAATTTGTTCACTTTTTGAACAAAAAAAATTAAACATGAAACCAACACTGAATATTGTAGGTGGTGATAAGATTGACAATGCTACAACAAAGCGTTCATTGCCGTCTTTATACTTTTCTCGTTCTCACTTGCCAAGTCGTATGATCATCACAAAGGAGAGCACACCTTCCAAATCTCCGATTGTCGGAGACAATACAATTACTGATCAGTCAACTACAACGCAGGCAAGCAGCTCACAGGCAAGCAGCTCACAGGCAAGCAGCTCACAGGCAAGCAGCTCGCAGGCAAGCAGTTCGCAGGCAAGCAGCTCGCAGGCAAGCATCTCGCAGGCAAGCAGCTCGCACGAATACGGAAAAACAAACAAAATGCCGATCGGTTCACATAAACGCAAATCTTCATCATTCGATGAAGATTTTGCATCTTTTGAAGACGAATGACGTTTTAGAACAACGATAGGTACTCGGTCGCATCACGCATTCTTCCTTCGAGGAGAGAATGTAGCTACTTGGATTGCTACGGATATATTCTAAGACACAGAAGTATGGTGTATTTGAAGACAACGGAAGTATGGAGTAACATGTGATTTTGAAAAAATAAGAAATTAATTGATGATTACGAACCACCATCACCCATAGGTCCGTTTGAATTTGCTTTTTGGTCGTTACAAGTTTGTACACGTTGACAAAACTGCGATGTACTTGGTGGAGGGGGAGATTGACGATACCCATGCAAAGCATAATACTCCTTTGAATATGCTGCCATACGATTGTGCATAGTTGCACATTCCTTTGATGCAGAATATGGATTCTTCGGGTCACAACATGTTAATGCATTAAACGTGTAGTTGTGATTATGTACAGCTTCTCCAACAAGCATCTCACACTTCGAATGTGACTGTGAGTTGTTGTCGGGAGAATGTTGAGAAGTCCGATGTTGTTCATGTGAGTTGTTGTCGGGAGAATGTTGAAAGGTCCGATGTTGTTCTCGTTTTTCCCAATTTTCGAGTCGATTCAACATTTATATATATATATATTATTATTATGGTCCGTTTATCGATACGCCAATTATTTTTGATTTAAATATATGAAGGAATGAGTGACCAATAGTATCCTTTGTCACATTGCCGATCGTTTTGCACCCTCGCCGCTCGGCCGACCCAAATTGCTTTGAGATGAAATTGAGTCACGGAAGTAAAATCCACCGACGGTGTCTTCTATAGAGAGTAAAAGACCATTTCGATATGACTCGAAATGGGACCGACCGCGTGAGCGGTCCCTTTAATGG
>ERZ807291.7007-NODE-7007-length-13325-cov-175.234740_pt1 | contig 13325 bp, 18 predicted proteins | sample MGYA00521257_ERZ807291 | MGnify/ENA primary metagenome ERZ807291 (study PRJEB31413, sample SAMN03169783) | marine metagenome | biome: Marine; feature: Water; material: Subsurface seawater | place: North Sea | collected 2011-04-28 | depth 1 m m ...
AGATAGATTAATTAACTATTGTTTATAACATAGATTAATTGTATATTTGATTAACAATAAAAACCAACAAATTATGTTTACACCCGAATATCTTACCGCAAAAAAAAATGTTGAAATTTTACAATTGCAATTTGCAAAAAATCCTTGCAAAAAAACTGCAACTCCACTTTCTAACTCTCGTGTTATTTTATCAAAAACACAAATGTATACTGATGCATTCAGAAAAGATCGTGATCAAAATTTTGCAAATGAATTAATGAATTTAATTATTGATTTCAATACATACAAATAAAACACAATATAAATTTTTAAAAAATAAATTATGTACCAATCATCCGAGACAGAAATAAAATTGCACGAAATTATTTTGACAGTAAAATATACTTTTTCCGAGGGAGAAGAACGAACTCACGATTATCCCGGCAGTCCGACTGTTATTGAACTTGATGAAGTTGCAATTGCAGGAACTGATATTTTTGACCTATTGTCCTATGATCAACAAGATGATATTATTGATCTGATAAAAGAACAAATGACTTACAGATAGACTTATTAAAATTTGTTTATAACATAGAATAGTATTATATTTACATATAACAAATTAACAAATCAAATTATGTATACTTATTCAAAAAAATTCCTTTCAACTAAAACTGACAATGAAATTGTAAAAATGTACCACAATTTATTATCTGATCTTAGAAAATGTTATACTACTCGTGAAAATGAATTGATGTATTCTATTAAATCGGAATTGCACGGAAGAAAAATCACAATTTAAAAAAAATAATACAATGAAAACACAAATTTCTACCTTAAATCACAATTTACAACTTTGTAAACAACAAATTTCTTACTGTCAAAAAATTGATGGTGGTTCTGATAGTGATTATTACAAATGGCTGATCAAAAAACAAGATCGTATTTTATCAACTTTAATAAATATTCAATAATGAAAAATCATTCTCATCCTTTTGCAAATGTTGGTTACCAACTTGACATTTATTTTATGAAAAAATTTATTGGTTCTATTCCAATTGATCAACCCGACCGAGATATTATGGGATATTATGGGCGATCGGACACAATTTTACCAAATGATGTTCAAATTAAAAAACACTTTTTCCGTGCAGGAACTTTAGTGCAAACTGAATGTATTCCTTTATGTGGGCGACTAATTGCAAATGATCAATTAGATAAAGAACAAATTATTGCTCAAAGTTTTGCAGGATTACTTTCAAATAAGTTGTTAGAATAGTTGACTTTGTCAAAAATTTTTAATAAATTTATAACTTAATAAAATGTTTAACAATAAATTACTACCAAATTATGAAATGTTCACAAATGATTTCCAACAAAGGCAATGCAATTGCAAACCAATTTTTAATATACGCCAATAATGGTGTCTATTTCCAATCCTATAAATCAATTATTGCCTTAAAACAAAATGATGGCACAATTGTATTATCTGAAAAATATTGGGATTACAGTAAAACAACTTCAAAATATCGAAACATATTTTTGGGTGAAACCTCTGATCAAACAAAATACCAAATAAAAATAGGCAATTATAAACTTCAAAAACTAAATTAAAATGGGCAAATCTAAAGAATTATACATTCAATACACTACTCAATTATGGGGTGGTCAAAATGGGGAGGTAAACCTTAAAACACAAGATGGAACAATATTGACATTTGCAGTTCGTGAATTGTATTCCGATTTACCAAGCATCATCGCAATGGTGCATATGGAATTGGAACACGAGGAAAAACATCAACGAGAGGTTTGGCACAAATTAGGTAAAAAATTAACAAAAGACTATAAGTGAAAAAAACAATAGTTGTAGTAGGTAATGGTGGTTCTATTCTTGATCAAAACAAGGGTAGAGCCATTAATGGTTACGATGATGTGGTAAGATTTAACAATTTTAAAATTACCGGTTTTGAAACAGATGTAGGCACAAAAACTACAATATGGTTTACCTGCAATTGTAATCTCACTAAATCACAAATGAAATACGATGAGGTTTATTTCCATTCGTGGCAATGGGACAAATCCAAAGTTCCTTGTTATGCAACAATAAAAGAATACCACCCTAATATAAAAACAGTAAAAAGGAAACATTGTGAGGAATTAAAATCACAAATACCTAATTATCCACACTTGGGATTTAGTACCGGCTTATTGGCGATCAATATATTACTTAAAAAATATGATACCTTAGACCTTATAGGTTTTGATTGGCACAATGATGCATTCCAACACCATTACGGAGATACAGAGCCACGTGGCGACCTACATCAACCACATTTAGAACACCAATATATTATGCAATTACACAAGAAAGGTAAAATAAATTTCCTTTAATCAAAAATAAACCTAAAAATACGTTATTTAAATATGAAAGTTAAAATTACAGTACCAACAAAATTATCCGACATCACTTTAGATCAGTATCAACGATATTTAAAATTGGTAGAGGATAATCAAGATGAAAGTCAATCAAGTTTTTTTAAGGCTAAATTGTTAGAGATATTTTGTGGAATACCATATATGGATTTGCATCAAGTAAAAATTACTGATATTGAGGATATAGTAAATACTATTTATGATGCCTTGGATAGTGAAACATATTTGATTGAAAGATTTAAAATGGGTGATCAAGAATTTGGGTTTATACCTTCACTTGAGGATATGACTTTTGGTGAGTACATTGATTTAGATACTAACATCGGAGATTGGAAAAATATGCAAATAGCAATGAGCGTTTTATATCGACCCACGATTGCTAAAAAAGGTAATAAATACCTAATTGAAGAATATCGGGGAGATAATTATCACGATATAATGAAACAGATGCCAATGAGTGCAGTATTTGGTTCAATAGTTTTTTTTTATCATTTAGGGATCGATTGTTCGAAAGATATGATGAATTATTTGGAGGGAATGGATCGGAACACGGACTTAGGCAAGGCTTTGGAACTAAGTGGGGTTGGTATCAGTCAATATACACTCTCGCTAAAGGCGATATTAGACGATTTGAAAGTATCACTAAATTAGGAATAAATGAGTGTTTAACGATGTTGGCATTTAAAAAGGATAAATCAGATATTGAGGCAAAACTCATCAAACAAAAATTTAAATAATGGCAAATGTAAATGCAGGAACAATAGGTTATCTTAATTTGATCAAAAAAATTGAGGCACAACTTATGGCAATGGAATATGTAAACACAGTTACTTTGGGCGACCTTGCACAAATTGACCTAAATAAGAGGACATTATTTCCTTTATGCCATATGATGATCAATACTGTGGATTTTGGTGGCGATAGTGGTGTTTTTAATTTCAATGTTACTATAATGAGTATGGACATTGTAAATGAATGGAAATCAGATGATGGACTTATTGGCGATCCTTTGTTGATGGGGAATGATAATGAGCAATTTGTTTTAAATAACACACTCACAGTTTTAAATAAATTAAACGAATTTTTATACAGAGGAAGCCTACACAATGGCGATTTTGAAATAGCAAACGCAGGAAATGCTACACCATTTTTTGATAGGTTTGAGAATAAATTGGCAGGATGGTCTTATACTGCAAACATATTTGTAAGAAATAATATTGATATTTGTAATAACCTCTAATGGCTAAGAAAAAACCTACATATCCAAGGACAATGGCAATGATCACTCAATTTAGGAATGAATTGGTGCAAGAAATGAAAAAAAACTTGGAAACTCATAATGCATCCGGAACTTTAAGCAATAGTATTGCACCATCGGAAATTACAGTTGTAAATGATGTGGTAAGTTTTGATATTGAAATGGCAGATTATTATGATTTTGTAGATCAAGGTGTAAAGGGTGCCGATCCAAGTGGAATATATAAAAATAATCCCGACAAACAAGGAGAACAAAAAGCACCAAATAGTCCATATTCATATAAAAACAAAATGCCACCACCAAGTAAATTGGATAAATGGTCAGTAAGGAGAGGAATAGCACCACGAGATAGTAAGGGGAGATTTATGGCAAGAAAAGGAATTAATTTTGCAATCGCTAAAAGTATATTCCATCAAGGAATAGCACCAACATTCTTTTTTACTAAAGCCTACAAAAAATATTTTACACCCGATTTTGAATTAGACCTAATGGTTGCCTATTCACAAGATATAGAAGAAAATTTACGATAGTTATGAGCGATACAAGTATAAAATTAAGAAGTCCATATTACATAAAAACCCTGCCAACAACCGGTGCTAATTATGTTGCAATAGGTTTAAGATTTTGGCAAGGAAATAGGAATACTGTACCTGCAGGTTATCAATACAATTTAACCAAATTTGTAGTAGACAACCAAGATTTTGTAATTTTTGAAATTGCTTCTTTAACACGAGATTATTTAACATTGACTTATAGTGGTACGCATACCGAGGATGAAAATATTTGGTCAAGATTTGATTATACAGTTTTTGATGTAAGTGGAACTGCATTGTACAGTTTAGGGGAAACTAATTTGTGTGCTGATGGATATACTGAATTTACAGATGGAATGAATTACTTACCTGCATTGCAGGATTTACTACAATCCAATTTGTGTATGCAAATACCGGTAAATGAGAAAACTTGTGTAAATGTAAATGGTTTTAATACAAATGCAGTTAAATTTTATGATCAAGGATCGCTTGTAAAAAATGTTGGTATTCCTCAAAGTGATCAATCAACTAATGGTGTAATAAATATTTGTTACGAGGAAGATGGTGGTAATTATTATGATCGGGTAAATGCTAATGTAATTGGATCGGCTATAAGAACAATTTGTGTAGACGCTTTTTATGATAGTATTGATTATGGTGCAGTTGATAAAATTGTAATTGAAAATCAAGATCCTGCCGTTTCTACAACTATTAACGTTGAAAGAATTACCGAATGCAAATATCCAATCCATAAACTTTCATTTGTGAATAAATTTGGTGCAATACAAGACCTTTTTATGTTTAAAAATAGTAAAGAGAATTTGAGAACAAGTGATAAAACATTTCAAAGGAATTTAATGGTTGAAAGTAATTTTAATTATAACACAACAGAACACCAAAAAAGGACAATTTTAAAACAAGGAAATAAATCAATCACTTTAAATAGTGGATATGTAGGCGAATGTTTTAATAGTGCTTACGAAGAATTATTTTTATCAGAACAAATTTGGCTCACAGATGAAATGACTGAAATATTTCCGGTATATTTGAAAGACAAAAGTTTTAAATATAAAACAGAATTAAATGAAAAATTAATAAATCACACCATTAATTTTGAGTATGCTTTTGATCAAATAAATAACATAAGATAAATGCAAGAACTAATTTTATACATTCGAGAGGGAATAAATTCAACTGATAAATTTGTAAAGGTCGATCTTTATAAGGATGAGGTTGTTAGTTTAACTGCAAAAATTCAAGATGTTAGAAATGTAGAAAAAATATTTACTGATTTTACAAAACCTTTTACATTACCGGCTTCAAAAAAAAACAATAAATTATTTAAGCATTGGTATAATCCCGATATAGATGGATTTAATTCCAATTTTAAACCCGATGCAATAATAGAACTTAATTACCAACCATTTAGGAAAGGGGTAATAAAACTGAATGATGTAAAACTTAAAAATGGGATGCCCGAATTTTATAGCATTTCATTTACCGGAGAAACTGTAAACCTAAAAACCTTTTTAAGAGAGGAACAACTTGAAAATTTATCTTGGTTGGACAATTTTGCAACCAATAATCAATCAAGTAATATAATTGGTGCTATAAAAAATGGTATTACCACAACAGTTGATGGTGTTACTTATAATAAAGCATTATGTATTCCTATTGTTTCTCATTCACAAAGATTTATTTATAATTCACAAGGTAATTTTGATATACCTACCAATATTGCGTGGGTTACTGCTAACACAGACCCAACAAGAGATGAGAGAGGGATATTTCCCGAGGATGTAAAATTTGCGATGAACATTCCGGTTATAATACAAGCAATTCAAGAGAGATATACTGTTGCAAATGGATTTCCAAAGAACATAGTTTTTAGTGACGATTTTTTTACACAAAATGAACCGGCATTAGCAAATTTATATTTATGGATGCACAGAAGAAAAGGCAAGGCTATTGGACCCGGAACGAGAGATATTGTTAATTTTTCTGCAAATTGTAGTGGTAGTGGTTGTAGTATATTCGCAAATCCACCTGCACCTTGGGATCAAGGAAATTTAGAATATTATGAGGGTAATTTATTTTGGTCGCCATTACAAAATGACGAAAGGATGGAATTTGAGTTGGAAATTGTACCGGGTGCAAATTATTTATCCACTTCTTATGATATTTCTATTTTAGAGGATTTTGATGGTGGAACTATTAATACACTTTCTCAAACAATTAACAATCAAGGTCAAACTTCAATATCTGCCATTTTCGATAATTCTGATCCTAACGCTTATAGTTTTAGTTTATTTGATGCATTTAATATTTATTCTCAAATTTCATCAGAAAATGATTTTGAATTTCAAGCAAAAATTAAATTAACTTGGAATTACCGAGATCAATTTAATCAACCAAGAACTGCGGTTGCAACCTATTCTTCAATTCAAACAAATATAGATTTATTACAACAATTTACTCCCACTCAACAAATACCTAAAATTAAGGTTATAACCTTTCTTACCGGATTATTTAGAATGTTCAATTTAACTGCTTATGTGGATGACATTACAAATGACATTGTGGTAAAAACCTTGGATAAATTTTATGCTGAAAGTACTCGGACATTTGATTTGACATCGCTTGTGGATAGTTCATCACACCAAGTAAATGAGGCATTACCTTTTACTGATATTTCATTTAAATACAAAGAACCAAAATCAATTTTAGCAACTGAATTTGACGAAATAAACAACAGAAAATATGGTTGGTTAAATTATTCAGCAACTGCAACTAAGGATCAAAAATACAATATTGAGTTACCTTTTGAAAATATGCTTTTTGAAAGATTGTCTAATAATGGAACTTTTACGAACATACAACAAGGTTCTTATATTGATGATGATTTAAATCCTGCATTTGGAAGTCCATTATTGTTTTATTGTGAGCGATCGGATGTTAGTGCTTCACCAATTTTATTTGTAGATACATTTAGACCGGAAGAGGGTAATCCGGTTGTGCCCGGTACTGTTAGTCAAATTAATAATGCTTTTGTTCCAAGTAATGCAAATGTATTAGACAATGGTGTAACTGCGCCACCACAAAATTTAAATTTCGGATCAGAAATAAACAGTTTTACCTTTACGGATTATGGTGGGGATAATAATTCATTATTTCAAAATTATTATATAAATTATATTAGATCAGTATTTGATCCAAGAAATAGGTTGTTTAAATTTAAGGCACAATTACCACTAAAATTTTTATTACAATTTGGTTTAGAAGATAAAATATTGGTACGTGATCGAGAATATCGTATAAATTCCATAAATGCCAATTTACAGACCGGTCAATCAACTATTGAACTGATAAACCTATTTGACCTTGACATTGCAAACGCAATACCGGAAACAACCACGACATCAACAACAACGACTACAACCACGACATCAACAACGACTACAAGTACAACAACTGCACCACCTATTTTTAATTATACGGTAATTGAGTTGGATGTTAATTGTAATCAAATAGGAAATGTAATTGCATTGCAAAGTAATTTTGAAAAACCTATTGGGACAATTGTTTCGTTAAATGAGCAAGGTGGTTGTTGGGAAATTGTGCAACCAACCGGAACATTGGGTGTAGTTTCTATTGATCAAGAATATATTGATTGTATTACTTGTCAAGGAAATATTACGACAACAACTACAACTCAACAACCTTTATATTATTATATCGCAAAAAATTGTGTGACTGATGCATTGCAACCGGTTTACACTAATTTGGTAGGTATTCAAATTGGGGATTTTATAGAATACACTTATTTAGGCAATCAAATTTGTGCTGAAATAGTTTCTGTTGATACACCAACTAATCCACCACCAAGTAATTTAGCGTTTTTTGATTTAAGTGGTTATGCTAATTGTAATGAATGCCTTGGAATTACTACAACAACTTTACCACCAACTACAACCGCTTGTATTACCGGAAAATCGGATGCTTTTGTTTTTTGGAATGAATTTGAAAGATTTGATAATGGTAATTTTGAATTATATCCTAATAAATTTGCAGTAATGGTAATTACTATTGGTGTAGGTAATGAAAGCGTAAATTGTAATATGAATTATGGAAACTTTTCATTGAGTGTACAAGGGGGAGGTTCAATGTATTTAGGACACAGTAGTCCACCATCATATCCGGTAGCAATGGCTCCCCAAGGATTTGCGGCGAGTTGGGAAGGTTACCCAAATGGTGGGTATAAAGAATACACTTATTATTTGCAAGGAAATGCATTAGGTGGTGCTATAAAACAATATTCTTACAATTTAAATTTAAATCAAAATCCTACCGGATGTGATGAATACAATGGATATGCTCAAATGGAAGTAGTATGTTATGATTATCCGGTAGTGGTAAATTCAAATGCTGATTATTTTGAGGTAACTGAACATTTACAAACTGAAACAAGAAGTTTTCAATTAATAAGTGGACTTCAATTTATTAGGTTTAATTTGGATGTTACCGGTGTATTGGTTGGTGCAGTAAATTTTTGTTGGGCAAAATTAACTTGGACATTAACTCAAAATGGAATATTTTATCAAAGTGGAATTATTGAAGATGATCACTTATGCTATAATTACAATCCACCGGCAAGTTTACCATATGAAATTGGTTTAGATGGAGATAATGGTGATGATGGAGTTTGGGAAGTTACGATTGAATTACAAATGACTACAAACGCAGTTCTTAACCCACCATCATACGCTGTTGGAAGTTTTGAAATATTCACACCGGCATCTAATGCACCATAAAATATGATTTATTTAAGCGCACAACCCGATAGTATTTATTATGCTTGGCAAGTAGAGGTTATGTTAGAAAATTTTATTGAGAAAGGAATTGATCAAGATAAAATCCACATTGTAGTGGGTTATAAAAATAAGATCAGTAATAATTTCAAAAAATTACAAACTAAATATAACAAGGTAAATTTTGGGTTTATAATTGATAATAGACCACTAACAAAATATGTTTCCTCTATCAGACCATTTATATTGATGAAATATTTTAGAAAGAATTGGCAATTGGAATATAAGACTATATTTTACCACGATTGCGATATACTTTTTACTAAAATCCCTGCATTCAATAAATTTAAAATTGATGAAATTTGGTATCAATCAGATACTAATAATTACCTAAATCACAAATATGTTTTAAGTAAAGGTCAAGATGTTATGGATGAAATGATGAGAATTGGACAAATTGATGAGGCATTATTTAGGAAAAATATGCAAAATAGTGGCGGTGCTCAAACAATTATGAAAAATGTTACTGCAGATTTTTGGAAAAAAGTTTATGTTAAAAGTGAACAATTGTTCCAAGGACTTACAAAATTGAATAAAGAAAAAATGATCAAAGACCCTAACCATCATCCTTTACAAATTTGGTGTGCAGATATGTGGGCATTATTATTTGTTGCTTGGAAAGAAGGACATCAAACAAAAGTGGATAAATATTTAGAATTTACTTGGGGGACTGATAACATAACAAAATGGGATAAAAATTTAATTTATCATAACGCAGGAGTTACTGTTCACAATAAAAATTTATTTCTAAAGTCTAAATTTACAAAACAATTGCCATATTTCGTTAATATAGATATAGACCACACCAAAGCAAATAGCAAATATTACGATATTGTTCGTAAAATGAGAATTAAAACTTGTTTAAAATGATTGGAAATATAATTGAAACCTTAAAACTCAATATTAAAAGTGATAGCGATTACGTTGCGATTGCAAGAGGAAAAAATAAATTACCTACAACACTAAAAGAGGGTTATAAAGAAATAAAGGAATTATGGCAGTTGAAAAAACAATAGATGTAAAGGTAAATTTAGGTGATGCACAAAAACAACTTGAATTTTTAAACAAGGAATTAGAAGATGCCAAAAATTTAACTGACGATTGGGAAAAGGAATTGTTTGAATTGGAAAAGGCATTAAAAGCCGTGCCTAAAAATAACCTTGCACAACAAAAAAAATTACGTGATGAGATTTCTAAACAAAAAGATCTTATTAAAGAACAAAAATTTGCAGTTAAGGATTTAACGAAAGCAAGAGCAAAATCAAATGAAGTAGTAAAAAATGCAGTAAAAGGGCAGGCAGATTATTCTTCGGCTACACAACTTGCAGATAAGGCTACCGGTGGATTATTTAGTAAAATAGGCGATTTAACCGGCAAACTAAAAAAGGCAACAAAGGGTTTTAATTTAATGAAAATTGCAGTTATTGGATCGGGTATCGGTGCTTTAGCAATTGGTATTTTAGCAGTAGTTCAAGCATTTAAACGATCGGAAAAAGGACAAAAGAAATTCAAAAAAATAATGGCTACTATTGGTGCAGTAGTTGATCAAGTTTTGGATGTATTTGCTTCTTTAGGATCAACAATTATAGATGCATTTGAAAATCCACAAAAAGCATTTGAAAGTTTTAAAACGGCATTAAAGGAAAATATTACAAACAGAATTACCTCATTAATAGACACTTTTGGTTTTTTAGGAAAGGCTATAAAAAAGGTATTTAGTGGCGATTTTAGTGGTGCTTTAGAGGATGCAAAAAAGGCAGGTACTTCTTTTATTGATGTAACAACCGGAGTAAAGGACACAATTGGAAAAATTACAGAGGGTGTAGTAGAATTTGCAAAAGAAACTGCAAAAGAGGCAAAAAAAGCAGGTCAAATTGCTGATGCAAGGGCAAAGGCTGACATTATAGAAAGGAAATTACTTGTTGAAAGAGCGAAAGCAAACCGAGAGGTCGCAAAATTAAGGGAACAAGCAGAGGATCGAGAAAAATTTAGTGCAAATGAACGAGTTGAGTTTATAAAAAAAGCAGCGAAAATTGATGACGAAATAACTGCTAAAGAAATTGCAAAAATAAAATTAAGGCGTGATGCAAAAAAGGCTGAAAATGCTTTAGGATTATCCACTATTGATGACAAAATGGAACTTGCTCAATTAGAGGCAGAACTTATAAATTTAGAAACACAAAGGTTATCCAAAAAAAGGGCATTAACTGCAAGACAAGGTTCAATAAGTAGGGAAGCACACGCAGAGGAAACTCGTATCGCAACAGAAAAAATTGCATTATTAAAAGCAGTTGCCGAAGCAGAGGCAAACACAATTGATGAGAAACGAGAATTGCAATTACAAAAAGAGCGAGAAAAATATGATGCATTAATTGAACAAGCAACCGAACAAAACCTAAACACAGATGAACTTGAAAGGTCAAGGGATGAAAGGTTATTGGAAATGCGACAAGGATTTGCTGATGCAGATGATGCCATAAAATTAAAATCTGTTCAAGAGCAAGAAAAACTAAACAAGAAAAAATTAGCAGATCAAATTGCAGGTATTCAAGCAGAGGAAAGTAACAGACAAGCACAAATTGGTCAAGTTGGTGGTGCTATTAATAGTATGCAAAAAATATTTAGTGCATTTGGCGAAGAAAACAAAGCATTAGCAATTGCCGGAATTGTAACAGAACAAGTAAGTGCAATTTCTCGAATTATATCAAACACCGCAGTAGCAAATGCCAAGGCAGTCGCCGCAACTCCATTGAGTGGTGGTATGCCATTTGTAGCGATCAACAATGTAATGGCAGGATTGTCAATTGCAGGATCAGTTGCAGGTGCAAGTAAGGCTATTGGAGATTTAAAAAGTAACAAAAAATCACCAAGTGGTGGATCAGCACCGAGAGTTGGTGGTGGGGGTGGAAGCGCACCGGCTGAAAGTACACCGCCGGAATTTAATATTGTAGGTGCAAGTGGAACGGATCAATTAGCCGATGCAATTGGTGGTCAATCACAGCAACCGGTACAAGCATTCGTTGTTTCAAATGATGTTACTTCTGCACAATCAATGGACAGAAATATTGTAGAAAATGCAAGTTTATAAAAAAAATACGTTATAATCATATGGAAATAATAGAATTAATATTAGACGAACAACAAGATAATTTTGTAGAAGCAATTAGCATTGTGGAAAACCCTGCAATTGAGGAAGATTTTGTTGCCCTTAAATCGCAATCATTTAAATTTGAAACGCAGGACAAAGAAAAACGGATATTGTGTGGTGCTATATTGATACCTAATAAACCTATTTATAGAAAAAATGGTGATCAAGAATATTACATATATTTCAGCAGGAAAACTGTTTCCCTTGCATCACAATTGTATTTAAAACAAGGAATGCAATCAAATGCGACATTGGAACACGAGATGGATGTTAATGGATTGACATTAGTTGAAAGTTGGGTTGTTGAGGACAAACAAAATGACAAATCCAATATGTTTGGAATGGACTTACCATTGGGGACTTGGGTTGGATCATTGAAAGTAGACAATGACGATGTATGGAATAATTATGTAAAGACCGGTAAAGTGAAAGGATTTTCAATAGAAGGCTACTTTGCTGATAAAACCGAAATAAGAAAAGAGGAAATTGATGCACAGAAACAATTATCCACATTAAAAGACTTATTAAAATGATCAATAGGCGCAGTAGATATTCATTTAAAACACCGGGAACATCAAGTCCACGTAATAGTTCTCGTGGTTGTTTGTGTGAAAATAACACTTACCACGTGGATTGTTGTGATGGATCATTGATGGCACAAGGAATAGGTAATGTATATGGGTTTCCTCATTTATTAACTGAAAAAGGATTGTCAATACTACAAGAAAATTTTGGTAAAATAGGGATTGAGGGTGTTCCACCATACATTCCACCACCTTTAACACCGGAAGAACAACAAATTATTGATGATCAATTAGAAGCAGAGAGATTAGCAGAAATACAATGGCAAATGGAAAGCGATTTGAGTAGTAATAATGGACCGAGTTGGGCGCAACAAGAGGCTTACGAAGAAGAAAGGAATTTAAATCATTTACCTAATGGTAGCAATTATACTGATCGATAACACAAATTAAATAATTATGAGTAATAAATTAATATCACAATTACCCGAGGTTACCTCTGTTGAAGAAACGGACGTAATTCCTACTGTTCAAAATGGGGTTACGAGCAAAATTAAATCAACTGTATTTATAAACACTATTAAA
>ERZ807291.7011-NODE-7011-length-13321-cov-7.268280_pt1 | contig 13321 bp, 20 predicted proteins | sample MGYA00521257_ERZ807291 | MGnify/ENA primary metagenome ERZ807291 (study PRJEB31413, sample SAMN03169783) | marine metagenome | biome: Marine; feature: Water; material: Subsurface seawater | place: North Sea | collected 2011-04-28 | depth 1 m m ...
TATCCTCGTCATACCAACACCAACTTTTATCTTTATGAATTTGTCCCCATCTTTCCTGGGTAATCCATTTATATCCTGACCAATTTAGGGTTTTCATATTCTAGAAATTAAATCTAATTCGTTGTCGTCTTCTAATCCAAGTTCTTTTAAACGTTGTAAGTGGTAATCATCAATTTTCCAATCTACTTTACTTTCATACACTGTTTTATGTTCTTCCATTCCTTGGATTTGTCTATCACTAAATATATCTCCTATTTGTAAGAAATAACAATTATAACAAAGGAGTTCTACATTATCTAGTTTATAATTCTTTTTTTCTCCGTCTTTGAAGTTCATAATTAAAGGAACCTTGTAATCTAATACCCTTCGTTCATTGAATTTGCAATTACTACAAGATTCATCTAAATACCCCTCAGCTATTAATTTATCTTTTATTTTAGCGGCATCAAAATGAGAAGGATCAATTCTACCTTCTATAATATCTACTATTGCAGGTGTTTTTTTACCTCCATTTAAGAATTTAGGTATACCTTTACCAGACTGGTTTTTATGTTGTTCAAATAAATTTTCATAGCCTTCTTCAGTAGCGTCATAGTTTTTAGCCCATTTCTTATAGTGAATATAAGAAACACCTAAGTACCTTGAAGCTGCTCTATTACTTTTAGTTTTATTAACAGCAGCTAGTATTTGTTGTTTACTTAATGGTTTTGCTTTAGGCATGTCAATTATTTAACATCATTTGGTCTGTGAGATACAACAAGTATTCCCACAAATCCTCCGAATTAGCCATTAAATGTTCCTCACCATCTGCATCAACAAAAGGTATAAGTTTATCCTCTTTATCATATCTAGAATAAACATAAAATAAAATAGCTTCTGAAGCAGCAGGGGCAAAACTAAAGTGTATTATACCTTCAATTATTTTAAAAAAATCATCATCATAAGTTGAAAAGTCAAGTCCCATTTCATCTTCTAGATGATTTTGACGTTTCCAAACTTTTTCAAATAAATCTATAGTATTAAGGAATTCTAATTTTAACTTATCTTCTTCAGTGTTATTTATAACACTCATTTCAAGAGAAGAACCTAAAATTTTCTCAATTACCTCTTTTAGTTCCTTTCTTTGTTTCATTAACCTTTCCTTTTAACTTAATTAGTTCAGCACACTTATCATAATCCTCTTTAGCTTCGTAAAACTTTATAGTTTTGTCTATAACTTTAGGGAAATTAGATTTTTTTAAAATAAGAAAACAATCTAAATTAGTAATTGAAAATAATTTGACTTCGTTATCTTTTATTTTTAGAGATTCCTCTATTACCTTTATAGATTCATCTAATAATAATTGATGAAAATCTTCACTTTCAATTAATTCATTAAGTTCTTCCTTATGATCATAGAGTATTTCTAATTGAAGAATTTCTCGTGTTTTTTTCTTCCTACCCATGGTTATAAATATTTAAAAATCTAGCATCTTCGAGTTATTGTCTGGGTTGTGTTTAGCCCATTGTCCCCATTTGTATTTAAAATATTCGTGGCATGCTTTTTCTTTATTTTGTTTAGCTAATTTTTCTTCATAAGTAGCTTCAGTACCTAAAGATACAAAGTGATAAAAATGACATTCAAATGTTCTGAGCATTTGTAATCCTGCTATTTCACACTTTAAAAAGAAATCCCAATCAACTACCCAAGCCCCAGGGTAAGATTCATCCCACCCCCCTACTTTTATGTAATCCCATTTATTCATAAAAATAGGTAAGGTACTACCATTAGGTTCTACTTTATTTTCTTCTATAATACTTTCTTCATACTCCCAAAAAGCTTCTAAATCAAATGTTTTGGGGTCTTTACCTAAATCTTTAATATGAAATTGTTTAAACATACTAGGATTTGGTTCGATTTGATTAGGAGCTAATACTGATCCTGGAGAATAATTTGCTACAAGTGCTACATCCCATTCATCTGGGAAGACATTGTCATCGTTAACAATTAGAATTTTATTAGATTTAGCATTGTATACTCCAAGGTTAGTAGCTTTGCATAGACCTACATTTTCTGGGAGGGTAAGGAGTTCGATATGTTTTTTATGTTTTTCAAGTACATTTTTGTTCAAATCATAGAAGCCATCTACTACTACTATAATTTGGTTTTCTTGGGTTTGACCTTTAATAGCAGAGGTTAAACATAAATCTAGAGCTTCAGGCTCTTTATAGGTTGGGATTATTACAGAAATCATATTTTTGACCAGTTTATTGTTGGAGATAACATATTAGATTCTATGTGAGAAGAGTAGCCGGGAATACAAGATACTAAATTAGAACCTTCACTCCAAAGTTGAGTAAACTTATCATGGTCTTTAGTCCATTTTTCAACTAAATCACAATATTTTACATGTATATCAAAGTGTTTTTTAAGTGTACTAAATCTACAAGCATAGGTATTTGTTGTTGAAGGAATCGTTCTCCAATGAACATTTTTAGTAGCTATAATTTTAGATGTTAGATTTTCATACATTGGAGAATAATATTTATCAGGATGATCATATAAGGTGAAATAATCAGCACCAATCATATTTATACCTTCTTCAAGAATATCAACCCACCCTTCTTTATGTAAATAATCATCTTCTACAAAATAAATTATATCATTATCATCATAGGGGCTTTCAATAACATAATTTAATAAATTTAAAAATGACTGTGCATCGTTTCCTCCTGTAATACTTACGTTTTTACAGTCTTTTTTACTTAAAAAATGATCTTCTATACTACCATTTCCACTATCATGGAAAGCTGTGTATTCTACTTTATCTTTATACCTATCATTAAATAGAGTTAACATAAAGTGGTCAAATATTTTTTCTCTATCAAACCATTTAGGACGAGGTTTGTTATGTGAATTTGATGAGAAATTACAATGTCGTTGAAATATTCTTAGCATAATAATTTATTTAGGGCGTTTATCATTCTTTCTTCTTCAGAGCGTTGTTTAGCTCTATATCCTATAGTTCCATCTTCTTTTTGATATCCATAGCTTCCTTCTATATAGGCGTTAGGTAAGTGATGAATTAAATTATCTTTAAATTCACTAATGCATATTACTTTTTGTAAACCACAAAATTGATAAATATCAGTATTAACTTTACATTTTACACTATAATGAGAATGGCCAAAAAATTGAGTAAAATCATACTGAGCTCCAATATTATGTAGTTGTTCCTTAGTTAAAATAAAAGTAGCCTGATGGAGGTTAGTAAAATGGGCAAATTTTAAATCGTTATATTCTTCTACGCTGTTATAATCCCAATCATAATGAGCATGGTATGCTGGATAGTATCTTCCTGTAGAATTTTCTTCATATTGGATAAGTCCTGCTATTTTATCTTTAGGTAAAATAGAAGTGTATCTTAAATAATTATTAATATGATATTCTTTAAATAAATGATCATTTTCCCCAAAAAGAAATATGTCAAAATCATCTTTATGATCCCATATTACTTGTTTACAAGTTAACGGAAGCAATTGATAATTATCTAATTTGATAACATTAACTAAATCAATATCTTTAATATCTAAAGGTATATTAGAATTTACAACAATAGAAACTTTATAATTTTGAAAGGATTTAAGTTCTTTAACAACTTGTTCTAAATAATTTAGTTGTTCAAACCCATAGTTAACTAAAACTGCTAATACTTTTTTCATTTTATATTACAGATTTACTATTATTTAGATAATCATCAAATAACCTATGTATTTCTTGATTAGATCTATTATAATGATGCCCCCATCTATTTTGTTTATTAACTAAACTTAATCTAGTCTGGTATTCAGAGTGTTTATTAATCACATATTCTCTATTAATATGTTTATAATGTAATAATTTTATTCCAGAATTTATATTATATGAAATATCACCAACAGGATTAGCGCTGTGGCAACCTGGGGTAAAATTAATTTCTTTTAATTTTTTAGGAGAGAAAATACAAGGTTTGGATGAATTATCATATTTGATTCCTTCTTTTATGTGGCTGGTTATGCTTTTTTCTTCAAATTTAGGGATATCTTCAGATATCATCTCATAACCTTGGGGAACTATAATACTTTCTGGGGTAGATTTTAGTATTTCTACAAGATTTTTATGATAAATAAATTCGTCTGCGTCTACTACAATTACCCAATCAGCATCAGATTCTTTCCAACACGAATTTTTAATATCTAAATAGACATCATCCCTTATTTGTTTATTAGTATTATATGTTATAACTTTAGCTCCAAAGTTTTCTGCAATAGCAGTAGAACTATCAGTAGATTCATTATCATAAATAATAACATTAGCAAAATCACAGTAATGTTGTAGAAAAAATGGTAAGATTATTTCTTCATTATAACATAATACAAATACCTCAATTTTCATCTTTTTAATTTTTTATATGGTCATTCCATCCTATATGTTTTACATGTCCCTGATTTAAAATAACTGCTTTATAACCTAATTTTTTATAATGTTGAGAAATTTCAAACTCAGGAGTATAAAATTCAAGAGGAGGAGGAGAAGGAATAAAATTTTCAAATGGTTTTACTTTATTATAATCTTTTAATCTTCTTAGCCCAGGATTAAAACTAAATCCTCCCCACCCCCCTTTCCAATTAGTAGATACTAAATAATAAAAAATATTATTATGTTCATACTGGGTGGGTTCGATAGGGTGGCTATTAGTATCATTTCGTTCTCTTAACCAAACATTTATAATAGTAGGATCATTTTTAAGTAAAACTAGTGACTTTTCTATAAATCCTTTTTCATAAAATTCCCAATCATCCTCTAAGTGGAATATATAAGGAGTTTTAACTTGAGAATAAGCTTTATCTATACTTTTAATTTGCCCTATTCTAGTAGAATTAAATATATGGGTATACTTAGGGTATTGGTTTTTAATGAATTCCTGAGTAGGTAAGTCTCCACTATCATCTATAATAATAAATTCCTCTATAGGATAAGTGTTGTATTTATTAAAACTATTTATAGTTGGTTCTAATAAATGGGGTCTACCACAACTAGTTAATACTACACTAATCTTATCCATTTTTTTCAAAAATATAAATAGTATTTTTAAACCAACTTGAGGGGCCTGAGCCAGCTATGTTTCTAAAATATAAAGATTGATCTTTTAAATAATTGAATCCAAAAGATGTTATTTTAGGTATAACATAAGTAGGATTTTTACAGTTATTATGCCCATATCCTACTTGTCCTTCTAAAGCCCAAGATATTATTAAATATTGTTTAACCTGTTTAATTAAATTTTCTAAAAATATATCTTCTTGTTCTGGGAGGAGATGTTCAGCAACTTCAAAGCTAAGAACTGTTCCTAATTCTTTAAATTGGTTAAATGGTTGGGAAAGGTCAAATTCTGTTATGTCTTTAAATTTTGATATAGAAGTTATATTAGGAGTTCCTTCTACACCCTTACACCTAAAGTTTTCTTTAGCTAATCCTTCTAATATATAACCATCCCCACATCCATAATCATAAACAATTTGATCTTTAGGTAAAAAATCAACCAATAATCGCAACAACTCAGGTGAATTCACGTGTAATTTTTGAGCTTCTTCTAAACTCCATATAGTAATTTGTTTTTCCATTATCTGTTATATTTTTTTAACCAAGGGTTTTCATTTTGTTGATTAGCTAATTTTATATGAGCTTCATTCCCATCACCTCTATACCAATGGTACACATAGGTTCCCCTCATAATTCCTACTTTAATATTATTTTGGAGACATGATTCATGCATGCAATTATCTACCCCCAAAAATCCATTTTCAAATCCTCCTGTTATTTTCCAAGTTTTTTTATTTAAAACTAATATAACACCACTAATTAACCTAGGAGCGATTTTAGAAGCCTCATCAACTTGATACTTAAATTGAGATTGGGATTGTGAACCCACTACTCTATGATACGTAATGTCATGGATGTTAGGATCTACTTCTGGGAATTTTTGGTCTGGGTTGCCTATTCTGTTAGTCATACATGTAAATAGGCCATATTCAGGGTTTGATTTTATTGTATTTACTATATGGGGGTGCCAATCTCTTGTAGTAAAAGTAGCATCATGGTCTAAAAAACAAACCCAATCATCTTCGTTAACTAATTCCATAAAAGCATTATAAGCTGCTCCTAAATTTGTTATATTTTCAGTAGAATTAGAATATGGAATATAAGTATGTAAAATCATTAGTTATGGGTCATTAATATTTTATTAATTTTTTTAATACTAGGAGAAGTTTTTAATATATCATTAAAGTAATGCCAGTCAGCAGCATAATCACGGTGAGTGAAACCTATTTTTTTAGCTAGTTCCGATTTTATAACAACATTCCCCATATCAATCCAACCCCTTTGAAGCTTAGAATTTAATAATCCATATGAAGTTTGATTATGATTATTTTTTGTCGGATGAGAATGTATCATATCAAAATATATAAAATCCTGCTCACACTTTAAAATTTCATCAACAAAAATTGGGGTATAATAGTTATCCCCATTAGTTATTAAAACATACTTACTAGATATAAATTTTTGTAGGGCCCATCCCCTTAAAGTATGCCCATAATCATTTTGTCGTTCTGGGTATTCAATGAATTGAGTATTGGCTCCTAAGTAATTATTTTGGGTTAGTTCTTGTTTTAGTTCTTTATTAGGACCATCGTGTACTATATATAAATTCCAATTAGGATTTACTTGGGCCTTTATAGAATTTATAAAACATTTTAAAATTTGATTCTGATTATATGTAACTGCTATAATATCAATCATTTTTGATAAGAATTTTCAACGTACACTTTATTTTCTTGTAAAACTTGTCGATAAATAGGTCTATTTGGGTCCTTACCACTATAAACTGTAGGTACATGCCATTGGTGATAAACGTAAGGAGTATCAATTTGATTTATCTCTAACCCCAAACGCTTTATTCTAATTACAAATTCTATATCCCCTCCACCTTCTCCATGTTGAAATCTTTTATCAAAACCCCCTAATGCCTTCATATTATTTTATATCTGTGCAAAATACAGAGTGTCCTAAAGAAAGTAAATAAGGTACTAGTTCTGATCCTATGTTACCTTCACTACCTACTACTAAAATTCTTTTTTTCATTATTTAATTAAATTAAAATGTTTACTAACTATTTCTTCTATACCTTCAAATGTAGTTTCTCTAGGTTTTCTAGGATAAATTGATACTTTAGTTGCTTTTAAAGGTAAATTTTCTAATATATATAAATTAGAAGTAGAAGCAGTATAAATTTCTTTAGCTTCTTCTATGATTTTAGCCCAATCCAATAAACTGAATCCTTCAATTTTATTCATGTAAACTATAGAATAATTATTAGGGTTACTGGGTTGAATGTTTAAAACTCCATCACTCCAGTAATTATTTACTAATATATAAGGGGTTGAAGAAACTAATTTGTTATATAAAGTTTCTTCTTTATCTATTTTTCTATCCCATTTTAAAGTTTTCCACATATCTAAGGGAAGATCTAACATTCTATACTTATCTAACATAGTATGATACTGATCTGAATAGTCGTGGGGGTGGAGGTTTCTATATATGGGGTTTGCAAATCTTAAAGGAACATGATATTCTCCATTAACTTCTCCTAAAAAAGTACTTTCCCAATTAAAATTGTAATTAGATTTAGGTACAAAATTAATATAAGGAAAATATTCCTTTAACCATAATGAATCATTATTTACAGGCCAAACTATTTCATTTTTACTTTTTTTATAAAAATGTTTAGCTATGGGCTCACAAAATAAAATATCTCCTAAGCCCTGGAATTGGTTAAATATATACTTCATTATTATGTTTTTTCTCCCATTACCATAAAGGCATTATTTAAGTCAGTACCTGATGTAAATATTTTACAATAACCCCTATCCTCTAAATAATCTTTAATAATTACTGGAGTAAAAATATTCAGGTGTTTTCTGTTATTCCAGGGTTTCCAGTATTCTTGAGAGTAATCAGGGAGGTACAAAAATAATACTCCACCGATTTTTAATTGAGAGGTCCAATAATCTAATACATCTACCCAATTTAAAAGGTGTTCAAGACAGTGTGAACTAAAAATATAATCTAAATTTCCTTTAGGGAAGTTGAGAGCATCAAATTCATTTAGAACGGGATCTACAGGAATAGCTCCTGGGAAGCACCATTCTATTCTATTGCATCCTACATCTACCCCCTCTCCTTTACATACATGTTTTGCATAAGGAATAGCAAATTGAGCAGCATTTCCTGTAGATTGGAAATGGGGGTAAACTTTAGTTTTAAATTCTATCAAATTAATCATAATGTGCTATAAAATTGATTTTGTTTTTCTTGTCTATCAATATCCTTAGGGTGGTGAATACAAAACTCATCATTAGCCGGTAATTGGGCTTCTGTTTTATGGCCTGTAAGAACCTCGTGTACCTTATTTTTCCACTTAATTCTTTTTACGTTTTTAAGGATCCTACATTGATAATCTGGGAAATTAATTCTCCCACTAGGATCAACATTCCACCCCCATTTATTAATATGTTCTTGGGTTAAACCTTGAACAGTATTAATTCTAGGTACCCAAAATATATCTACTCCTGGGTTATTTTTTATTAACCATTCAATAGTATCCATAAGGTACTCTTCAGGGTATTCATCAGCATCGATTTGAAAAATATAATCCCCAGAACAGTTATCTTTTAAGTTGTTTTTAAATGAAGCAAAATCTCCATTTAGAGGAAATTCAATAAGTTTATAGGGCATATTAAACTCAGAGTAATGTTTTAATACACCATATACTTCAGGAGTAGTATTTCCTTTATCACATTGTATTACAATTTCATCTTGTTCACGTTTGTGTTTAAAGAGATAATCCATAAGGTACTTTATCTCTTTCCACTCATTACATACTGGGATAGCATAACTTATTGTCATTATTCTATATTTTCAAAGATCCCAATATAATCAAGAGCTTCTATATAATCACGCTCTTCAAAATCTTTTTTAGTAGATGAATCCATTTTGTGGGTATGATATTCTCCAGGTTGTCCTTTAATAGGAAAACGTTCTTTTTCTTCTTCAGGAATTTCAATACTTTTAATAGCTGACCATTTCCAATCTTCAGTATTTGTACCATTTACATAAATTATTCCTTTAGTAGGCAAATTAACTACTGATGGCATCCAATGATAACCATTATCATCTATAAAAATAAGATCTTTATATAATTCAGGAAGGACTTCTAATTGTTCAGTTAAAAACTGGCTGTCTTCTTTCATAAAGTTATTAGTTGTAAATCCACAACCATAACAGATTCTACTAGTTAGATTAGGAAGTTCTTGGTTATCATAACAAGCATCACTTCCACATCGAGGACAAGTTATTAATTTATCTTCAGGCATTTTATACTTTTTTAAGGTTAGGGAAATTTAATTTAGGAAGATCTAACTTAGGAAGTTCTAATTTGACTTCTGTAGCAAGTTCAGGAACATATACATCTAAGAAATTTTTTAAGGTTTCTTTCATGTTTTCAAAACTAAAATTGTTTTTACTTCTATGGTATTGAAGTTTGGTTCCCTTTTCATAACCCTTATAATTTTCAAACATATTAGAAAGATGTGAAGATGCTTCCATAACATTTATACTACACCATTGACCCTCTTTTAATATCATATTTTTTACGGCAGCACTTTCGTGAACATTAGTAAGTTCTCCTTCAATTAAAGTAGTAAACTTTTTATCTAAAAAATCAATATGACCACTCCAATTTGAGGTAATAATAGGTTTATTAACTAAACTAAATTCTAAGAGTGGTCTACCAAACCCTTCACCTTTAGTAAAGCTAATCATTGCTTTTACTTTTGGATTATTATACAAACCATTTATTTCTTCTTCAGTAAACTCACCATGAAGCAAATAAACATTAGGTAAAGTATCTGCTTCAACAGTAGCTCTTACTTGTTGGATTTTATCTAAAATATATTCTCTATCCATGTAAGAAGCTCCTGCTCCACTTGTTTTCATAATCAAAGCAGGTGTTTTTTTCTGGTTTTTAAATGTTTCATAAAATGTTTTTAACATTAAACCAACATTTTTTCTATCTTCACCAATTATACCTTGCATCCAATGACCTACAAATAAATAAGCAAATGATTCTTTAATTTCACTTAAATCTATTAAATTTACTAATTCTTTTTCTTTAGTAGGAAAAAATTTAGTTAATTCAATCCCTTCAAATAAAACCTCAACAGGTTTTTGGAGAAATATTTCTCCTATAGGTTGTTGGGTTCGTTGATCCATTTTACTAAATCTTACATTTTGGAATACTTTTTTAGAATGTTCAGAAGAAACTAAATTTAAATCCATTCTATTACATCCTTCTATCCATGAGGGGTCACACACTGTAGTTTCAATACCTGCAGTTAAACCTATATTATACTTTCCTATAGGTTGAAATTCATTTGGTACTGTAATTTGACACCAAATCTCTGGTTGTTTTGGGAGTTGGTTGTTAGGAAGATGGAGTAAATGATTTGTTAAAAAGTGCCATTCAGGGTGGTCTTCAATAAATCCCCAAGGAGTAGATCCCCATCTTTGAGCTAAAACTTTTACATCGTATTTATCTAACTCGATAAGAGCTTTTACAAAATCCCTAGCTCTCGCTCCATAACCGCTGTACGTGTCAATCGGACAGCTTACTATAAACATCGGTTTCATTAATATTCTAATTTATGTGGTGTGTATTTTAATTTCTTAGCACTTGTTTTAATTAATTGGTAACGTTCTCTAGGTTTCCAATACGTTAATAAAGTGTTTATATTCCCTATAATTCTGTTAGCCATATGTTCTGAGGTAAATCCTGCTTCCTCACTTATAGCCCATTCTCTTCCCATTAAACCATATTGTTTTCTAGTTTGGGGATCTAAATTATAGACTTCCATAAGTTGATTAGCAGCATCACTAGCGTCACATCTATCATCAAAAATATAAGGGGTTGGAGGTGAACCTACAATTGAAATGTTAGTAGGGAATACTGGGAAAGCCCAAGTTCCATGAGTTCTATAAGTTCCTCTATGATTTGAAGGTATATCAGCATCCGGAGTGTACCATTCTCCCTTTTTATCTACAAATCTCATTTGGTCTTGCATACCTCCTGTAACATTAGCTATAATAGGGTTGCCACACAACATAGCTTCAGTTAAACTTAATCCCCATCCTTCATTAGAAGTAAGCTGAATTTGAACATCGGTACAATTGTACAACCAATTCATTTGTTCAGTAGTTAACTTTTGATCTGAAAAGATAATATTATAACGATCAGGATCATGACCACATAAAGCTTCAACAACTGCAGGTAAATCAGTACCATTGTTATCTACTCGTTGGGTATGAAGAACTAAAGCACATTTTTGAGCTTGTTCTAAAGATAATTTATCAACAAATTGTTTAAAAGCCCAAATAGTATCAGGTACTTGTTTACGTCTAATATTTCTTGAATTATAAAAAGCTACAAAATCATAATCGCTTGTTCCATATAATTTTTGTTTAAATTCTTTAAATTCATCATATTTTTCATATGATTCATCAATAGGGAACATCATTTTATGGTTTAACCCATGAGGAACATAACAAATCATTTTATCTGTTCCTTTATCTCCTAATACTAAATGATTAATGTTTACTGTTTGTTTAGAAATTCCAAACAAAGCATCACACGATTCATAGTACGTTTGATTATACATTGGGGCAGGATAATCATCCCAAATATTTAAATAAACAATTGGAACTTTTTTTCTAATTTCATTTTCGATTTGAAACAACCAAGTCCAATATCTAGGATCTGTAAATAAGAAAATAGCATCTGGTTGTTCTGTAGCTAGAAGTTGTCTAACTAAATCAGGCGTACCATATCCACTAGAAGGATAAATAATAATTGAAGCATCTTCAATTCCTGCTAATCTACTAGTTTCTTCACTAAGATCTAAACGTTTCCCTGCTTCAGGGTGTTGGATTGCTGCTCCAACTTGCACCCAATTGTAATGATGGGCTGTGTGAATAACTAGTTCTTTAGCTATAGTGCCAATTCCTGAATTAGTTCTCATGTCATCACACATCAACAAAATTTTCTTTCGTTGATCTTTCGGAATATAACCTTTTTTCATTTTGTTTTTATAAATCTAAATTGTTATGATTATGGATTTGTCTTTTAAAATCCTCATCGGTAAGATATAAATGGATAGCTCGGTCAGCAAGTTTTTGGAAAGAAAACTTATGTCTAACACATGCTACTTTAAATTCTTCAAATAAATCGCTTTGAATCTTTACGCTTGTTAATGTTAAATCTTTTTTACTCATAATAATATTTTATATAAATTGCGTATATAAATATGTATGGATTCAAAAAGATTCATGTTTATTGCATAATTTACCATTATCATTAAAAGGACACCAATCACATAATCTTGATACTACTTTTGGATATTCTTTATCTTGATATTTTCCTTTTGGAGTAAAACATTCGTTAATAAATTCATCTAATATTTTATTTGCTTTATTAAGTTTATTACGTCCAGCAGCAGGTTTATGTAATTGTACTCTATGGATTGGGTAATCACTATTTTCCCATATTTTTCTACGCACAATAAAAAATTCTACCTCTATATTTTCAAGTGGGATTCCGTACTGCTCGTTAAAAAACTTTTTATAAAGGACTAACTGCATTTGTTTAGTTTCGTCCTTTTTTGCTTTAGCACCCCATCCTCTAGTAGACGTTTTTATATCGTATATATAAAATTTGTTTGTGGGTTCATGGTATAATACTAAATCAATAAAACCCTTGTATACCAAATTTTTACCAACGTTCATTACAATTGGCAATTCAATACCTGCAAGGTGCCAACCACGTTTACTAAAGTATTGACTACGTTTTTTCTTAATAAAATCAAGGATTGCTACTCCATCTTCAAAAAATTCTCTTAACTCTTCTGGGGATGAGTAGTGAGTGTTGTTATTTTTTTTATAACTTTCTTGATACAGATTAATAAATTTTTCTTGGAATTGTTCTTCTAGATTTATTTCATCTGCTTTAGCACCTGATTCTTCATATAACACAGTGAGCCAATCTTGAATTACTTCGTGCATTGAAGTACCAAAAGTAAAGTGAATTGAAGGAGAATCATCATAATGTCCTTCTTTATACTGAAGTGCCCACTTGTGTGGGCAACTCCTATACATAGACATTTGTGAGTAAGAAATTGTCTTTTGGTAAGC
>ERZ807291.7026-NODE-7026-length-13299-cov-9.500151_pt1 | contig 13299 bp, 13 predicted proteins | sample MGYA00521257_ERZ807291 | MGnify/ENA primary metagenome ERZ807291 (study PRJEB31413, sample SAMN03169783) | marine metagenome | biome: Marine; feature: Water; material: Subsurface seawater | place: North Sea | collected 2011-04-28 | depth 1 m m ...
GTATAGTGTGTTCAATTCGTCACTCATATATCAATTTGTCACTCATTTCTGGAGTTCCCTAAGGACACGTTTACACCATTTATGTGTGTGTCGGACATGGGGATAACCCTCAGTGTGTCGTGTGAATTGTGTGTCGTGTGTATTGTGTGTCGTGTGTGTCGGGTGTCGGGTGTCGGGTGTCGTTGCCTAATTTAAAATCATACACAACTCACCATTCGAGTGTTCCATGCTGATATGATGGATATTTTCTCTCTTTGGTCTCTGTGAATAAGATATGATAGAGGAACCCTTTTTTGTATCTGTAGTTTATAGAGATGAACAAGCTGGCAAAGATTTTTGTGGCAGAAGTAATAGGTACATTTGTCTTTTTAGGAGTGATCATCCACGTTGTGAGTAAGAAAGAGAACCTTGCTTGGTTGAAAATAGCCCTTGCGTTGGCGGTTGTTATTCTTCTTTTAAGCGGTGTGAGTGGTGCCAAATTCAACCCCGCGGTATCATTTATGTTTATGCTCGCAGGACATACACCATATACACAATTTCTAGTGGAATGTTTCGCACAAATCATTGGAGCAATCATGGCACTTTATTTGTACAACACAATTCTCAAATAACTTCACTTGTGAGTATGTTGACTATGTGCTGAAAAAAAGACACTACACAGAAGTAATTAACTAAACACCTGTATAGAGGAGGAGTATCTGGAAGACTATGCTGTGGGGTTTCACTTGGACGCCATAACATATTCCTTTTGCGGAATATGTTATCGTTGATACGTGAGTTTTACTTTCTCGCGCGCGTGTTCTTCGCCTTGCGGCAGTAGGACTTTCTCTTTCCGCTCTTGGTTTTATAGCACCCCATCTTCTTGGTGCACTTCTTAGCCTTACGGCAATGAGATGCTTTGACGCGCTTTCTGTAAGTGCGCAACTTGTTCTTGGAGGTTGTCTTGGATCTGGTAAGACCCATGATCGCTTCACGCATCCGGAGAGTTGCTCTCTTTTTCATGGAACGAGTTTGAACAGGCATTATATATAGTCAAAAGATTATTATGCTCAATATGCTGAAAACAATAGTCACAAATCCCAACTCATACAGACCGGTTAAGAGTGCATCATACGACGGCTAAACACCACACATAGCTAGTCAAGTGTGTTGTTTAGCACATGGATCGGTCGACGACTTCAACGAGACATACACATCTATGATTTGTATTACCTGAAGGCGTCGTTGTGTGCGGACGCAATGCAAGATCGCGGGATGTGTATTGGTAGTTGTTGCATTGTTGACAGAGAAACATTTGGATCTGGTAGTCGCTTGAGTAGATCGGAACGTTGTTCATTGGATCGTAGATGGCAGTCTCGCTAAACGATATGTTGTCTGACCGCGGAGGAAATTCAACGACGCGAGATGGACCCTCAAATCGAAAGACAATGTGGTGGTTAGGTGTGCATCGATAGGGTCGATCGTTTCTGTATGTGGACTTGGACATCTTTTTGATCAGCGAGTTGGTTGTGTTTTTCTGACAGCGTATGTTCTGGATAATGTGTGTATCCCGTTGGTTGTAGAAGAGGTATTCCATGATTTCTTGTGCGATCGCATGGATTGCGGTTTGGTTGAGAAGGTGTCGGATTTGCGTGGCTCGTTTTGGGGTATTGGAGCGAGTGAAAGGATCGGTGGGCATGGGAATATACATAGGTGTAGAAATTGTTGATCAATGCGCAACCCTTTATACGTAGCATATGCGGGGAGGTGTGTTGTCTGCAGGCAAAAGAGGGGGAACAACCGCAACATGTTGAGACGATAATGTGTCATCGGGGTCTGGATGCACTCGTGTATGAATGCAAAGATAGTGGAGCGTCCCAAACGTATGGCCGGGTAGCAAAGAAAGGGGCGCGGCGTGTTGCAGGAAGATGTCGGATTGGTGTTCGAAGAAGAGTGCTGAATTGGCGAGCATGGGGATGTCCGCAAACGGGAACGCGCAATCGTTATGGTGAGCGCGCAACACGGGCGTGGCTACGGATGGAGGCGTAAAGAACAACAGCATAGAGGGAGAGTGGTCGTGCATATTCTTGCTACCTGCACCTGTAATGGTGCGCGAGAACCCCCCCAGTTTGACGCGGTGTAGAGAGACGACAACGTCTGTTTCGAAAATCTGGCGTCCGTGCCATTGCGGTGCCGTGACAAATGCGCGGATCAAATCCTGTGTTGCTGTTTGTAGTGCTGGCGGGAACACATGGTCTTCGAAAACGAACACGTTGTGCGCGGGAGAAGGTGTGTGTCCTGACCCTTCAAAATGGGCCATGGTTGCATGGGAATCGGGTAAAGAGTGGATGTGATGACACAGAGCGAGGTAGTTGTGGTGTGCGTGAATAAGGTTGGGTACGTGTGTGTGGAAGAACGGCGCATGGACAAGAGACGCGTTTCGGAGGACATGGGGAGCGTGAATGCCTTCATATGTGGTGTTGTCAAGGTGTTCGTGTAAATTAGTCAATGTGAGTTTCTCACAAGGTAGGTATTTCAGCGTGAAGAGCGGAGCTGTATCGGAGCCGTCAGTGTTTTCCAGAGAAACGTTTATCCATACAAACGTCGTGTGTGCATCTGTGTCTTCCACGCGGACGAAGTCATTGCGATTTTGTGCGGATGTCTTGTGGGAGAGCGTGATTTGATCGATGTCTATGTTTCCGTCGGGTGCGAAGAAGAGGTGCATAAGTAACTTCCATCTGGGGGCCACGCGATGTGTGATACAATGTGTCGGATTGAGGGAGTAATTAAATGGCGCATAGTATGCGCTTTCTACGACAAGTTGTTTCCGTAGCGCGGTGATCATGTGTCGTGAGAGTGATGTCATGAAATAAATATACTAAACGCGAACAAAAAAACAAAGATGGCTTAACGCAGAAAAAAGAAGATATTTTTTTGCACATAGTATACATGGCCATCAGGAAAATCAAGCAAAAAAAAACAAGTATCAGAAGAGGTGTAAAGAGGGGGGCAACAGGACGACGTCGTAGTCAGAAGAAGCACGTAGTTGAGCCAGAGCCAGGATCAGATCGCCTTGCGCGGTTGAGTCCTATGGAGTTGGTGAGCCAGATGGGCGGTGATTTGGCGTCGGTGTTGCCAGCGAAGGCGCTGGACCACAAGAAAGGGGTGATGCATGGCAAGAATGTGTATCACGCGCCCTTTTACAGGTCGCCTGGTTGCGTGGAGGACATGTGTTCGCTAGACGACCTGTTTGTGCAAGGTACGGAAGACAATCCGCAGGTTCGCACGACAGAGTCGGAGAAGAAGAAATCGCTGGCCCAGGCGTGTTTGAATAGTTTAGGTGTGGGTATGGTGGAGCGACAGACATACGAGGACTACCAATCGGTGATGAAGACATTCGATAGTTTATCGGAGCAGGGTCGGTTCTATGTGCTGGAGAGTAATATGCAGACGATCCGTCAGTATATAAGTTCTCTCTTTGCAGAGAGAACAGGAAGTGGTGAAGACGTAGGCATAGACAAGTTAAGTGTGCAGGAACGTGAGAAGTTGGTGTCGCTCTTGAAGGTGCTAAACCCAGCGTACTACCAGTATATTGTGAAGACGGATTTACTGCCTGTCAAGGTTCGTGTGTTGGTGGCGGAGGCGATGATAGATGCAGGCAAGTTGTCGAATCCTGTGGAGTTATTAAACATGTTGTTGCGCTATTACAACACTCCCGATCCTTTTTATACGGCGTGGCACAGCCAGTGGTTACTTCGTTCAAAACCAGACGAGTATCCTAGCGCGACGCGTTTTTTGGGTGAGTATGGGTCGTGGAAATTCAGGATTACGGAGGCGCAGTTCTCGGAGACGAGTCGTGGCAGGTACCAAGAGGGCGAGAACTGGGATGTGGAGGGAACATGTGCACCACTGGAAATGCCGATGAAACCGGTGTTAAACGAGGAGAAATTGCAGAAGACAATGCAGGAGACGTTTATGGATTCCTTCGCGCGCCCAAACATGATAAAATTGGTGGCTAGCGAAACTAATCCTGGTCCGACATTGAAGATCGACAAGCGGTATCGCGACACTACAAAATATCCGGAAGGTGCAGAGGGGGACGAAGAGTATGCCCGCGATATGTTCGTTGAGGTAATGGGGCGATTACTGGAGATTGACGGAAAGACCACCCGCGAGATGCTGGAAACAAAGCAGAACATTCCGACTATTCAAAACGTGGAACGCGAAGAAGTGCCCCTGGAGGACAGCATCGATGCCTTACGCAATACGGGAAAGTATAACCTAGTGGCGAAGGTGTTTGGAGGTGTGTTGGGTCCAAGCATTTACTATGCTTTCCAAGACAACTGGAATTTGGGGTCGATAGGGGATAAGAACTTGGACATGGTTGGTGATCTGAGTGAGACTGGTTTTCGCCCTAACGGCGAGCAGTTGGGTATGTTTGCACATATGTTGACGATGTACATGAACCGATCGGAGACGAAGATGGAGGACAGCATGGACTGCGTGCGCATGTATCTCAACAACATCCATCACGAGACGAACCCAACATTGCGACCGACGTTGAGTGTTGGTTCTGCGCGTAGCATATTGGGGTTCTTGCAGCGCGAAGCACCCTACTATTTGGAGACGTATCCAGATACGTTTGAGCGGGGTGGGAATGCAAATGCGAAGCTAGGCGACCGCGTGTATGCGGGTGTAGATGCTTATCGCGAGATAGATTTGTCGTCCAACAAGGCGCGCGTGGTGAGTATTTACGAGGCGGACATGGTATTGCCGTCATTGGAGATTGAAGGAACCGGACGCGCTGGTAAATATCGGATCTGCATGATAACAGAGGTGTCGGAGTACACGAACGTGGATAACACAGACACGCCGATAGAGCGTACGACGAAGTTCCAGATAGTGTGGGAGGATCAGACCCCCGGCAATCAAGCAGGGTTTGCTGAGGAGTGTGTCACGCTGGACAAAATGTTGATGGATGGTGTGTGGAAAGGAATGAAGCCAGGCGATACACTCGCACCGGAACTCGCGCTACCTCCAGCCTCGAAACCAGTGACGAAAGAGGGAGAGGGAGAGGGAGAGGGAGAGGGAGAAGTGTCTCAGCCGTTGGAAGAAGATGTGGTGCTCGAGGAGGTGGAGATCGATGTGCCCCCTGCGAAAGAGGAAACGCTTATGAAAAAGACAGAGGACGCAGTCGAGAATGTTGTGGAGGATGGGTTGGAAGAGTTGGGTGCGGAGATCGGTGATGAGCTCTCCGAGTTAGTGGAGGAGAAGGTTGCGAAGGATGAGAAAACGGGAAACTTGGGTGATTCTGTGTCTCCCGCGGAACTGGATATCGAGGATTTGGATATCGAGATGCCTGTGACCGAGAAGGGGGATAATACGGAAGAGAAGAAGGTGGATATTCCGATGAAGTCGGCACTGAAGAGTCGCGAGGCAGGGTACCAGATCAAGCCTGCTACGAAAACGCGTCGCATGATGCGGTATATGGCACCGAAAAAGACACGCAAAGTGCGCATCGATACAACACGCAATGTGTCGGACGATTTGATGCTGGATGCGCGTGGAAATCCTCTGCGTGGCGTGGATGACCTTCCCGTCCCCAAGGACGGAGCCATTGCGCTGGGGTAGGTGCGTACGCACAGCTTCTCTCTTAGATAGGTCTGTGTATGTATCCTGACACTGATTTTTTGATCTAGATAAATCAAAAAATAAGTTTTATGTTGGCATCATGGTGTTAGATGTAGAACGAGACATAATACATGATGAGTGGTATAAAGGATCCGAAAAAGCACCAGAGCTCCCCTGTGTTGTAATAGAAATATTTCACACTTAGTAGGAGGAAGGCATAGGTGATTGTGAATAGCACAACCGCGTATTTGAAGTCGAATAAATAGAAAATATTCACCGCGAGCAGAATTAGGTAATACATGGGTGTGGTGTGTTTGATCCATGGCCACGATAGATGTCCGTGTTCCACTTGTGTGGTAAGCTTCCCCGCGGCTATGAATTTCGTGTACATGCCGATGAAATAGACAAAATAGAGCAGGTTGAGAATGGCCACAGGCAAGTCAAAATTATCAAACGAAAATATGTCGGGCTTGTAGTATGCGTATTTAATGAGATAGAGGATGGTAGGTTGGCATACATTCAATATAGGGCCGAGTATGGTGGTTATCTTGTTGATACCTAGTTTGTTTTTCAGGTCGATCCAGAAGAGAAAGTCCATGAGCTGAATGAGAGAAATAAACACCAAAAACAATCCCGAGACTTGGTTCTCTATGGTGTACGCCTTGTTTCCATATTTCATCAATACGATGGAGAACAATGTCCCGATAGTGAATGTGAAGAGAGAGACTTTGTAGTTAAAGCACATATTCTATATATATAGTACAGACAGAAAATGTCTCTACGTACTCTACAGAAGAATATCTATGCAGTTGAGTGCGAAGAGTATTTTCAGACGTTTAGAAGGAACAATTATGTGGCTGGAGGTGGTGGTATATCTCTTGGTGCTTTTACTGATCGCACGTGCGCTGGGTAAGTCAGTGTATGACTACTTTATGGATCCAGATATGAAGACATGGTACGAGGATACGAAACTGAGTTTTAGCTACACGATTTCGATTAGTCTGACATCAATTTTGTTTCTAGAGGTCCTAAAGCTGTTTTACTTAAAGACGAAGCACCAGATCTTCATTGTGTCTGGGATCACGATACTGAAGCTGGTGATTAACTATTTTGTGGATTCCGATCTGCGTCAGCTCCGTGAGAGCAGACAGGCTTGAGGAGCAGACAACAGGTGGTTGAAGTGAGTTAAAACGATACAACTCTGTAAAAAATGGGTGTATGATTAGTTGGTTACATGACACAACAAATTATACAACATACAACGAAGGCGATGATTAGGTTATGTGTGGCTATGGCTAGAAAGTTGGTGCTGGCGACGAGGATTGAAGTCGGCATTGGCGTCAGCTACAAGGTCGTCCTCGACGTTAGTAAGACTGGGGAGCGTAGCGTTAGAGGTGGATGTACTACTACCGAGGTTGTCCGCAATGAGGGAGACTGATCCGTCTGTATCGTTGAGCAGATCCAGTAAGTACTCTAGGTCGTGCGAGGAGGTGGGTTCGGGTTCAGGTTCAGGTTCAGGTTCAGGTTCAGGTTCGTGTGTGACTTGTTCGCTGGGTTGGCTGACTGGAGCGGAAGTGGCGGAACTGGCTGTCGTATTGTAGGAATAGAGGATCATGCGCAGTTCCAGCACTTTGACCTGCGTATTTTCGCTTTCGCTGAAGGAGGTGAGTGTCTGTATATTGGTGCGACACATGGGGCACGATATATGCGATTGCCGAGGTCCGTATCGGCGATTGATCTGCGATTGACGCACAGCTCGCGTGATACCGATTACGCATTCGTGACAGAACTTATGATTACAATTTGTATAGCATGATGTGTCGTCTGTGAGTTCGTCCCAGCAAACACCACATGTGTGTCCGACGCTATAATTGGAGCACGTGGGGAGGCTCTCGTTTTCGCGCTCTCCGTTTGCGACTTCCTGTATGCGTGTATCGTAGTTGTACATATCGATGGTGAAGGGCGGAAACTGCCTGTGTGGCCTGTGTGGCCTGTGTGGGGGTGGGACTGGTAGAACGGATGTTGTGGTTGTATGAGTTGATATGTCGGGGAAGGGGATGTTTGGGATGTTTAGACCACCATGTGGTATCTCGAATTCTCGCAACCATGCAATGGCAGAATTGGGACGCAACTGGATGTTTTGAGGTAGTATGATATTGAGATGGTGTGTGATGGAGACGAGGTCGGTACTGCCAATAGACCATCGGGTATGGGGGGGATCAATATAATTGTATTGGGTACCTGCGGAGACAAGCATATCGGGTCTGACCCGTGGGCGAGTGACATTGAATTGGAATATGTTGCCACGGAAACTTCTGGGTAAAGGGTTCCCGTTGGGAATGGTGAAAGGCGATGGTGTGTTGGCGACACTGATGATTTCACTCATTTGGGCGTGGGCATGGACGATGAGTTCGCGACTTATCTCTGTGTTGTACCTGTTGATCTGATTTATATAGTCGGTTAGTCCTTCTACGGAGAGTGTATGTGAATAAATGTTGTTTCTCGCGTTGGCAAGTGTGCGGCTTAAATTTGCGGCTACATGCCACTGAACATTCTCGATGTGGTTCTGTCTGATAATGGCTTCGTATGGTGAACGCAACACTGGATCTTCAAGCGTGCATTGTGTTATGTGGTTATAGATAGAGTGGATCATTGTGTGGATATTGTCGTGGGATGCTGCAGAGATGATACCAACACGGGAAGGTACCAGATGTTGCTGTACGAATGTGCGTGCTCGCCATTCTGAGAGAGAACGGAACTGGAGTTCGTTGTCGCGGATGCTCGGTGGGGCCTGTGTATGTACGATACTACGCAAGACGGGGATGGGTATTTGCTCCATAAGTTGCATATGCGCGCCATTGTATGTGTTGTGTTGAATGCGTTTAAACAAGAATGCTTCTTTGATAATGCGATGTGTGTGTGCGATGCATGGGTGCTGGCAGTCTCGCCAGTAATGTCCCGCGTCGCAAATAGGACAAACTGGGACGCGGTTGCCTTGGTGTTCCATGTTAGTAGCAACGTGAGTGTGATAAATCGGGTTGTTTGGGTCACTGATATTACTGCTATCGGTGATATTTGGAGTAGTCATGTGTCATGAATAATGAAACGATAGGTGAATCATTTTTTAGGAATAATGCATTATATAGAACAAAAATAAAGTGAGAAAGTGGTGAAGCTGGCACACATCGAGAAAAATGACCACATTTTTCCCGAGAGCATGGCTCCCGATTTGTTTTTGTTTGCAGGTGTGTATCCGAGTGGCGCGGAGAGGCATCTATTATGGGTGGCTAGCTAAGCTAGACAAGACTGGTGTGATCTCCGCCGTTGAGCAAGAAAGTCGCAAGCCGGCGTTTGTCGTCCTGTATGATCTGTGCGCAGGTGTCAAACGTATCCGCTCCTCGAGTGTCGTCTTCCATACTCTGGAAATCGTCGCCTCTCATGAGGAAGCGAAACACACGCACGCGCTGTGTCTGTCCAATGCGGTGGCATCGTGCGATGGCCTGTTCTTCGACGAAGGGGTTCCAGTGAGGTGTTACGAAATAGACCTCTGAGAAACGTTGCAGATTGAGACCCTCGCTACAGGATTGGATCTGCAGGATGAGTACTTGTGCTTCTTCGAAAGCGCGCGCGTCGGTCTTGCGTCCGTCCTTGACGCCTACGCGCACACCAGTGGCAGAGAGACCTTGTTCGAGGAAGTCGATTTCGGCGTGGTAGGTGCAGAAGACAAGCTTGTTCGCATTGTTTCCTAGGTTGTCTGAGATGTGTCGGAGCACATTAGTCAGTTTGCTTGTTCCCTTGACACCAAGTGCGGTTGTGGCGTGCTTGTGTGTCACATGCATGTGTCCGTCATCGAATACCCTGCGCACAGGGCGAGTGAGGAGGGTGGGGGCGGTGCAGACTTGTTTGGCGCGCGTGAGTGCCACAAGGGAGTGTCCCAGGTGCTGACCGAATGCGCCTCCAATGCGCGACACAACACCGAAGGCGATCTGGGACTGGGAGTGAATATCTTCTGCGAGCTGGCGTTCGTGTTCGTTTTGCCAAGCCACATGGATGGTATTGGTTTCAACGGGCATCAAGTCGGTGCCAACGTCGCGTTTGGTGCGACGCAACATGTGTTTGGAGAGGAGCTGTGTGTCCGACAATCCTAGGAGTGCTCCGAGCGATACGATGTCGGATCTGCGGTTTTGGATCGGTGTGCCGGTGACGAGCCACTTGATAGATGACTTGAGCATACTTGCTCCGTGGTGCTTGCTGGTTGTGTGTGTACGCAAGTGATGAGCTTCGTCAAATACCACGCGGTCCCAGTTGATTCTGTGCAAGACCGAGAGGACCGGAAGCTTGAGGCTGACTGAAATGGTTCCATAGGTGGATAGGACGATGGGTGCCTTGCGTAGTTGGTCCAGGGATGCACGCTTTCCAGCAGCAGAACTATGGAAAACAAGGGGATGGTGTCCTGTGAAGTGGAAGATGGCGTCGCGCCACTGGTGTAGTAGCGCGACGGGTGTGATGATGAGGGTGTGGCTACGGAAATTCTCGACCATGGCACCGATAAGTGTTAGTGTCTTACCAAGTCCCATTTCGTCGGCGAAGAGACCACCGAGGCCCTGGCGTTCTTGGTTGATCAGCCAACGCACGCCTCGGTATTGGTAGGGTTTGTGTGACCCGTTGGCGTGGGCGATGATTGCACGAAAGCGAGGCAGACACGCAAAGTCAAAGGGTTCCTCGATTTTTCGACGACACACAGGGCAGTCATGGAACCTTTTTAGCAAGGAGTCTAGACATTCCGTGTGGAACGCGTGGTTGCAACAGAGTTTGCGTCCCTCATGGAGGTCGTCATGGCAGATGGAACACATGTCGCTGTCGGCAAGTTCGGGTGCCGAGAGTAGGGGAAAATTGGAAGCGGAAAGGGAAGCGGAAAGGGAAACGGACGTGGACATATTTGCGAATAAATAGCGTAATAACGAATTAACGGGTTTTAAAACTAACGATGATGATAACTACCTACGTAGGACAATATAAAAGTCTTTCATTTTTTTTGTTCTGGAATGCGTATGTATAGTCGGAAAAAAGTCTCGATATGTAGCATCATATGTCGTTAAAAGTATTAGTGTATGGATCTCGCGGATGGATAGGTGGTCAGTTCTTGGAGGTGTTGCACAAAAAGAACGTGGTGTTCGTTGAGGGTCTCGCGCGTGCGGACGATGTAGGTGCATTGGCAGAGGAGATGGATCGAGTGCGACCTACACATGTAGTGTCCTTTATCGGACGTACCCACGGCATTGTGGGTGACAAGGTGTATCCTACTATTGATTATCTAGAAGAGAAAGGCAAACTTTGCGAGAACGTGCGCGACAACTTGTTCTCTCCCTTGGTGCTCGCTCTGGCGTGCAAGGAGCGGGATGTGCATTACACCTATCTGGGGACCGGGTGTATATTTACCTACGATGAGAATCATCCATATGGTCGTGCGGAGAATGGGTTTAGTGAAACTAGTTTGCCCAATTTCTTCGGGTCTGGGTATTCGGTGGTAAAGGGGTTCACAGACCAACTGATGCAGTTGTTCCCGGACAATGTGCTTAACTTGCGCATTCGCATGCCTATTACAAACAAGGATCATGCGCGTAATTTCATCACGAAGATTGTTAACTACGAGAAAGTATGTTCGGTACCCAATTCCATGTCTGTGTTGGATGAACTGCTTCCTTGTGTGGTCGATCTGATGGAAAAGAGACACACGGGTACGCTGAACTTTACAAATCCAGGACTGGTTAGCCACAACGAGATATTAGAGATGTATAAGGAGGTGGTAGATCCTGAATTCTCATGGCAGAACTTCAGTGTGGAGGAGCAGGACAAAGTATTGTCTGCGGGTCGATCTAACAATTATCTCAAGACTAGCAATCTAGAAGAGTTGTGTCCTAGCGTGAGACCCATCAAGGAGGCTGTGAGAGCTGTGTTGGAAGAGGGGGATTTCCGAGGCGGTGCAAGATGAAGAGAACTACATGTATATACAACACGTTAAAAGAGTGAAAATAATTCCATATTATAGTTATATTTTGATAATGTGGAATGCTGACGACGAAAAAGGATTTTGGGAGTACGTGCCAAAGAAAGAGGGTATGGTGAAGAACGACAGCGCAATGGCTGAAAAAATAAGAGAACTTTGTGCAAATGAGGGGAACTGGACCTTTTTAGAGGTGGGTGCGTGGAACGGGTGGGGGAGCACACGCGTGTTTGTGGAAGCACTGAAGGAGCGGGACGAGGATTTTTTTTTCTATACATTGGAAACCAACAAGGATAAACACAACTATGTGACACAACTTTACGCAAGCGAGCCCAACGTCTTTGTTTTGAATGAGAAGGTAAGTGATCCACACGAGAAAGAAGTGGACGAGATGTTTCCAGAGATAAAAAGGTCGCCTGAACTTCGTGTTTGGAACAACATTGACCAAGTCAATTCTCGGTTTCTCCCGATGTTTTTCGATCGGAAGAAGGGCAAGCGCAGTGTTCCAGACAAGATCGATGTGGTGCTACTGGACGGAGGTGAATTCACGACGTGGTTTGATTTCTTGGCACTAAAGCAGAAAACCAACAATTTTCTGCTTACTTGTATCTGCAACTCTAAAAACAAGCATGTGTTTGCTAATCTGTTGCAGGACATGGAGTGGAGTGAGGTGAAAGACAAATCATTGTCCTCTGCGGAGTGTGCGATGTTTGAACGAGTGCGCGGACCAGACTTTGTAAAAAAAGTGGTTGTTCGAAAGATCGAGAACGTTCCGGTGGTGATCCACCACACGGGTGGGAAGCAGGACTACTTCCAAAATAGTGTGCGGATAAACGCGCGCAACAATGAAGTAATCGTGATAGGCGACGTGAAAAATCAAGACGCACAGGTGTTTCAAGAGAAGCACAACCACAACATCACCTTCGTTAACGTGGACACTCTTCATTCGCAGACGGAGACTGAATTCAGAAACTGCTTTGTGAATTATAGTTTCCAACCATTGGGGTTTGAACTCCATTGTTTTTTGCGAGTGTTTTTCCTGCTGGAGTTGATGAAGAAGCTTGGTCTGCGGAAGGTGTTTTACGTTGATAGTGACTGCGTGACTTTGTGCGACATAAGCAAGGTGTTGAGTCATTTACCTCAGTTGTCGGTGGGATATTCTATTCAGAAGCACAAGCAACGGGAAAACAAGCATCACATGACGGGATGTATCCATAACGCGGTCCTGACCCAAGACATGTGTGTGCGGTTTATTCGATTGTGCTTTGACGTTTATGGGACGCGTGACAAGTTTTCGCTGATAGAGAAGAAGTGGGACCACCATCAGCTTGTCATGGCAGGCGGGATCTGTGATATGACAATGTGGTATTTATACGAGGAACACAAGGGCGAGGGGGCGGAAAAGGTGTCTGATTTGAACGATCTCTACGAGTTTGCGGGTGAGCAATGCACGTTTGATCACAACATCAACGACCCTTATGGATTTGAAGGAAATAACACCTACCAGATGGGCTACTGCGAAAATGTGAATAAATGGGCCGAGACCAAGAATGTTGTGCGACGAGGAGACAAGTATTACGCGACTACCAACTCGGGCAAGGAAGTGAGACTCTTGACCATGCACTACCAAGGCGGTGCGAAGGAGGGATTGGACAACAATGTGCATTGTGTGTAAACGGCTTAGA
>ERZ807291.7028-NODE-7028-length-13297-cov-5.433771_pt1 | contig 13297 bp, 9 predicted proteins | sample MGYA00521257_ERZ807291 | MGnify/ENA primary metagenome ERZ807291 (study PRJEB31413, sample SAMN03169783) | marine metagenome | biome: Marine; feature: Water; material: Subsurface seawater | place: North Sea | collected 2011-04-28 | depth 1 m m ...
TTTCTGAGCGTGATTACCAAAAGCTTCAAAATCAATTTGAAAACAGATTTGTAAGTTCAAATTCTAGTGTAGCAGGTATTGCAAGTTCTTTAGCAACATACTACATGTTATATGGTGATGTAAATTTAATTAACAATCAATTAGATTTATATAAGTCTATTACAAGAGACGAAATTAGGGATGTAGCGGCTAAATATTTAAGCCCAAATCAACGTGTAGAAATTCAGTACTTACCAAAAAAAGATGATAAATAAGATGAAGACATTAAAATTAAAATTAGCTGCGTTTGTAGGTATGGCTCTAATGTCATTCGGAGTAAATGCACAACTAGACAGGTCTCAAATGCCAAAAGCTGGGCCAGAACCAGTAATTAATTTAGAAGATCCTCAAGAGTTTAAACTCAAAAACGGAATCACTGTAATGGTAGTTGAAAACAATAAACTACCGAGAGTATCATATCAATTAAGCATTGACAATAAACCTTACGCCGAAGGTGACAAAGCAGGGGTTGCTAGCTTACTTTCTTCAATGTTAGGAAATGGAACTACTAATGTTTCTAAGGACGAGTTTAATGAAGAAGTAGATTTTTTAGGTGCAAATATTTCCTTTGGATCCAGTGGAGGTTTTGGTAGTGGATTAGTAAAATATTCTGACCGCATTGTAGAGCTTATGTCAGACGCAACTATTAACCCTTTATTAACCAAAGAAGAATTTGATAAAGAAAAAGATAAGTTAATCGAAAACTTAAAGTCTAATGCCAAAAGTTCAGATGCTGTTGCAGGTCGTGTAGTTGGCGCCTTAGCTTACGGTAAAGATCACGTTTATGGAGAGTTTACTACAGAAGAAACTGTTAATAATGTAACGTTTCAAGATGTTGTAGATTTTTACAAAGTTCGTTTTGCCCCAAACAATGCCTACATCGTTGTTGTTGGAGACATCAGTGTAAAAGACGCTAAAAAGCAAATGAAGAAGTATTTTGGGAAATGGGAAAAAGTAGATTTAAAAGAATTACCAACACCAGAATTGACAGCAAATGTATCTGCGCCAGAAATTAATTTTGTGGATATGCCAAATGCGACACAATCTAATATTTCTATTACAAATAATGTAGATTTAAAGCAAAGTGATGAAGATTATTTTGCAGCATTAATGGCAAACAACATCCTTGGTGGTGGTGGCGAAGGTTACTTATTCAAAAACCTACGTGAAGACAAAGGTTATACCTATGGTGCATATTCTAGTTTAGGAGCAAGTCGTTATGGTGTATCTCGTTTTAATGCGAGTGCAAAAGTCCGCAATGTAGTTACTGATAGTGCTGTTGTAGAGTTTTTAAAAGAAATAAAACGTATCCGTACAGAACCAGTAGAAGTTCAAACTTTAGATAATGCAAAGGCAAAATATGTTGGTCGTTTTGTTATGGCTTTAGAGCGCCCGCAAACGATAGCTAACTATGCCTTAAATGTCAGAAGAAATAACTTACCAGCAGATTTTTATTCGAACTATTTAGAAAATATCAATAATGTTTCTGTAGAGGATGTTCAGCGTGTAGCAAACAAATACTTTAGTGTAGATAACTCAAGAATTGTTGTTGTAGGAAAAGGGAGTGATGTTTTAGAAAATCTTGAAAAAGTAGGATTACCAATTAAATACTATGATAAGTATGCAACAGCTACAGATAAACCAGTTTTTTCTAAACCATTACCAGAAGGATTGACAGCTTCAGATGTAATTAAGAATTATGTAAAAGTTATTGGTGGGGAAGCAAAACTTAGAGAAGTAAAGTCAACATTACAAAGTGCCGATGTTACAATAGCCGGAGCACCATTTAAACCTAAAGCGGTCATAAAGCAAATGGCTCCTAACATGTATTCTATGGAGATGAGTATAGAAGGTATGGGGACGATTATGAAACAAAAATTTGATGGTAAATCAGGTTTCCAAGAACAGCAAGGACGAAAAATTCCTATGTCTGAAGATGATGTGTCTTCTAGAAAAAAGACACAAGGACTTTTCCCAGAGATATACATGGAAGCTTCAAACATAGAATTAGAAAGCTTGACAGATGTTGATGGTGTTGATGCTTATAAAATAGTTTCTACTGAAGATGGTAAAAAGACAATACGTTTTTATGCAGCTGATTCTGGCTTATTAATCAGAACAGAAAATACAACTGAAGCTCAAGGACAGTCTATAACTTCTATTACAGAATATTCAGACTATAAAGAAGTCAAAGGTATTATGGTGCCAGGTAAAATGAAGATTACAAACGGCCCACAAGTTATTGAAATGGATGTCAATGAAATTAAGATTAATGAAGGTGTAAAAGCTGAAGATTTTAACTAGAAGTTTTAATTAAATACTTTAAAAACCGAAGTCAAGTGACTTCGGTTTTTTATTTCCTTTTCTTATTCGCTATATAAACACCTGTCAAAATAATTACAGTAGCAACAGCCTGAAGAGGCGTGAAAGTTTCTCCATCTATTAATCCCCAAATCACAGCGACTATTGGCATTAAATAAGTCACTGAGGTTGCAAATACTGGAGTTGAAATCTGAACTAATTTAAAAAAGAAAACCTTAGCTAAAGCCGTCCCAAATACTGATAAAATACAGATGTAAATGAGTGACTCATAGAATGTGTCTGATTCAAAAGTTTTGGCGGTAAAAAAATCTGTAAAAAACAATACTACTAATGCCGGTATGATAATAAACACATAGTTTCCAGCAGCAATTGTTAGTGGTTTTACAGTTTGCAGGTGACGTTTAATAATATTGACATTAGCAGCATACATTAGTGTAGCTACTATAATATAACTGGCATAAAGATAGTTTTGATTTGGGTTAATGTCAGCACCTTTTAAGATTAAGATGGCTGTCCCCACAAAACCTATAATTACACCTATAACCTGACGTTTTGTAGAAGCTATTTTAAAAATTGCGGCACCCATCAAAACAGTATTTAGAGGTACTAGAGAATTTAATATAGACGTAACAGAACTATCGATTTCAGTTTCGGCTATAGCAAATAGAAAAGCTGGAAAAAAAGAACCCAAAAACCCCGAAATGATAATCCATTTCCATTTAATTTTATCAATTTTTTTTAACCCTTTACAAGCAAAAGCAATTAAAATAATTCCGCTCAATACATTACGTAAACTTCCAATTTGATATGGCGTTAATCCTATTAACGACTTTTTAATTAGGATAAAAGAACTTCCCCAAATAATCGATAGAATAATTAGATAGAACCACTTAATGTTAACTTTTTTCATATAAAGCAGGTTAGCGGTCACAAAATTCGTTAATTATTTTTCAAGAAACTGTGTATTTCTTAGATTTGTTTTTTAAACTTAGAATAAGTACAGTTATGAAAATATTTAAAAGCGCTATAGTTATAGTTGCAATTGCATTGTCACTTGCCGCATGTAAAAATAATACCAAACCAGAAGCCAAAACAGTTGCTGTTGAAATATCGAACAAAGAAAATACTGCCAAGTTAGATCCAAATGCTACTTATGCAAAAGTAGAATTTAACATCAAAGGAATGACATGTGCAGTTGGTTGTGCTAAAACCATAGAAAAGAAAATGGCTAAGTTAGAAGGCGTGAAAATGGCAAAAGTAGATTTCGATAAGGAATTAGCCATGGTAGAATTTGATGAAGCTAAGATCACGCCACAAACACTTGAAGAGGCAGTTGCTAAAGTAAGCGACATCTATAAGGTTGAAGAAATAAAAGCTGTTGAAGTATTTTCAACTGAAAAAAAGCAAGAAGCTAAAATGGCTTGTAAACCAGATTGTAAAATGGCTTGCTGCAAAGACAAAACTAAAACTGAAAAGACAACAATAGCTTGTGCTAAGGATTGTGAAAAAGCATGTTGTAAAGAAGAAAAGGCTTAGTAATAAAACTAATAATTAAAAAAAGCTATCCTAATGGATAGCTTTTTTATTTTATATGGCCTTAAAGAAAACAAAAGCCAGAATAATACAAGCGATAGGAACAGCTATTAGTTTCCAAGCTTGTAATTTATGTTTTTTTGATTTTTTTGCGTTTAAAATATTTCTACGTTTACCATTATATCGCATCCAGTTTTTCAAGTAGATAAAAAGCACACATAAAACAGAAAGGAAAATCGCTTTTTCTGAGCTAATCTTACCAATATTTAGTTGACTTGAGAAAGCGCTAAAAAAACAAGCTAAAAGAGCGTAAAAGGCTACCTCGGTTAAGCAAATGTAGTGCAAAGCCAAAAGCATAGCTTTTCTTCCAAACTTAGGTTTAGTAACATTAAGAAACGTAATGTAAAAAGAATCAAACATAATTGTAAAAATAAAAAACCGCATCTGTAATAGATGCGGTTTTTTTAATGAATTTTTTTATTTTCTATTGTACGCTGATTTTTACATCATCGATATCAATAGTCATGTTTTGGTTTGCAGTATCACTACCTGTATATTTAAATGCGATATAGGCATTACCAGTTACACCTGATAAATCTATAGGACCAGAGTTAACGAATGTAAACCAGTTACCTGAATCTACGATATAACTTTTTGTAAAAGGCATAGAGGTCCAAGTAGCAGTTAATACACCAGCTTCTGTACCATCAAAATCGTTGGAATATAAAACTTCCATTGGGTCATGACCTGCATCTGGGAAAGCATGTTGCATCTCAAAAGTTAACACTTCTCCTGTTTGTGCATCCATATCTATACTTGGAGTAATTAACCAACCAATGTTTGAAGCATCACCTGAGCTAAATGCAGAGAATCTTGCAGTTCCGTTTCCACTAAATACATCTTCAGACCATAATCTAGAACCTGCTTCAGCAAAGTTAATCCAACCCGGAGTATCAAAAGTAGTATTATCTGTCGCTTCTTGGAAATCTGCGCCAAACACAGGATCGCATCGTTGACCAGTCATATCAATAGTCTCTGGAGAGTTTACAACTACATTAAATTCGTCACCGAAAAAGTTTTTCTGTAAAACAGCTACCATTGACCCTTTACCTTCAGGTAATGATAAGGCTTTAAAATCTGCAAATGTGCTAGTTGCAAAAATAGTAGATGTACCTGAAGTACAATCCTCTAAGGTACGCTCACCATCAAATTGATCAAAACTTTCAGAGGCATAACTTAATGCTGTTGGTCCAACAGCCTGAGATTTTAAAAATTGTACATCGTTTAATTCTATAAGTAAATTTGTTTTATCGTCTGTAAAATCGGCAACACCAATTACAAGAGGTATCATTGCAGCAACTTCTGTAGATCTTAAGATAAAATCATTTTCTGAAGGTGCAGGTATTTTACCAATACGATCTCCATCTTTTGGTCCAATTGTTAAGACACCGTTCGATATTGCAGTAGACAAACCATTCACTTTTACAAAGACTTTACGACCTACTTCGTAACGAATAAATAAAGGGTTAACATCTACAAGTACGCGGATACCATCTGTTGGATTTTCTGTTGCATTTTGGAGTATAATTTCTTCAAAATAATTCCCACCTTCGTCAGAAGATATTACATAACCAGTGACAAATTGGTCGGGACCATCAGTTGGGTATGTGTAAATTGTATCGTCATCAGAATAATCTAATGCACTGTTTCCTTGTTCTTGTGCTAATTGACCCGCTACAGAACCAATTTCTATAGTACTCCCAGTTAATACTGGTTCTACAACAGCAGTATTAGGAATATTAAAATCGTCATCTTCTACACAGCTATTAAAAGCTACTAAACCTATTAGTAAAAGGATTAATTTGTTAATTTTTAAAGTTTTCATTTTGTATAAATTTTATTTTTCTTTTTTCAATTAAAATCTTACGTACATGTTAAAGTAATACGTTGTGCCATTTCCGAAGAAGTAACGCGAGCCAAAAACAGGACCATTATCTCTGGACTTATCGTCTCTTATTCGTCTAAAGTTAGCTAATCTTGATTGCTCAAAACCACCTGTTCTGTATTTTTGGTTAAATACATTATTTATAGTTGCAAAGAAACCGATGAAATAGTCATTAATTTTCCATGATTTACCACCAATAATATTTACTAACATATAATCATCAAATTGTTCTTGCTTTAATAACTCTTTCGCCAAAACAGGGTCATAGTCATTAAATGTATTACCATCATAGTCTGACGTAAAGTTAGCAGATCTTGCTAAGTTACTAACATCTATGTACGCATTTGAAAAGAAGTTAGTAGTAAGTCCAAAATTCCAATAGTCAGGGTCTCTATATTCAAAACCTAATTGAAAAGCGCGCTCTGGTCCACCAGCTACATGGACATCTTTAAGATTTGTTGTACCATCACCAAAAGTTAATGGACCATTAATATCTACACTTGTCAAATATAAATTTGGGTTGTTCTGAAAGGTGTATTGTCCAACTGAAGCAGCACCTTTTAATTTAATTGTTGGTGTTACTTGTGCTTCAACACCTAATTCTACACCTACATGGCGTCTTTCAACATTAGTTAATATTTCTTGCACAAATGCATCACCATTATCAACACCTAATCCGGCTAAGTCCTCTGTAAAATAGAATCCAATATCTGTTCCGTTTTCAAATCCTGAGTAAAAACCTGTTAATCTAGCTTTTAGTATTGGAGATCTGTAGATATAACTTACGTCAATAGACTTGATATCTTCGCTATCTAAACCAATAACTGAAGCATTTGTTTGACGAGCGTTACTGAAAGAACTTCTGATTCCTGGAGCTTTAGAAAACATACTACCATTAACGTCAACAAGATGTTTTCCTGTAATTTTATATGTAAAACCAGCTTTAACACCATAGTTAGTGAAGTCTAATTCATCACCTTTACCAAAAGAACCATTGTTTCCTCCTCCTTGGAAGTTACCATTCTCATAAAGACCGTTTCTTTGATAGCTTGTTTTAGATAAGTTAGCACCTAAATAAAAATCTACTTTATTGTACTTAAATTGTGCTTGAGCAAAAGCACTAGCAATAGTTGCGTCTAATTCGTAATTGTATTTGTAACGGTCACCTTCTCTTACGATTCGGTTTGGGTTACGTAAATCACTCTGAGCAACTTCTTCAAGAGTTGCACCAGCAGTATTTGGCGTTTCCTCTGCAAAGAAATCTACATCTAAATATCCAGTACCGCCTAATAAATCTTCGATACGTGCATAGTTTTGACTATTTAAGCTTCTGTAGTTTAAAGCTGCGTTTAAACGAATATTATCTGCTAAGTCTGCATCTAAAATGGTATTGAAACTTAATTGCTTGTCTTCAATCACGTCAGATTGGATAGCATATAATGAATTTCCACCTTGATTTCTTAAAGTTGCATTCGCTTCATATAATTGATTCCAATTTAATTGACCATCATTTACAAAAGCTTCCTGTGCGATAAATGCTTGTTGATAATCGAAAGCTGTTGGATTAGGGTCTTGTAAAAAGAAACTAGGTAAGTTTTGATAATATTCTGGTGTAGGGTTACGTGCACCACCAAGATATACACTTTCGTTACCAATAGTAACTAAACGTGTACCACCATTGTCGATACGAGTATTTGCTATTTCTCCAAATTGGTAAGCGACGTTAGTATTTAAACGTACTTTATTAGAAATATCCCAGAAGTGGTTAAGCATTAAGATTGGCTCTTCGATTTCTCTGATTCTAGAGTTGCGCTGTTCGCCATTTAATTCTCCCCAAAATGGGTTATAAGCTCTTCCTTTTAGTCTATTAACCTCATTGGTTACAGCTGTAGAACGACCACGTCTGTTTTGAGCATAAATTCCTGTGAAGTTAATGCTGTGTTTGTCGTTAATGCGTTTTTCTACAGCAGCAAAAAATGAATTAGAATCATAAAGTGTTCCATCTACAAAACCTTCATCTCCGTAACGTCTAGAGGCTAACACAGAGTATGACCAACCGTTTTTTACTAAACCAGAACTATAGCTTGCCATAACTCTTCCTGTATAACTTCTGTTTGCAGAAGCGTAAGAGATACGACCACCTTTTCTGTATTTAGAAGCACGCATTACAATATTATTAGTACCTGCAAGATCACCAAAGTTGTAATCGTTTGCAGACATACCCATTGTGAATTCTTGATTACGTTGCACATCATTTACACCACCCCAGTTTCCCCATTGTGGACGACAGTTAAATTGCTTGTTCATTTCAATACCATTGATAAGTACTTTACCATTAGCATTGTCTAAACCTCTTGGCCTAAAGAATGTAGCACTAAAATCAAAAGCGGCAGCACTTAAAAACACATCTCTAGAAGCTTGTAAAAGTCCTGAAATGTTGTCTGTAAGACCATCATCTTCACTGTTTAGGTTGTCATCAGAGATAGAAATGGTATACAAATCTTTCTTGTCTGTAGGGTCGTAATCCATAGTCATTCCTGAAATGTCTACAGTTTTTCCTTCGTTAATCACGATAGGATAACGCTTTGTTTCGTAACCTATTTTTTCAATTTTAAGCATTTGTTCTCCTAGAGGAACATTAGACAAAAAGCTAAATTCACCTTTTGCATCTGTAGTCATACTCAATTCTGTACCTTCGATAGTTACAGTAACATCAGGAATAGGTTCTCCCGTGGTTCCGTCCAAAACGCTACCTTTTACAAGTGTTTGCTGTGCAAAACTTGAAAGAGAAAAAGCCATTCCGAAAAGAAATAATAAAAAACTTTTTTTCATACCTAATTTAATCTGGTTTTAATTTAAGAAACCCTTAACAATTTTTTAAAGGCGCACAAAGTTACATTATTTATCAGAATTACATACTTTTGACATCTAAATTGCTACAAGTTTTACAATTAGATAACACAAATAAATGAAATTCATAAAATTACTCTTAGTTTTAATTACACTTTCTTCAACATTTAGTGCTACAGCACAAGATGAAAAACGTTTTAAGATTCATACTATTGCTTTTTATAACTTAGAAAACCTCTTTGACACTATTAATGATCCACTAAAGTTTGACGAGGCTAGTCCAATGATGGAAATGGCTGCATCTAACAGAGGTGAGGTTTATAAAAGCAAAGTCAAAGGTATGGCACGTGTCATCGCAGATATTGGGCGTGATCAAAGCAAAAACTCTCCAGCAATTATTGGTGTATGCGAAATTGAAAACCGTAAAGTTTTAGAAGATGTAGTTAACGACCCTTTATTATTAGGTAAAGATTATGGCATTATCCATATTGATGGTCCAGATGCAAGAAGTATTGATGTGGCATTGTTATATCAAAAAGCATTATTCCAGCCAATAACAACAAGTTCTCATGAGTTAAAAATTTATGATGATAACACGCGTAAACGTAAATATACTAGAGACCAGTTATTAGTCAGTGGAAAATTAGAAGGTGATTTAATTCATCTAATTGTTAATCATTGGCCATCTCGTAGTGGTGGTGAAGCGAGAAGCAGACCAAAACGTGTTGCTGCAGCAAAATTAAACAAACACCTTATAGATTCTTTACAATCCAATGACCCTTATGCTAAGATTTTTACAATGGGTGATTTAAATGATGACCCAACTAACGAAAGTGTAAAAAAGGTATTAAAAGCTCAAGCAAAACGAAACAGAGTTAAACTAAAAGGCATTTACAATCCTTTTGAAACCATGTTTAAGGATAAAGGTTATGGAACAACAGCTTACCGAGATGCATGGAGTTTGTTTGATCAAATTATGGTAACTAAGCCTTTATTAGAAAAAGATTACTCCTCTTTTATGTATTACAAAGCAGGTATTTACAACAAGCAATACCTAACAAATAAACGAGGTAGATATAAGGGTTATCCATTCCGTAGTTTTGCCGATGGTGGCTATACAGGAGGCTTTAGTGATCACTTCCCGGTTTATGTATATGTTATAAAAGAGGTTGAACAATAAGATTCCTTAAGAATAACAATAAAAAAAGGCTGCAATTAATCCAAGCCTTTTTTTATTGTTTAAAACCAAAGATTCCAAGGTATCATGTATAATACAAGTGCTAAAGCTATGGTGTAAAAAATAGCAAGCATTTTAAATTTTGGTTTAGATACCAATTTCTTTTTGTGTTTAGAATAGCCAATTGTAACTAAAGCAACAGCAATAATCATAGTGGTTGGATGCTCAACGATAAGATTTCTTAGTGCAGAGTTTTTCATAACCTCACCCATGCCACCAACTTCACTGATAGTCGAAAAGTAATCTTTTAAGAAAAATAATACAATCCCAATTAGCAACTGAATGTGCATTGTAATTAAAGCAAAAAGCGAAATTCTAAAATCTTTTTCATCAAATTCTTTGTTTCCAAAAAACTTAAAAAGGGCATTGAATGTGGCTAGTACTAAAACTAAAAGCACTAAATAAGCCCAATAAGAATGAATAAACTGAACAACTTCCATAGGTGTGTAATTAAATTTAAGAAACAAAAATACACATTACGAGTTACAAGTGATTATTCCGAAATAGTTATTTTATGTTTCAACTCATTTCCAAGTGCGTCAACAACAGTTATAATATGTTCGCCAGGTTGTGGTGAAATAGCCATGTCATGAATGTCCTTTGTCGAGCCAACATATTTAGTATCAACATACCAGAAGAGTTCTAATTCTGGTTTTGAGTGTGCTACTCTCAGGATTAAATCATTTGCTTTACCATCAAAATCTTTAGGTAAAAAAATAGTACTTTGTTGACTTGGATAGATAAATTCCATCGATGTCGAAGAAGATTCTACACAGTCATTTCTAAAAGGAGGAAGCGCAGCATAAAATGGATTTTTAGATTTATAATAGTATGCTTGCAATGGCGGCAATGAAAACCAAGCCTGAGCTTTAATATTTGAAATATCTTCACAAGAAGAATTAACTTGATAACGTCCAGAAGTGTCTAAATGAACTAATTTATGGAATGGACAAGGTGCTGTTTTTTGACCAGCAAGCTGTATAAATTCTGGCGAAATTTCATCACAAATTGACGAGGCACGATAACCACTTTTTGTACAAATTTTGACTTCAAGCATTTCATCATAGGGTTTTGCAAACCATTCACTTTTTGGGAGTAAATCAAAAACATCAAACAAAATTGGGGCAGCTGTTTGTACACCTACTAAACCTGGACGGCCTTCACCATCAGCATTGCCAACCCAGACACCAACCACATAATCCGATGTAGTACCAATAGCCCAAGCATCTCTAAAACCAAAGCTTGTTCCGGTTTTCCATGCAATGTCTTGTGAAGAATTATAAAATTCCCAACTATAATCTTCCTCAGGTCTGTTAACTTGTTTCATGCTTTCAAATGTCAGATATGTAGAAGCCGCATCAAAAATGGTTTTTTCTTGAGAGAGCTTCCCAAAATCAACAGGCACTGTATCAGTGATAATTGGCTCAGTAAATTCTTTAGTATAATATTGACTACTGTTTTCATTAAAATGATTTAACGTCGATGCCATTGCTGCATAGCTTTTGCATAAATCCCAAAGGTTACTTTCTGCACCACCTAAAACCAAGGATAAGCCATAATGATTAGCATTATATTTTAAATCTTTGAGCTTTAGTTGTTTCAAATACTGATAAAAGCGATCTAATCCAAAATCTTTTAGCATTCTCACAGCAGGAACATTTAATGAGCGTGACAAAGCCTTACTGGCAGAAACGGCACCATCATACTCTTTATTGAAATTTTCTGGTTGGTAATTTCCAAATTGTGTTGGTATATCTGGCACCAAAGTATTTGGTAGCAAATCACCAGCATCTAGCATCGATGCAAATAAAAAGGGTTTTAAAATACTACCTGTACTTCTTGGCTTGTCTATAATATCTACTTGATTTTGATGTGCTTTGTCTGTTGGTGAATTGCCTATGTATGTCAAAACTTCACGAGATTTTACATCTAAAACTAATACCGAAATATTATAAATTTCATTTTGTTTTAATTGATTATAATGTTGCTTTACTATTGTATTTGATTGCTCTTGCAATGCAATATCTAATGTTGTTTTTACGTGTTTGCCTTTTTGTTTTTTTGTAATTTTCTGAAGTAAATGCGGCGCAATTTGAGGTAATGGATAAGGTTTTTGAGGTAAACCTTCAGAAATTGATAATTGATATGTAAGCTTGTCAATCGTTCCGTTATAAAATAGTTTTTTGAGTAACCGATTACGTTTTTTAAGTAAGCGCTCTTGGTTTTTTCCAGGGTAAATAAGACTTGGTGCATTTGGTAATACGGCCAATGTTGCACTTTCTGCCCAAGATAAATCCGAAGCATTTCTATTAAAATAACGCCAAGAAGCAGCATCAACACCAACCACATTACCACCAAAAGGGGCATGACTTACGTAAAGGTTTAATATGTCTTCTTTAGAATGTCTAAACTCTAGTCGAGTTGCTAAAACCAATTCTTTTAACTTTTCTAAATAGGTGCGTTTTTGCCCTTTTCTAGACAAACGAATGACTTGCTGTGTAATGGTACTTCCACCACGTTTTACTTTACCAGAACTTATATTTTGTTTTAAGGCTTTGAAAATTGAGATTGGATTAAAACCAGGATGTTTGTAAAAATAATCGTCTTCAAACTGAAGAATACAGGTTTTAAATTTCTCAGGAATACTATCCGTTTGTGGAAACCGCCACTGCCCATCATCTGCAATTAAAGCGCCAATTAACTCATTAGAATTACTAGTAATTACTGTTGCTGTTGGGTCTTTAAAGATTTGCTTGGACAAGCAGAAGTAATAGGTAATTAATACTATAAAAAGAACTATTGTTTTTTTTAGATGAGACTTTATAAATACTTTAAACCTATACATAAACTATACAAATGTTCTTTTTGCCAAAATATTTTTCAAAATTAAATATCTAGCATACATTTATCTATATATTTAAACGTTTCAAATACTAATTTAGATTTTTAAATTTGCATTTTTTTGAAAAATATTGACTCACAAATTCTTATTCATCAACTGAACTACTTTTTTTAATGTTTATCAACATACATAAAATAAATAGAATGCTTAGGAGTATAATAGTATTATTTGTAATCTTATCAATGGATGTGTCCATTGGGCAAGTTGTTTTGACCCAAACCCAAAGTGATGCTATAATTGGGATCGATAGAAAAGCTTGGGCTGGTTTAGGTAACACAGCTCCACTGAGTGATGGTTACGCACATGATTTTATATTACCAACGAGTACAGATTCATGTGAGCAGATTACAGGTATTAGTGTAGAAGTAAATTTCACAGGTTACACTAATAATGGTTCTTGTCCTCATTTTGAAACCTATTTCAATTTATTTTACGGATGCACTCCATATGTTGGTGGAGCGACTTGCTT
>ERZ807291.7032-NODE-7032-length-13292-cov-6.324847_pt1 | contig 13292 bp, 14 predicted proteins | sample MGYA00521257_ERZ807291 | MGnify/ENA primary metagenome ERZ807291 (study PRJEB31413, sample SAMN03169783) | marine metagenome | biome: Marine; feature: Water; material: Subsurface seawater | place: North Sea | collected 2011-04-28 | depth 1 m m ...
CTTTGGAGACTAGATCAACTGAATGAATCTGACCGTGCAGTAGTCAGATTTAAGCAAGGTCTTGCCCATTATCGCAGAGCACGTGAGAGTTTGCGTGAGAAAGAAAGAATCGATCGATTATCTCCCGAAAAACGCATGCTCCAGGAAGCTAATTACGAAGAAACCCCACGGGCAGACTTTGCCAAAGTAAAGGAGGTGCTAAGAGGATATCAAAAATTATACCCGAAAAGTCCGTACGTTCCGGAGTCGCATTATCTTTTGGCATTAACTTTCGAACAGTTAAATCAAGATGAGGAATCTATCAGGCAACTACTCGCATTATTAAAGGAGGCTGACTTTAATCCCCGAAAAAACCTTCCACCAGAAGAAGCCAGAACGGTCAGGGATCGTGATTACGATAAACTGAGGAAATTACAGGGGATTTGGAACTTTTGGAAGAAGAAGACAGGGAATTATCTCGCCAATAAATTTTTCGAAAATGCTGAATACTTTAATGCATACCGTATCTATACCGCACTCAAAGAAATTGACCCAAGTCCTTCATGGCAGGTACCGGTTCTTTATCAAATTGCTCTGTGTCAGGAGAAACTAGGGAATTATGTACAAGCAACTGAAACATATTCCTCGATCGAAGAATATGTAACTTCGGTTAAAGAGGGAAGAGAAGGGTTGGCCAATAGTGAATACCTGAATTTTGTATTTGGTATGGCAAAATGGAGACGCGAACAATTGGAGGACACTAGAGCTATAAGGCAAGCGGTAAACAGGTATGGCATCTACAGGTTACCAGAGAAGAAACTGGAAGGTCTTCAGTAATAGTAGTTGTCACCCGAAAACTCAAAAATGGATCCTAAAGAAGTTTTAATCAACCACCTCGACTTATGCCAGGGAGTTTATAAAGTTTTACTTGAAGAAAATACTTGGTTGAAAACAAAGAAAACTGCTCCAAGTACTACCATCTTAGACAGAAAGAAATTAATGCTCCCACAACTTGAGGATTCGCTACAGAATTTAAAACGCCTCAAACCTGAATTCTTTTCACCCTTCGATAACACGAAGAAACTGGTTAACGATTCACATTCTAAGTTACTACAAATTTTCTATCTAGACCGTGAGAACGAGGAATTGCTCTTAAAAGTAGGGCAAAGCACAGAGAGGCAGACTTTTAATCGCTTTAATACCCCACCTGAAGAAATCGACGAACTGCATAAACGCACTGAGGGCGAGAATGATAAGTCGTAGAGAGACCTAAATTCTCGTTTAAAATAAGTCAGGGAATGGCGGAAGGAGAGGGATTCGAACCCCCGGAACCGTTTCCGGTTCAGCGGTTTTCAAGACCGCCGCATTCGACCACTCTGCCATCCTTCCGTCGAATTATGCAAAAATATATAATGTGCACAGAGAAGACAAGTTTCAATATGCCTTGGCTGAGGTTTGACTTACTTTTTCCGTAAATCAACCTGGTACTTAACTACCGAGTCGAGGTTTAAGGATTTATCAAAGTTGAAAGCAAACAATTTTGCATCGTCTTTTTGTAAGGTCATGATTGCCTTGGATCGCGCAATTTCCAACCCACTTGAATTTAATGCTTTCACCAAAAGCTCGCCTTCTGTCTCATTTTCAGAGGTCAAGTAGATTTCAACAGTACCTTCACCGGCATTTGAAGTTGTCATGGTAATCCCTTTGTCGATCAATTCAATAGAAAGTGAGACGGGAACCTCTTTTTCGGTACAAGAAATTTGTGTAAACACAAGTAATAGAAAGAGTGAAATATAGCTCGCTAATGTAAATCTCATTGGTGGGTTGGTGTTAGAATTGGATATCCTCTAGTATATTTAAATGAATTTCAAGCATCTTGCGACAGAGATTATCGTGAGTGGTTTTGCATTAGGGAAAAAACCGTGACTCCCCATCCACCATTGGTTGAGTCACCATTGTGAAAATCTTTAACCATAGAATTAAGTTTTAATTTTCTATGTACAATATTTCGCAAAGTCCCAATCCCTTTTCCATGAATAATTTTTCCTTCAGTAATCTTCGAACTATCACATGAGTAAATGAACTCATCAACGAGGGCAGGAACATCCTTAGGTGAGAAATGATGGAGATCGAGCACTCCATTATGCTCAAGTTTAATTACAGATGACATACTTGAATAACTATTCTTTTGTCGGAAATGGGTGCTTTGCTTGACCTTGAGTTATAATGCGGGTTGTTTGATCAAACTTTTTGTCGGGATTCTGCTTCGGTTCTTTTGTTTCGGGAATAAGGGGAGGAAGAATAGGTTCTATTACTTGCAAATGTTTTGGTGCTTCCTTTTCTCCAATATCATCTTTTCCTTCTAGCTGATGCTTTGGTACCTTGTAATCTGCAAGATCACATCCGAAGAATGTAAAAAGTATGAGTACGAGTGAAAGTTTCATAATGAGCATCCCTTAATCTACAAAATACTAATAAAGGCAAGGCAAGTGTTAAAGGACAGCATCAAATTGACAAAATCATTTGCACTTGCATGAATATATTTATGCCAACTTTCATTTTAAATACAAATTATAGGGATATAGATCCTGTTTCAGAGCAAATTATTCACGAAAAAGTAAGAGGTTTCCTTTCTCGGGTTATTAATAAGTCTGAACAATATGTTCTAACTATAATTAATTCAGGAATAAATATGAATTTTGGTACAAAAAGTGATCATTGTGCTTACTGTGAGGTCAAGAATGTCGGGTCTTTAAAACAAGAGCAGACTGAGGAACTGAGTGATCTTATTTGCAAGGAAATATATCGGCAGTTGAATATTTCGAGCCAGAGGATTTATATAGAGTTCCAGGAGTCGGAAAGGCATATGTGGGGTTGGGATAAAAAGACATTTGCATCTTAAACGGTTCGCGAACCTGCTTAATTTATTGTCATGGATAAGGAAGTTACATTTGTTACTTTAATTGTTTAGACTTAATAACAAAATAGTGATGAATGGAGATTTATCAGAATGAAAAAAATTTCATCTTTAGCCGATGATCGATTTCCAGTTCTATTACGGGGTGCATGGTTTGGAATAAATAAATCCTTTAGAACCCGACTTAAACCTCTTGGTCTGACGACTACTCAATTCACTGTGCTCAGGTGTATTTACGAAAATGAGGGTATTAATCAAATGGAGTTAGCTAAGTTAATATCCACCAATCAAAATAATAGCAGTTCATTAATTAAGAGGTTATATAAATTAGATTTCATAAAAAAAAAGGTTGGGGTTGAGGATCGCCGAAGTTCTTTAATTGAATTGACGAGGAAAGGTAAATCTTGCTTTCAAAAAGCAGAGAAGATAGCCCATGGGGTTCACGAAGAGATTGCTAGAGCATTACCTCGGGAAAAAGAAAAAGATTTCATCGAATTACTTTCTACATGTACGAACAACCTTTCCACTGGTGAAAATGAATGAAATGAAGCTGGTATTTATGTAATCAAATTTAGGATGTGCCTGGTTGTTGTTATTGCCTTTGCCAATAGCGACCTTGAGCCCTGTAGTTTAATTTCAGATTTTGCTGTCGATAAATTGTTTTCAATTATATCCTGCCCATTTATATTACGAGTGTTGTCTTGAAGTTGTAATATTTCATTGCCTAATTTCTCGTGTGCAAAATTTAGCTTTGAAAGATTCGCACCGATCTTACCCATCTGTGTGGCAAGATTATCTATCTCATTTGCCAACAAATCGAGTGCATCTTTTGCACTCTCTTTAGTTGCAATATCTGAATCAATCAAAGTTATCCCGACGCCTACAGCTTCTAGTTTTAAAGATTCTCCATCACCAGTCTCAATATCAAGGGTTTCTGAAGATTCATTTGCATTCGAAAACTCTGCACGAATTTGAAAAATAGTATCTGCTTCCACACGAAGTGTGAGTTTAGTTTCGCCAGCTATCGCGGGGTAAGTTTTTACTTCACCAACTGCACCGGAGTAAATTTTTTCGGAAAAATCATCACCTGCATTCCAAGGGTTATTGAGATTTCCATCACTGCTACCAAGATTCAGTTGGGCATAGTACTTACTTTTATTGTCATATTTTCCATCATCTACAGGGACACTATCTCCTATCCCATCACCGACAATATTATTCCCTGCAATATCAGTAGAGTTCCCTGTTGATTGTGGAATGAACTTGAAGGTTGTTGGCTTCCCTGGGGCATATTCGATTTCAAATTTGTCAAAATCATATTTATAAGCTGTTCCTTCAGTAGCCCACTTTGCATTGCCAAAACCACTATCTTGATTATTACCGGCAGTATCAAAAATAATGTGTTCGCCTTGCTTTAAAATATATCGCTCACCCGTGTTACCACCATTTACTTCAAGAGAAAACTTACCTCGATCAAAATAGACTTCTCTCTCTACCTCATAATATTTTGCATCATTATTATACCCTGACGGTTTTGGGCTTAGTGGACCTTGCTGTAACTGATATTCTCCTGTCCCTTTATCAGTAAATCCATCTCCATAATTTACTGGAGGAAAGTGTTTGGCGGCCATATCGTCAAATAAGTTTTTACCCATAAATGTTTCTTTCCTGACCAATAAAGAGTCATTTCTCAACCCTTCATATTCTTGCATCAAGCCTTCTCTAGCTTGATCATTGAGAAATGGATTAGATGCATGACTCGCAAGGTCAGTCATCCGAAGGTAGATTTTTTCAAGTTTGTCCAAATTAGCTTTCTGAGTCTGAACATAACTGAATGCATTTTGGATGCTTACTGAAAGACTAGTTTTAATTTTAGCTTGGGAATAAGCTTTATTTTTCCCAAGAAAAGAACTGATTTCCCTTGCATTGCTTCCTGTGATTACTTTGCCCGCCTGACTATCCGTACCTACAGGCGTTGCATTGATTCCACTTGTATGATTACGAGCATATAAATTATGCCTGGCAACTTGACCTTGGGATATTACACCTATCATGAAAGAAAGAACTGGTAGATTTGAAAAACCTACTGTTAGAATACTTTTCCTACGAAGGATTGATAAGTAGTTTGATCCTAGGAATCCGAGACATAAGGCTCAATAGAACTCTGCTCTAATTCTTTAGATTCAGTTGCTAAATTTTCTAAATTAAGTGCAATGGAATTCGCTCGACTCAAAAGTCCACTGATTCGGTGCTCTAATGATCTTTGTTGAGTTTCTACTGCTAGATTTGAGGTGGTTGCGGTCCCGTCTGGATTGATATTTTTGATTTCAACATTGGGCCAAAAGAATCCAAATATCGTCACTGCTAATCCACATGCCGCATGATATGTGCCAAACATATCGCTCATTAAACTTGTACCCACGATAAACAGACCAAAAACTACTAAAGCTATTGACATGTTGAATGTTACAACTCTTTTGGATTTACTTCGTTTTGGGCTCTTGAAATTTTCTTCAATGCCGTTTTTTAAATCTTGGAAATGTGTTACTTGGGATTGAATCTCTTCGATTTCAGATTTCAGATTGTTTTCCTCTACACTGATTTTATTCTTACGAGCTTGCATTTCGGTCTGATCGTTATCCCATGCTGCACGGATGGAGTCTAACAAACCGTCCTTTATATTAAGCCCAGTCAACTCCATGTATCTTTGGATTAACTGACAAACTTCATCGGTGACTGAAAAATACCTCCCTCTTTTTTCAAATACCTGCTCATGTGAATCTAGAATGTGAAAGATGCTTTCGCACTCGAACTCATTGAAAACCTTTCTGCATAAAGATTTTGAAAAAGAATTCAGGCATTGTAGGTTTATCGGGATCCAATGATTTTCAATGTCTGGAAATAAATCATAAAAGGCATCCAGCACAGAAGCAAGCGTAGCCATCTCCTCAGCCTTTGCAGGTTCTTCGCTTAGATGAAATTTGCGCATTTGCTCTCTTACGGAAGAACCAATAGTAAAGTCGCCGTTAGCCAGGTTTTCACATAGGTCATTTTGCCTTTTAAGCCAATTGTAGGAGAATGCGGCTAATTTCGGTGAGCAGAAATGCTCTAAATTGTGACGATTTACTTTGCTTGGGTAGGATGCGTAAAGAAGATATTCTAATTCTTTTTCCGAAAACTTGCTCAAGTCAACAGGGCTATCTTCTTGTGGAACATCCATATTTTGTTTCTTATTATTCATAATAAATCCATTTTGTAAATATTGCAATGCGATGGCAGGGTTACCTCCGGAAACTTCTGATAGGTCGTGGTAAACTACATCCTTATATCCTTGGGCGAGACCTAGCTCTTCCAGTTCGTCGATAGTGAATGGTGGAAGTTTCAGATCAACTGGGTTTTCGATACCGAATTGAGTCCAGAATTCCACATAATCATTAGAACGGTTTGAGGAGGTAAATAAAAATCTGCATGTTTTGAACCATACCGAGCGGCGGAGAGCTTCATTGAATTCATTTGATAACCAACGCAAGCATTTCGCTGAAAGAAAGTCTATGTCGTCAATTACGACAACTGGGGTGAGAAAGTTGGGATCTTGCTTGGTTGCGGCAAAAAGGTTATCAAGTTCACCTATGAAGATACCTGCATCGGATACTTCCGATTCTCCTTCGCTCCCAGTGGACTTTTCCTCATGAATTTGACCCATTAGGCTTTTTCCCATGTGACGAGCAAAAGTCTTGAGCTCGTCGCTTATATCAAGATTATGACTTGAAAATAAGTTTCGGGTGAATTGTGAAAGTAATTCACCCGGGTTCGAACATTCTCGACCATTTGCAGGGATAAGGATATGGCTCCCGTTAGAAAGAAGTCCTGCAGATACATGTTCCAGTAATGTTGTCTTACCGATTCCCTTCATACCACTTATAAGTGAACACCTAAGGGTACCGGATACGGACAAACCTTTAGCTAGGAATATGGATTCTCTTTTCCTTCCAATCATTTAATTTAATTCGTAAAAATAATTCATAAGGCAAGTCTTTGGTTTGCCGGGCGGTTCAACTAACCGCCCAGCAGAAACCAAAGGACCTAATTCAATCTATCGTCTAGAATTTGAATTGAAGTTTAATAAATCCAGCACAATACCCATATTTAAGTTTGACTGAACTAACGCTGCACTTGCTGCGTAAACCTGTAGGTTGTACTTTGCCATGTTCGTAGTTTCCTCAGCTACATCTACATCCATGATCCGACTATTTGCTTCTTCCAAATGAATCATACTTGTGGACAGATAATCAGATGAGAAATCCAATCTTGAGGAAGTAGCCCCACTTTGTGCCCGCAGAGAAGCAACATTGCTTAACGCAGTATTCAGTTGGGTACTCGTTACATCAGATATCGATATAGCATTAGCTCCATACCTTTCCGAAGAAAGATTGACTCCACTTGCAATGCTTAGAGCCGAACTTAAGTCTAATGATCCAACAGAGATCGAAGCACCTGTACTTCCTTGTGTTGAGATATAAACATTTCTCGATATGCCTTGGGTTGAGAACAGACTTATTGAGCTAAACTTCTCGCTTTTAAAAGCGTTAAGTTGAGCCTGTAGTTCTCTGAATTCCGAAGCATAATTAGCTTTATCAGTAGTATTTAACCCTGATCCATTATCACCATACGAAGTTTTGATGGTGGACATTCGCGTAAGGATATCACCGACTGACTTGAGTGCCGCGTCTTGTGTATCTGTATACGATTTCGCATTATCGATATTCTGTTTTGTAGCAGAAGTTACCGTCAGTGCATTCTGTAATCTCATCGATACAGCCAATCCGCCTGGATCATCCGAAGGGCGATTAATTCGCTTCCCGCTGGACAGTCGCATTAAACTTTGGTTCAGCATTGTTTGTGCTTGGCCAAGGTACAGCGAATTGAAATTAGAGGTCATTGAGCCTCCGCCTAAGTTAAGTGCCATTTGACTTCTTCTCTTAGAGTAACATTAACGCAGTTGCTGGCGTCTGATTGGCTTGGACTAGCATCGATGCAGAGACCTGCGAAAGGATGTTGTACTTAGCAAATCGAGTCGATTCTGCAGCAACATCAACATCCATGATCCGACTGTTTGCTGCTTCCAAGTTAGCAACTGTTAAACGGACATGATCTTCAGCTAGTTGTAATCTCGCAAGACCTGCAGCACTAGTGGCACGAAGGGTAGCAATATTCTCTGTGCCTTTAGCAAAGAAAGCTAGACTGAGAGTAGCTATATCAAGTTCACTCCCACTTGCATTTGCAAGAGATTTAACTGAACCGCCGCCAATTTGACCTGCTAAAGTGCTACTATCCGAAGCAAATGTTAATGCACCCAACAGAAGGCCTTTTGACATACTTACAACGGCTCCTGAACCACCTTGGTCTGAAGTTATTACCGTGAGATTGTCCACATCTGTGCCGAATGTTTTACTCGTAGTGCTGTTAAACAGGCTCACTCCATTGAATTTCTCTGTAGTGAGATCCAGTAGCTGGTTCTGTAGTGCCTTGAACTCTGTATTATAGTTCTCAACATCAGTTGTGCTTTTCATTACATCAAGACTCAGTGCTTTGAGCTCGGCCATACGATCAACAATTTTTGCTGATGAACTTAACGCTCCATCCTGAACTTCACCGAATGACATAGCGTTCTGAATGTTTGCTACAATCGATTTATTTCTTGCAATTGAAGAACCTAATTTCATCGATACCGCGAGTCCACCGGCGTCATCAGCTGGCGTCACGATCTGCTTGCCACTCGATAAACGATTAAGACTTTTGTTTAACTGAACATTGTTACTGTTCATTGCGAATGCTGCCTTAGTGGCTGCTGTATTTGATAGGATTGATAATGCCATAATTACTATTTCTTTTTTAAATTAATTGATAAGGGTGATTGATTATCCAAGGAGCATCAGAGCTGTATTTGGCGCCGTATTAGCTTGGGCTAGCATTGCGGCAGAAGCTTGCGACAGAATGCTGTATTTGGCTAAATTGGTAGACTCTTCGGCCACATCTACATCCATAATTCTACTATTGGCTGCACTGAGGTTAGTTTGAGTTAACCTCAGGTGATCCTCGGAGAAGCTAAGTCGGCTTGAAGTTGCCCCATTAACAGCACGCAGAGTAGCTACATTCTCGAGTGCAGTTACAAAGAAACTTACACCGAGGTCATCGATATTAATCGCATTTGCACCTGAGTTTGCTAAGGTTAGGTTGGTGCCGTTGGTCGTACCAGCTGCCGTTGAATGACTCGCGGGAGTCCCTGAAGCTGATGCAAGCATGTTAAATGTAACTGCACCCAAAAGCATTGCCTTATGCATACTAACTTTGGAACCTGCTGCTCCTGAGTCTGAAGTATATACTTCTACTACTTCATTCGTAGATGCATCTCCAAATTTAGATGAAGTGTTATTATTAAAAAGACTTACGCCGTTAAACTTCTCTACGGTAAGTGACTTCAACTGCTGCTGAAGAGATTTAAACTCAGTATTGTAGTTACCCACATCCTGAGTGCTCTTCATCACATCCAAACTTAGCGACTTAAGTTCAGACATTCTGTCAACTATTTTGGCCGCTGCTTGCATAGCTCCGTCTTGCACACTTGAGAAAGATTGTGCATTTTGTATGTTTGAAGACGCAGCTCTTGTTCTTGCGATCGAAGAGGTGAGTTTCATTGATATAGCTAATCCCCCTGCATCGTCTGATGGTTTGGTGATTCGCTTTCCACTTGATAAACGATTCAAGCTCTTGTTAAGCATGTCGTTATTCTTGGATAGGTTGAATGCTGCACTAATTGCAGATGTATTGGTGTTTATTGTCAGTGACATAGGATTTATCCTCCGTGATTATATGTTATACCGCGACATCATGTCGCTCGTCCGATTTTAGGAAGGATTCGGCAACCTGGTTAAAAAAAGTAAATTGATGATGGAGAGAACCTCCATGCTTGGGTTGAAAAAATAGCACCTGTTGCTTCAATCCATCGCGAAGAGTGCTTTTAGGGCCAGTAATCTCGAAGAACTTAGATGAACGGATGGTGACTCGAGAAGGGTTCAACATATAAAAGCAAAAACCAGCTCGTTCAGTATGCTCATAGCGTTCAGTTGAATTAGGTAGGTGTACTGAAATTCCCTTTTCGTAGGTAAGCTCACTGGACCCTCGGAATAAGCTGCGGTTTTGGAAATCATCAGCTAGGGGCACAGTAGAGATACTCGATATATCGTAACTTAAATAAATCTTTTTATGTTTAGAAACAGAACTTAGTAATACCTGCGGATGGTATACTTTAGGTGAAAGCAAAAGTTTCTCGTTCTGCAAATTTTCCGATTTTACTAGTCTGGTGCGGGGAGATGAGGAGGAAGTAGATTGTAATGCTCCATCAGAAAAGAAGGTATGGAATATATCCTTTATAAATATCCTTAGGTCTGGTTCGTTCGAATGAAAGGTAGGGCACTTTATTTGTTTCTTTATATAAAAAGGTAAAAGCATACCTGTCGGTTGACCTAGCAGTCGTGGGCTGCTTTTATAAAGCATGACTTTCCCCTGATGCAGAGTGTTTTTTGCCAAATCATATTCTTCAAGTGGAATCGTTGAGAACTGAACGAAATATGATTTATCAATCGGGCACGGTTTTGTTAAAGCAACTACCTGAGTGATAGATTGAACAAAATTGTAAGTTTTTTGTTTTGGGAAAGGTGGGGACAATAAATATGAGTCAAAAATATCCAGAACATGTGAACCATGGAGGCTTCCTTTATTTCTCAATGCATAATATTTAGAAGTAAATATTCGCCTTTCAATGGATGGCGAAGCGAGCACAACAATCCTTTCTCGGGTAAGGTAAGGTAGATGTAACTGGAAATCCTCCCCTGTAAGAAATCTGTCAAAAATCTTTTTGAGGTTATCCATCCTTACTCCAGGGTGAATAAATGATTTAGGTCCAGTGGGACATGACTTATTCCTGTTTCGCTTTGATCTTAAATGAACATCCTGAAGTTTACTTCTGGTGCATGATCTAACCGTTTGCGACTTTTGATAAAAAATAGAGTGCTTCCACTTGTTCTTGTTGTTAAAACAACCAGCATCGGAAGAAACGGTCGCTTGACAGCTATCCTTGACAGATCCGGTATCATTTAGTGCAGGGATTTGTTGCCTATGTGAGCCCTTGCTTGCATTTATGAAACCTGAATAAGTATGCCTATCATATAATCGGCGGTTTGGCAGGTAGGGGGGGGGCTTAACTTCCCTTAAAGGAGTGCAGTAACTAATGTTCTGGGACAATGGCGGACCAACATTTATCTTATCTCGACGAATAGGGGAAAGTGGTACTTTTTCCTTCATGAGTTCATCCTCAGTCACCCAAGTATGTATGAATGGTATCACATGCACCCCATTGATACTCCTGGCCGATGTTCGCATAGGGCGACAGCTTGCAGGTTCAAGGAAACTATATGTGAGTAGATTCATCAAGATGGTTGATATAAATAAATATTTTACCTGAGTCAGGTGTGCTTTACCCAAGAAGCATCATTGCTGCGTTTGGCATCATGTTAGCCTGAGACAGCATTGATGCAGACGCCTGGACGAGTATTTGATATTTGGCCAGCCTTGTACTCTCCTCGGCGATATCTACATCCATAATCTGTCCATAAGATGCTTCTAGGTTGGCACGCGTTCGATCAAGGTTGCTCATTGCGAAATCTAGCCTCGACATTGACCCTCCATTTTGTGCCCTTAGGGAAGAAACATTTTCAATGGCTTGTGTGAAAAAGCTTGTGGTGAAATCAGTCAGGGCTTTTGCATTGGAACTTGTACTCGAAGCAAGGGTTTTAGTCCCCGAAGCACCATACGCCTTACTTATAGAAACATTGTTTTGATCGAAAGTTATAGCACTTAACAGCAAAGCTTTATGTACACTGACCTTAGGGCCAGAGGATCCATTTTCAGTAGTAAATATTGTAATTGTATTATCTGTAGCGGAATTATTATTGCCAAAGACAGCATCAACGCTACCTGTTGCGGTTGTGGTCGTCGCAAACAAACTTATTCCGTTAAATTTCTCCTTGGACATCTGATACAATTGGACCTGCAGGTTTTTAAATTCTGTGTTGTAGGTGTTGATGTCTGAGGAATTCTTAAGAACATCTTGACTTAAGGATTTCAGTTCAGACATCCTCTCAAGAATTCCGGCGGCACCCTGGATTATTCCATCCTGAACATCGAGGAATGAAGTTGAGTTTTTTATATTACTTGAAACACCTTTAAGTTTCTCGATTGAAGAATTTAGTTTCATTGCGATCGCCAGACCACCGGCATCATCTGATGTATCTATAATCCTTTTACCGCTGGCAAGGCGCTGCATGCTCTTGGTTAACAATTCGTTGTTTTTTGCTAAGTTCATACTCGCTCTTACTGCGGCATGATTCGTGTTGATGGATAATGACATATTTAATTCCTCCTTGAATATTGATTATGAAATGCGACATCCTTGTACGCATCTGGAAATACTATTTCCGTTTATTTTATAAACTTTGTATTTTAAAAATCTGCTCTTGTTGTAGCTGGAGCACTTGCAAAATTAGATCCGACTAAGAGTGCTGTATCCTTGATCAATCCTTGACTCCGCTTGTTCGGAGAGTGCAAGAGAATATAAACCTTCTCTCTTGATTCTGCTTCTGAGTTTGTTGTATGCACGGTTCATTCCAAGAATGATAGCAGAATCGCTTTCGGAAATATCTGAAGTTCCGGAAAACGCTCCGTTAACAATGTGAATGAGAGTGTTTGAGTTTGTAGCTTTAATTTTCATGATTTTTATTTTGCTTGATAACGCACATTCGCGCAATTTGTGCGAAAATGAACTAGGTTCTGTTAATATTGTAGTTTTTCTATTTTAGAGTGATCTTATTAGTTCTGAATGATTGGTCAGAACTATCTGAGATGTTGTTTGTTATTCTGAATGTATTACTGTCTGGTGTTTATGAATAAAAGTGATGGGTTTAAAATGTGATTAGGTTGTTTATGATAAAGTAAATGTTCAGCACATAGGTTGAATGCCCCATTGGGAGCATGTGCCTGGTGGCCAATTGGTTCTTACAGGTAAACGATCTGTGGATAGTACAATCATAGAACCGTGTTCCTTATCCTATTATACTTACTAGGTGGATCGGTATGTTCATTGGTTGAAGTGTTAAAATTGATACTGTGAAATTGAATTGGATACACGGAATAGGTAAACCGGGGTACGCATGTGCCAGGTGGCCATTTTTCCCGTTTAGGTAAACGATTTATAGAGAGTACAATCATAGAACCGTGATCCTTATACTATTATACTTACTAGGTGGATCGGTATGTTCATTGGTTGAAGTGTTAAAATTGA
>ERZ807291.7039-NODE-7039-length-13282-cov-7.733424_pt1 | contig 13282 bp, 11 predicted proteins | sample MGYA00521257_ERZ807291 | MGnify/ENA primary metagenome ERZ807291 (study PRJEB31413, sample SAMN03169783) | marine metagenome | biome: Marine; feature: Water; material: Subsurface seawater | place: North Sea | collected 2011-04-28 | depth 1 m m ...
CAAGCTCGGCTGCATTCTCGCTAACCAAAGCCGCCGCCGCGCTAACCGCTGCCGCCGCCGCGCTAGTTGCCGCATCTGCTGATGTTCCAACCCAATAAGCAGGTCTATTAGACGCATTTGTAGGGTTTTTGTTAGTGTTAGATCCTTGTTGAGAAGTGTATAACACGCCGTCAGAGCCAACGGCATTTTGATTATCGGCATACGTTGCTGTTGAGATCCAAGCAAAACTTAACAGAACCCAGTTTGCCGCAGATGTAGAAGGATTGTTATTGACGTTGCTATTAGTCAGGCTTTGGAATTGCTCGCCGTCATAAGTAACTACAGAGCCTTCTTGGTAGCTTATGCCTGCATTCCATTGAACCGAATAGAGCAAAGACCAAAAGCCAGAAGTAGTAGTAGGATTGTTGTTCTGATTTCCAGCAACAAGCGAGCGGTAGTAAACACCGTCAGTGCCTATTACCACTGCATTTGTTGAGTATATCTTTGTGGCTACCCAAGGATCACCAAAGTTAGTTCCTGTCTCACCAACAGGATCTCTGACAAGTATTTGAACATCATTCTTATCAGCAAGAATAGCCTTAGCAACACCATCAAAGAAAATATTAGGCTGTCTTCCTGCCGCTGTAAGAATCACAGGATTCGGGTTAGGAATGGTAAAGTTAATATCGCTGTAAGTATTCTTAGGCGTAGTAGTGCCTGTATCATAGAAATACAGCTTGCCACTGCCTAATGGATCGCCAGCGTCATCAAAGTATTGTGCGTTAATTTCACCAAATCTAGCCATTATTCTTCACCTGTTAGCTGTGCCATAGTTGCAGAACGAGTTACCTGCGATCCTAATCTAGTTGCTCTGGATGGGTTTAGCATCAGATTATCTTGAAGCTCTTGCCTAAGCCTTCGCGTATTACCTTTTTCAAGTATCTCTCTAACTTTTCTCGGATTCATTCCAGAAGTTAAAAGAATGTCACCAGCACTTTGAAGAGCTTCAGCAAACGCTCTGCTGTTTTTTTGCTGTCCTAATCCATCAAATATATTGGCTAATTCCGAACCTGCTTGTACTGGGTTGCCAAACAACGCCGTAATTCTTCCAAGCGCTTGCCTGAAACTACCTATATCTTGTGCTTGCTGAACAGTTGTAGAATTTTCTAAAGCCGTCCTTCTAGTTAAAATAAACTCAGCTTCACGCTTCATGGCTCGCATAAAATTTTGAAACTGTTGTTCATCTGGGAATACCGCTCGCAATTTTACTACATCTCCATTACGCCCAAACATTCTTTTCATTAAATCGGCGCTTATAGTCGTAACGTCTATTTTATCCATAATTGCTTGACGAGCGCCTATGCGGTACATCTGCATTTCAGCAGGAGTCATCTTTTCTACAGCATCTATTACTTGTCTACGATTTGCTTTTAGAAATAATTCGCCTTGCTCTGCCGCTGATTCTAACGCTCTTTCGCCAGCAAAAGTTGCTCTGGCTTCTGCATACCTTGGGATTTGAGCATCAGCCTCTTTAATCATTTCATTTTTTAATCTGGTTAATTCTCTTACTTTGTTATTTTCTCCTTGTCTTAAAGCTACCCCAATCTGGTCGTCCAGTTCTTGCTTAGTAGCATCTATTATATCAAAGTGAGTAATCTCATCGCCTAAAGCGCGTCTATTAGACAACCTAATCTCAGCCGCCTGTCTGGCTCTACCTAAATCATTATCTCCTTCTATAAGAGATTTAAGCCTTCCAGTAAACCTGAAAGGCGTAGCACCAGCTTCTGCATACATTTGTTCAATGGCTGGCGCAGTTGCTTTTCTAAGTCCTGCTATTGCTTGATCTACTGTCATATCAGGAGATTCCAAGCCTAAGTCTACATCAGCAGCAACTCTTTCTGCTTGTCCTGCGTTCCTAGCTGCCAAGTCTCGTGCTGTGCGTCCTTGAAGATTAGGATTTAAATTGCCAGCAGCTCTTAACAATCTTCTAAATGATTGCGCTATATCAGCAGGAACGGCATCAGTCCCAAGCATATCAAGTTTTTGAATTGCTTCGTTTACTGTCATTCCTTCTCTAGTAAGAGCCTCGGCTAACAAATCTGCGGCTGCATCATTTTGGACAGAGCCAAGACTTAATGCTAACTGCTCAACAGACCTTGGGTTAGAAAATAAAGCGTCAAATAACCTTATTCCACCAGATTTAAAAGCTGTAGCACTTAAAGGAGCAAGAATCTGACCTACTATATCTGCATCCTCTCCTCCAATTTCTTTTGCAGCTTCTCCTCCAGCAACAGCAGCAGCACCAAATCCAGCCTCTTGCCTTGGAGTGGTTTCTAAAAGCTCTCTTCCTACTCGCTTTGCTGTTTCTACAACTCTTCTTCCAGTTGGGACTATTGCAGGTATAGCTTGCTGCGCCATCTTAGTTACTCTTGCAGCAGGAAAAGCAGCAGACAGAACTTCTCCAGTTCCAGAAGCAACATTGGTCATCCCGCCTTCACCAGCAAAAGCGCCTCTTTCTGGAATCTGTTCTTCAAAAGAAAAAGGACGAGTCTGTCTATATGCAGCTTGCGGAGAATCTGGTATCTCTTTTTGACCAAGCATTGCCTGAGCATATGGCCTGATCTGCCTTTCAGCCGCTATAACAGGAGATAAAGCTACGTCAGCTAAAGACGCTGTTCCTCTTAATACGCCTCCTGTAAGCTCGCCAAGGTAGTCACCAGTTCTTTCTAAAAATCCTTCGTTTCTTGCAGGCTCTGTAGCTGCCGTAGGCGAACCTCCAGCCATGAACCTCTGGACTTGTGCCTTGATAAACTCTGCGCTAGACCCAGCAGGAACTTCTAAAATTCTTCCGTCTGGAAGTTCGACCTCTATAGGTTCCATTCTTTACATTCCTGTTTAATCTATTATATCGCCATCAGCATTAACTTTAATTCTTTGTTTTTGTGGAGCTACCTCAAACAACAACATATCTTCTATTTCACTTGCTGTTTCAATATCATCATCTTCTTCAGCTCTTGCTATTGCTCGATTAGCGCTTTCTGTTGCTATCATCAAAGCCTGTTGAATTATTCTTTGGTTTGATGCAGTGCTTCTTCCAAACCTAGCAGAAAGCCTATCTAATCTAGCGCCTTCTCTTTCAGTAAATGCTGCACCAAAAGTCTCTCTAAGCTGTGATAAAACTGCTCTGCCCAAGTTAGCAGAAAGCTCGCCTTCATCAGCTCCTGTAACACCAAGAAAATCTGTTGCTGCTAATTTAGCAGCCGCTAATCCTCCTGTTGGTATGCTGTCTAGTAAAGAGAGAGTCCTTCGTAGCAATGCTGTGCTTTCTGCCGCAGCCCTACCTCTATTTATGACATCCTGAGAACGCTCTTCTTGGCCTTTAGCTAAAGCTTGAGCGCCTGCTATTCCTCCAGCTTCCAATATGCCTGATTGAATTCCTTCCTGTATAGCTCGTTCTATTTCTGTTGGATCTGTCAGCCTAATACCGTTTTCATATACAATAGGATCTCCAAAAGCTGGATAGTTTATTATAGTTCCGTTTGTATACTTAACTCCGAGTTTAGCTGTTTCTTGATAACTGCCGCCGCCAAACTCCATAAACCTTTTGAATTGTTCGCTTCCTTCTGGAATGCCAGCTAATCTAGCTCTTTCTCTTAAAGCTCTTAATGTGGAAGGCTCATCAGGCGCAGCAGCAGTAAAACCAGAAACAGTACGCGCTATTGGATCGTCGCCCATTCTTTGAATAAACATCTGGCCTTGACCTGTAACCATCTTCGGATCAATAACTTGCTCAGGCAACGATTTAAGGAAAGTATCAATCTCTCCCATAACTATATCTGGCCTGCCGCCTACAAGAGCATCTCTGAGCATCTTTGTGTCAGAGGTATCTTCTCCCAGTTGCTCTAGCAAGTTCATGCGATCAACAAGAACGTCTACAGCTTTAGGTATATCTTCGCTTTGTATAGCATCTTGAATAGTTCTGGCATCTAAAGCAGTTGCCTGCAATAACTTAAATTCTTTTTGCTTCCTTTTGTTTGTTAAAGACTCAATATATTCTTGGCCTTGACCAACAGAGCCTGCCGCAAAACCACGAGCAAACCGACCTGCTTTATTAAAAAAACTATCTTCTTCTTGTTGTTGTATTGGCCTAAATGCTGTCTCTGTGCGTGAGGCAGACCTTGCAACAGGCTCTCGCATAGAAGGCTGCTGGCTTCCTTCAGGAAGACCAGCCATCATTGCTTGAAATCTTTCTTCATCAAGCCTTTCTTTTTCAGTCATCTCGGCCATCTTTTATACCTTTGAATAATCTACTCGGAAATAACCATCATCGCCGATAATGACAGCAGAAGGATCTTTTTCTGCTACCTCTTGAGCAAGAACACCGTAAGACGGCTGGTCTTTAACAATAGAACGACCTATTTCATTCCAATCCCAATTATACCAACCATGACCGCTTGGAGTTGTGCCTACACGCTTAATGTTTTCTTTTAATCTAACGTCTGAAGCAAGCCCAGCCGCTGCAATTCCAGCGCCGACAGCTTCACCCATTCCTGGGAGTATACCTTTTACCTGACTTGTCTGACCTGTACCTTGTGGCGTGTAGTTATTGCCTGTGGCTATTCCTGCTAGTTGCCCAGCAGTGTTGCCAATAGTCCCAGCCATATTAGCACCAGCTCCTATCTGCTGGCCTGCAAGTATTCCAGCTTGCTGACCGTACATATTCGACATATTAGTACCTTGCTGGTTTGCAAGATTTGAAAGAGCAGTCATCTGAGCCTGTATGTTGTTAGCAATGTTGTTGCCAGCCATCATTCGGTTCTGAGCTAGATTCTGACCAGTGCCGTACATCATGCTTGCAATGTTTCCAGCGCCGCCTTGGCTTATTGCGCCCAGTTCACTTCCCGCTCTTGAAGCAAGGTTAGCTTGACCAATAGACCTACCACTAAGTATATCAGCAACACTTCTGCCTGCGCCCAACATAGCGTTGAGACCTTGACCTCCAGCGCCGTAAGACATTTGACCCATCTCGCTGCCCATGCCTTGTAGAGCCTGAAGTCCTTGACCTCCTGCACCATAAGCCATCTGACCAGTAGTGTTGCCCATGTTTTGCAACGCCTGTAGACCTTGGCCTCCAGCGCCATAGGCCATTTGACCCGTGGTATTGCCCATGTTTTGCAGTGCTTGCAAATTTGCCTGACCAGTGCCATAAGACATTTGACCAGTAGCTTCTCCCGCTCTTTGAAGAGCTTGCAAACCTTGGCCTCCAGCACCGTAAGCCATTTGACCCATTTCACTTCCAGCACCCGTCAGAGCCTGAAGACCTTGTTGGCCTGCGGTCATTCCCATCTGACCAGAAGTCAAACCAGCTTGCTGGAGAGCTTGCAAGCCCTGTCCACCTGCTCCATAGGCCATTTGACCAGAAGCCATAGCAGCGTCTTGAAGAGCCTGCTGAGACTGACCTCCAGCATTAAAGGCAAGCTGGGCTGCTTGTTGCGCCGCAGCTTGCTGAGCTGCTGCTTGCTGAGCTGCTACCTGAGAGGCTAATTGAGCAGATTGCTCGCTTGCTCTTTGTTGCGCTTGCAGCTCTTGACCAGCGCCTCCATAAGCAAACTGAGCTGCCTGTTCCGCTGCTCTCTGTTGAGCCTGTAACTCTTGCCCTGCTCCACCATAAGCAAACTGAGCTGCTTGCTCGGCTGCTCGTTGTTGAGCCTGCAATGCTTGCGTAGCTTCGGTTGTGCCTATCTGACCAAGCTGTTGAGCTTGCGAAAGCATAGCTTGCATTCCTTGCTGACCAGCCAAAGAAGAAAGATCGGCTTGACGTTGGCCAAGTTGGGTTTGAGTTTGCAAACCAGCTTGTCCAGCCATTGTTCCAAGACCAGAAAGCTGTCTAGCAGTATCTGTTCCAACACCAGCCATCTGCGCTCGTTGAGCGGCTGTCTGCTGAGCAGCTTGCTGCTGTATATCTGCCTGACTTGTTCCAGCTTGTGCGGCTAATTGCGCCGCGCTTCCAGAAGCTCCAAGACCTTGCCCAGTTAGTTGCTGCAAGTTTCCTATTTGGTTCTGCAAATCTTGAGCAGCAAGTCCGGTATTAAATCGAGATAGCTCCTTTAATACGTTGCCGCCGCCTAAACCGCCTCTAGCAGCCGCTGATCTTAAAGCCGCTCGTTCGCCTTCTTCACGCAAAAACTGCTGAGCTGGACTCGCTTGGAATGCTTGATTAAATGCGTCCTGTCCTAAAGCGCCTGATAAAGCAGCTTGCTGTTGTAAAGCCTGACCGCCTACTTGACGATAAGGATCAAACATTTGACCAGCTTGTCCAAATCCTTGAGCTACTTGCTGAGAAGCTATGTCTCTTGCTTCTCCTGTTTCGCGCAAGCCAGCACCAAGCTGACCCATTCCAATGTTCTGACCTGCCAGCAGGTCTTCTCTTGCAGAACCAAGTCCTCTAGTTAAATCTTGTAGTCCTCTGATAGCTCCGGTAGTTAGATCACCTCTACCTCCTGCAATTCCAGCAGCTAAAGCCTGAAGACCTTGCTGAGTTCCAGATCTTATGTCTTGACGAGCAGTGCCAAGACCTTGGCCTAGAGCGGTAAGCCCAGCTTCAGTTCCACCTGCAATATCTCCACGAGCAGTTTGAACACCTTGTGATAAAGCTCCAAGTCCAGCTTCTGCTCCAGAGGCAATATCACCACGAGCAGTGTCTACACCACGAGACAAGGCATCAAGACCTGCTTGAGTTCCTGATTGGATATCTCCTCTTCCAGTAGCCAATCCTTGCGCTAATGACTGAAGCCCAGCTTGAGCGCCAGAAGCAATATCACCACGAGCTGTACCAAGACCTTGACCCAGCGCAGCTAATCCAGCTTGAGTTCCAGTAGCTATATCTCCTCTACCAACGCCTAATGCCTGACCTAAAGCGGCTAATCCAGATTGAGTGCCTGACGCAACATCCTGCCTACCCGAAGCCAAACCTTGGCCTAAAGCACCAAGACCTTGATTAACGCCTTGCGATATATCTTGCCGACCAGTTCCTAGCGCTTGACCTAGAGCATTCAAGCCTTGATTAGCGCCTTGTTGAATTTGGGACTGGCCTTGCATAGAGCTGGCATTTAAAGCGTCCAGACCTTGCATAGTGCCTTGCTGTACGTTTTGCTGACCGCCTAAAAGGCCAGCAGTTAATGCCTGTAAGCCTTGTTGAGTGCCTTGCTGCACATTTTGCTGACCACCTAAAAGACCAGCAGTTAAAGCATTCAAGCCTTGCTGAGTGCCTTGCTGAATGTTCTGTTGACCGCCTGAGAGACCCGCAGTCAAAGCATTTAAGCCTTGATCAACACTTGCGCCTATTGCGCCAGCAGCTTGCTCAGCGCCAGAGGCTAAGTCCTGTCTAGCCAAGTCAGTGCCGCCTATTACATCTTGGCGAGCCTGTTGAGCGCCAGCTTCAACAGTCCCAGCCGCTGCTGTAAGACCGCCTCCTAGCGCTCTTTCAGCGCCAGACAAGCCGATACCGCCTGAGCCAGTTCTACCTGCTGCTGCTGTAGTTGAGGCTACTTCGTTAGTGTTTGCTCCTGCGTCTCCAGCTCCTGTACCTGTGGCTGTAGTACCGCCGCCTTTAGCCGCTGTGTATGCGCTTTGAACCTCAGCCAGAGGAATGCCTGTGGCGCGAGACATATCGTCAGCGGATACGCCAAAGTTATCCATGTTAGTGGCAATCTGCTCTAGCGGCTGTCCTGACTCTGTGGCGTAGCGCCTTAAAAGATTATCAGGAATACCATTCGGAAAGTCTCTTTTGGATTGTTCTATTCCACCAGAAACTATGTCCTCTATCTGTGAAAGCTCTTGAGCGCGTGTATAACGAGTTGTAGCCTCATCAACAGGAACTCCAAGCTGACCCGCCATAGCTTCTACAGAGACATCATTTTTAACCATCTCTCTGTAAATATCTTGGTCAGATTTATTGCCTTGAGAAATGAAATCAGCAACTTTCTGGAGTCCTGTCTGCTGCGGAGATCCTCCTGATCTTTGTCTCGGTGCTTGTTCTCGACCTTCTGCACCTGTTTGTCCCGCACCTGCTTGTCCAGCACCTCGCTGCAAAGACTGCATGGTCTGCTGTTGTACGGCTTGCGCTCTCTGGGTTATACCGTTTCCAATAGACTCGTATTGCTGCATCAAAGCAGCTCTCTGAGGATCGTTAGGAGCAAGAGATTGTATTTGCTGTCCTAAAGCCTGAATTTGAGCCATAGCTGGATCGTTTTGCTGAGCCGCAAAAGCTGCTTGACCTGCTTGCTCACCGAAACCAGTGCCTCCTAAAGAAGAAGGTAATTGATCTTGAATGCCAAGACCTTGCGCGGCTTGAGATATATCACTAACCGAAACTCCTAGTCTCTTTGATAATTGGTCAGAGTCTAAGTTGTTAGCAGCGGCAAATTGGAATGCCGCTCTTTGCAATGACTCAGGAATAGGCTGATTAGCTTGTCTTAGACGATTTATCTGACCTATAGGATCTCGCAGGTCATCACCTGCTCGATTAGGTACGCGATCCATCATATCTCCCATGACAGGCATTCCGGTATTCGCGCCTTGATTGCTTGGCGACCTCGGAGCGCTTGCTCTGCGCCGTGCTGCCTGATATTCATCTGCCGCTTGTGTTCTTTCTCGTACTCTAGCCATTAGTATCGCCCCATTGCCATAAACTCAGCTAAGGCCGCTTCATCAATGCCCGTACCGCCAAGTGCGTTTGCTGTTTGATTTTGAGGCTGACCGCCCATTTGCATCATTTGTGCTTGCTGATTGCGATACTCAGGAGTTAGGTGTTGCATCGTAGGATCTAGCGTTGTTGCTTCAGCTAAATAAGCAGGATTAGCTACCGCATCAGGCAACTGCTGCTGAGTAAAAGACATATCGTAAGAACCTTGATATGGCTGCAAAGCTGAGTAGTCAATGTTTCCACCTCTGATAGCTTGTTCAAACATTGGCATACCAGATAAAAGCGCTTGCTGTGCGGCTACGTTTCCGCCTACAAAAGCCTCAGCCTGCTGTGGCATGGCTTGACCATAAATATCTAATCCAGCTTGCTGCCCAGCAGTCATAGCTCCATACTGACTAGGCATAGACTTTCTTATGTCAGCCCGACCCATTGATTCTTGACGCGCTAGAAAATCTCGTAAAAGCTGATTACTTTTCTCTTGGCGCTCTATGCCTTCATCAGACTCGCCGCCGAATAGTGATTTGACTAACTTACTCATATCTCGCCTCTAGTTCTTTTCTAGTGATGCCTAGTAACCATTGGTCATGTATTTTGCCGTTCTTCTTAAAAGACTGCCTTATAGTTCCTTCTAGCTTCATGCCGCATTGTACCGCAAACATCTTGGCATTAGGAAAGCAAGTAGCGATCTCTGCGTTGACCTTCTCATACTTGGTATTCTTTGTTATCCAAGTAAAAAATTCTTTAGCGCCGTTATACGCTTTCTTTCCTCTGAACTCTTTCAAGATCATTGGATGGATCTCTATGGTGATGCCATTTCGCATCTCAGCCATCCAGAGGCCGCAAATCTCATCATCTTCTGTATGCACAAACCAGCCGCTGTGCATATCTGGATACCACTCATTCCGTGAGAAGTTATCCTCGCTAATCTCATCAAACACATCAGATCCGGTAACGAATTTTCTTATAAAATCAGCGTCTACCGTTCTGGTAATCAAACAAGAATCCAGCCTTTTTTCCTGTCTCCAGTAATACTAGGAAGCATCTTCCTGTACTGAATAGCTCCAGCAGATCCTGTGCTGTCCAGATAAAGACTAAACTGAACCGCCTCTATAACTCCTTCTGGACTTCCAACTCCAACTATAGGAATGCTTAAAGAAGCCTCTTGAGTGAATTGCCTAAATGCCTGACTCATAGTTCCATTGTTTTCTACAATAGGCTGAGCAACATTTAATTTATAACTCATTGTGCGCTCTCTATTTCAGCAGTCAACTGTATAAGAACTGGCTTTACAGGATCGCTCATAGTAAATCTAAACAGCTCAAACCTTGACGCTCTGCCATTCCTTCTCCAAATAGCACGGTGACTATGTTCTCCAATTTTGCCCATGCTTCGGTAGCGAGTATCGCTCCAAGTCTTTGCGTCTTTGCTGCGTGAAAGCCCAATTTGAGGATCGGTAGCAGCAGCATTACCAACACCGCTCTCTACCGTCATTTCAATCTCTGGAACAACAAACGAGTCCATGTTGCTTTGGAATGGCTGAGTGACTATTGAGCGCTGTATTGTAGTCCCATATTCTGTATAGACATCTGAATCTAAGCGACCTATGCGACCGTCAATCAAATCACCTGCCCATATTTTGTTATACGCTCTAACCATTGAGGTCACTCTATAACCGCCCAGAGTGTTATCAACAACAGATTTGCGCTCATGCCATCGCTTTGTAATGATGTCATAAACTAACGTGCTAGAAGGCAAAGAGAAGCCAACAAAGTACGCTCCTTTTTCTGCGTATCCCCAAGAGTAGATTGAAGACACTTGAGCTTGAGTTAAAGCACTTAGCTCTTTATCTATAGCAGTAGTAGATATCTTCGCTACATCGTTTCCTTGTAATACCCAGATTGCTGGCGATTCGTTTTGACCAGCACCAATGAATACAAAAGTGTCTTGTAAAGTCTGGATACTAAATGGACTAACAATACCTTTCTGAAGGAACAAACCAGTTCGCTGAAATGGAAAGTCAGCGCCGCCAATGTTCTGAAATGCCTCTATCGTCTGCGAACCTCCTATAAATAACTGGTTCTTAAAAACAACAGGAGCAACAATGTCATCAGGATCTGATTCCGCTGTACCAAAGTCCAAAGCGTTATAGTTAAATCCATCATTCAAGGAGCTAACTATAAATTTCTTAGTATCAGTGGTGAGACAGAAATAGCCATCAATAAATACAACCAGTTGAGGATTTCCGTTCGCAGTAAAGTCTGTATCTGTGATTTGACCGAATGTGTCCGCAACGTGGTTGTAAATGTATCCGTTCCCATCTGGAACTAAAACCATTAGCTGAGTACCGTTGTCAGCCATTGAGACTCGACCAGTTCCAGCTATCTCGCCATGAAAAGTAAGACTTAGATCAGTAGCCATGCTGAATAAACGGTTTTCCATTACAAAGTAAGGAACTCCATTCATTTCATGAGAGCCTCTGTTGCCAGTTAAGGTATCGGCGTTTGCTACCTCTTCTAGTCCTGCCGTACCGTATAGCGTTTCCTGATTAAGCGCAGGAGCTTGAGCAATATTCGGATAAAAATTCACACACTCCTGAGCCGAGATAGGCAAGCTATCGCTCTCGTAGAATCCGTTCGCTATAGGAAGGACTACTTTAGGCATCTAAGATACTCCGAACAAGCAGTCCGTCACGGTTATGTTGTTTGTGCTTGTTTCATTAGCTACATAGATTTCTACATAATCTTGGGATGTCATTGAGACGTTGTAAAACAAACCTACGTTTCCTGCCGATCCCGAAGTTACTGTTCTAGATATCTTTGCGGCAGGAAGTGCAATTCCATTTTTATAGAACTGAACTGTTAAATCTTGATTAGTTCCGACAACATCCAAGGTCACAGAAGCCACAACCTGAACTGTAGATGTAGTTGCGCCTGTGTAAGTCAGTTTGCCTGTATTGTCTGCTGTAAAAGTAGAAACTTCTCCTACAACAAATGTGCCTGCTACTTTTACCGGAGTGTTTGTTGTGGCAATAACAGTAGCTGTTGCATTGCCGTGCATTGACACTTGAGCGTTTATCTCATCAGCAATAGACGTTATTTTAATACCACTAGTATTGACCGCCGATACACTAATACCGCTACCTGCAACAATACTAGCAATCGTAGGAGAGTCCGCTGTTGTGTTTAAGAGTATCGGTAGGCCGTCAGCATTTGCTGTGAAGTTATGGCTGATTTTTACTCCATTGGTTGGAGATACCGAAGTAATAACACCTGAACCGTTTTCTATATTTCTGATCTTATTAACTGTGCCATTTATCTCAAGAACCGGAGAACCTGAAGCACTTCCAGTGGTGACAATTGATCCAGTAACACCTAGACCAGCAACCAAATTCTGATAGCTGATTCTGTAGTTAGTGTTGTTGACAAAGTAATCCATAAAGGAATTTGCTAGAACCGTGTCCTGAGCTACAAAGTCCGACTTCTTGCGTCCATCCGCTCTTTTAACCATTGGTATTGACCTCCAAGGCTATAGCGCCAGTTGTCTCTGCAAGGATTGCTGCTTCTTGATCTGGATAGAAATGACCGTTCATGCCGAAGTCATTGTCTTCGTTGCCAGAGCCAATAGGAAGCGTACAAGGAAATCTGCTTTTGCCCATGCTTTGTCCAAGCATACGCATTGTGTTGAAACCATCACGAGCTGCTTTCTGCAAGCCGCCAGAGATGACTCCGTTGTAGTCTGGTGCGACTTCAATCGCCATGTTAGCGATAAGTCCGCGCAGTGCGCCTGTTGGGATAGTTACTTCATCACCAAGATCAGTCACAACTGTATAACCAAGCTGAATGCCTTGGGCATCTAGCTCAGCCATGTAATTATTCATAGAGAATATAAAGTCTTGGTACTCGTCAGGCTCTAATGGAGCTTCACTAGCTTGTACCAATATCCTCTGTAGCGAGGACTTTGCAACTTGAGCGACAGTAGCCATTATTCGTATGTAGCTCCTTTAGCAGTCTTAGCCGAGTTCCTAAAGGCTTGTGCTGTTGGAGCGCCTTTAGATCCTACCTTACGCATCCGCTCAGGCGTTTTGCCAGCGGCCTTCTGAGACTTGATTCGCTTGCGTTTCTTGTGGATGTTAGCGTATAGACCTTCATTCATAAGTAGCACCGCTCTTCATAGACTTTGCGCCTTTACACTTCCACCGCTTACGGCTCAGGTTGTTAGGCGTATTAGGATCATTCTGCTGTCTTTTGGATAGTTGTTTCTTAATACCTAAAGACCTCGCGCAATACGCATCACCTTTGCTAGTGCCTGCTCGTACACGAGAACCACCGTCACTGGCCTTTCCAGCCTGCCCATAGGAGACCTTCTTGCCAGTGGCAGTGACCTTTACTTTCGCTTTACCTTTGCTTGGAGTAGCCATAATAAAAAACTGGGAGCCGAAACTCCCAGAATTCTACAAGGTTACTTACCGTAGCCTTGACCCGCAAACAGCGGATTAAAGCAAGCATAGGCTGGCAGAAGGTCAAAACGAATCTTCTGCGTGTTAGCGTCACCGTCTGCGTACTTAGATACTCGGATAGACATACCATCGCTAGTAGTAGC
>ERZ807291.7040-NODE-7040-length-13282-cov-7.309821_pt1 | contig 13282 bp, 11 predicted proteins | sample MGYA00521257_ERZ807291 | MGnify/ENA primary metagenome ERZ807291 (study PRJEB31413, sample SAMN03169783) | marine metagenome | biome: Marine; feature: Water; material: Subsurface seawater | place: North Sea | collected 2011-04-28 | depth 1 m m ...
AGAAAAAATTGGGATGACATTTAAATCAGATTTTGATTTTAATGGAAAAACAGGCCTTATTTATCAAATAAAAAAAGAATCTTAAAGAAAATAAAGAAATGACTTTTAAGCCGAAAGTGGTGGCTTTTGCTAATAACGAAAAGCTAATTTGGAAAGGAAAATTACTAATGAAATGCATTTTTGATGGAGAACACCAATTTTATTTAATTGACAATGGTAATGGAACAACAACATTTATTCAAAATGAAAAATTCAATGGAATTTTAGTTCCGTTTATGAAGAATTTAATTGAGGTAGATACCTTTAATAATTTTAAAAATTTTAACGAAGCCATAAAAATTGAAGCTGAAAAGCTAGGTTAATTCATTTCCTCTTGCAATATTCAATGGATCTATTGAAAAGCTTCAAAAACTTGATAAACCATAACCTAATCCTTTTGTTAAGTAAACAATAACTAATTTAACAGGGTGAAAAAAGATAATATTTACAAACAGTTTATATCTGAATTTACCCAAATAGGTTTAGGTATTTTACTTTCGAGTATTGGCTTAAAAGCATTTTTATTGCCTAATGGATTTTTAGATGGAGGCGTTACAGGAATCGCCATTTTACTTAGTGAAGTTTACAATTTTGATATTTCCATTGTTTTAATTCTTGTAAGTATTCCTTTTTTAATTTTAGCTTGGAAGTCTTTATCAAAAGGAATTTTAATAAAATCAATTGTTTCAATAGTTGTTTTATCAATAGTTATTCATTTCGAAAACTTTGCTTCAATTGCTGATGACAAACTTTTGATAGCCATTTTTGGTGGACTTTTTCTTGGTGCGGGAATTGGTTTAACCATAAAAAATGGAGCCGTTTTAGATGATTCTGAAATTCTAGGCATATTTATTAATAACAGATTAGGTGTTAGCATTGGGAAAGTAATACTTTTTTTTAATGTAATTCTTTTTCTTTTTACCGCATGGTTAATATCGGTTGAAGTTGCAATGTATTCAATTTTAACTTTTTTGGTTACCGGAAAAGTTATCGACTTTAATGATTGAAGGCTTTGAAGATTATGTGGGCTTGATGATTATATCTGATGAAATTGGAAAAATAGAAGACCAACTAATTAATGATATAGGTGCCGGAATTACCGTTTACAAAGGCACTAAGGGACATGGAAAAAGAGGACCAAAAAAAGAAAGAGATATAATTCACACCGTAATTAATAGAATTGACATTAGAAAAACTTATAACCTAATTGAAAGCGCAGATGAAAATGCGTTTATTATTGAGTTTGATGTAAATAATATTAAAGGAGGTATTTTGAGAAAATATCTTACTACAGATAATTTAAAAAATATAACACCAAACTTTTCTAAAGCCAAGTAGAGTTTATCATATTCACTTTATCATTCTTACCTCAAGAGCTATTCCTTCATCCCGCAAATCAAAGTTCATTCTATTGTTAAACACATTCAAGTTTTCAAATGTAATTTCCATAATTTCATTATTTGATGTATCTGTTAAATTAGCCTCTAACCTTAATGATGACTCTGAGGAACCTTGAGCACCCCCAATATTGTTGTAATAAAAAACTTGGAAACTGCCCTTCCAATAGTCTTGGGTTTCAAAATTTTCCCACTGCATCGTGCCGTCGCCCTTAAAAGTTATTACTTGCTCTTTATATTGGTTGGTAATATTATTTCGATTAAAATTCTCAACTTTTACCACTCGTTTAAAGTCCCACTTCCCAATTAACTTATCTTCCTGACGTTCTATAAATTGCGTTCTATCACATCCAGAAATTATTAGTAATAAACCGAAGAATAATAACTTGAAATTTTTCATGATTATGGTTTTTTGCAAAATTTATCAATTATTATTCCAATAAACCTTACCTAGTTTCTGTTGTTTACTCATAAAATAAAATCACTTGAAAACACCAACATTCATGATTGCTTTTTTAATGATATTCGGCTGCAAGCCTTACGATAAAAAAGATGTTTACAATGAAGCTGCTGTTGTTGAAACGGATGAATTGGTTCACGAGAAAAACTCACTTGAGTGGTGGTATTTTACAGGGCATTTAAAAGAAAAAAATGGTGATAGAACCTTTGGTATTGAATATGTTTTTTTTCATACCAATCCTTTGGGGGTCAAGGATTATTCTTTAATGAATTTTGGTTTAACTGATCCTCAAAACAACAAATTCTATTTCGATTATGAAATAAAAGCATTAAAAAATAGGCTGAAATCTGAAAACCCAATTTCATTAAAAACGCCCAACGATGGCAAGGAATGTAGTTTAACTGGATTTAACGGAAACTATATGTTAAATGGTAAAATGAAAAATCATTCGATAGCTATAAACTTAAATACAACCAATAACCAAAAAGCTCTTTTACATGAAGGCCGAGGTTATAAAAAATATGGAGATTTGGCTGAGGCAGGTTATTATTCTTTTACTCGTCTACCTGCAGATGGCACCATAGAATTAAATGGAGAATCAATTGAAGTTGAGGGCTTATTATGGTATGATAGGCAATGGAACTGCGGCGAAATTTTTGGGGGTAAAGTAAGTTGGGATTGGATGGCGATTCAATTAAACGAAACTGAAGATGATATTATGGCCTATCAAGTAACCACACCTAGAATTGAAGAAAAGCAAATTTTTGGAGGAACTTACTACAACCCAAACTTTCAAATAAACTTAACCAACGAAAATTTAAACTTAAACCCAATTGAATATTGGGAAAGCGAAAAAACAGGTGTAAAATATCCCATAAAGTGGGAAGTAGAATTACCTAAGCAAAACACATTTTTAACTGTTGAAGCTTTGGTAAAAGACCAAGAATTAGACTTTAGGTTTGGTGCTTATACCATGAAATATTGGGAAGGAATGTGTAAAGTTACTGGCACTAAAGATGGCAAGAATGTAACTGGAAACGCCTATTTAGAAATGACCAACCGAAGAATTGCCAATAAAATTGAAAAAGATTTGTTGGCTAATCAAACCCCATAAAAAAAGCCCTTTTGCGAAAACAAAAGGGCTTTTCAATTTGAAAATATTTTAAGATTATCCTTTAATTAATACGCCATCGGCCAAAAAGGTTAATTTTTCTTCAGGTTCTGTAATTGCATCAATTTCCTCTTGAGATTTACCTGCATCTTCTGCATAATGTTTCAACTCATCAACAGGAATAACTGATTTTTTTACTTTTCCTTCAACAATAGCAACTTTTCCTTCAGAATCCATAGGAACAAAAAATCCGTAATCTTTAAACCTAACCATCAACTCTTTATCACCACCAATGTCCATTTTCATCCAACATCCTTTTTTCTGGCAACAAGAATTAATTCCAGACTCAACTTTTACAGTAATAGAATCTTGTTCGCCTAAAGCAGCTAATAATTCAGTTCCAGGAATAGCCTCTTCTGCTGTAATTTCAGCTCCATAGCTCATCATTCCATTAATTTCTTTGCCCATTATTTCATCTTCACCCATTTCAGCTTCTGCAGCTTCTTCTGCGGTCATTTCTGTATTGGTTTCTTCAGCTTCTGTTGCTGATTCTGTATTTTGAGCACCACAGCTCCATAATAATAATGATAATCCTAAAATGTAAGTTAACTTTTTCATTGTTTAATTTTTTGCAAATTTAATAACAAACCAATTTGGTTTTATGATTCTTGTCACCAAGCTTTACTTTGATAGAATTACAAATTCGGTTCTTCTATTTTGTTCTCGTCCTTCTTCTGTTTGGTTACTTGCAATTGGCCTAGTTTCTCCAAATCCTTTGAAAGAAAGTCGGGTTTTAGCCACTCCTTGACTTTGTAAAAATTCGGTTACAGAGTAAGCTCTATCAGTTGATAAAGCCAAGTTTACATCAGGTCTTCCAACATCATCTGTATGGCCATGAATAGCCAATTTAATACTTGGGTTTCTAACTAAATATTCGGCGAACTCAGCCAACATTAATTTACTTTCAGGTAGAATTTCTGCTGAGTTAGTTTCGTAAAAAATGTCTTCTAAATTATAGCTCTCTCCTACTTCAATTTCTTTTTGTTCCATTGTTATTTCTTGGTAAATTTCTTCATCAGTAGAATCTGAAAAAGAAACCAACTTGCTCTCAAAAGCTACTCCATCACCTTTAAGGTTAACAATAAAGTCTTCACCTTCATCTAGAGCAACAATAGCGGCATAACGACCATCCATAGAATCAACTTTAATTTCTTGAATGCTTTTAGAATTGATATTTTTTATCTCGATTTTGGCGTTTTTCACAGGCTCGCCTTGTTCATCTTTTACTTCGCCCCCCAAAAAGGCAACTTTGGCAGGCCTTGCTTCTTTGTATAAATCGAAAGTGTAAACATCAAAACCATTAAACTTATCGCCTAATTTATCTGAAGCGAAATACACTTTTTTACCATCTGTACTAACCATAAAACCATGTTCGTCTTCTTCTGTATTGATGGGGTAACCAATATTTTTGGGTGGAGTCCAACTACCATCATCTAATAATTTGGTGTAGTAAATATCATAACCACCAAAGCCCATGGGTCTATCTGATGAAAAATAAAGCGTTCTTGAATCTGAATGCATGTATGGAGATTTATCGTGGTATTCGGAATTAATTGGTGTTGGCAAAGGCTCTGCTTTACTCCAGTTTCCATTAACATCTCGCTCAGATCTAAAAATATCAATTTGCTTGCTTGTTTCTCGGTAAGTAGCGAAGTATAAATACCTTCCGTCTCCCGATAAAGAAGGTTGAGATTCCCAACTTCTATCAGAGTTTATGTTTTCCCCTAAATTCTCGGGCTCTGTCCATTCCCAAGCTGCATTGTAGTCATCATAATGAAACTCAGAGTGGTAAACATCGCAATTTTTATAACCACCACCAACAAACCTGCATATGGTTAAAAACAACTCTTTGTTGTTGATGGAAATTGTGGCTCCACCATAATTTTCGTTTTTAAATTTATTGAAAGGATGTTCCATCGGTTGGCCTACATCAAATGAGCCCCCGTAATGATTAGCCACTGTAAATTGCTCAATGTAGTTTGGACTATCAGATTTTACAACCGAAACTTGAACTTTTGATTGTTCTTCCTTTTTTCTAGTGAAATATAGATATTTATTATCAGGGGTTAAGAGTGGTAAATATTCATCTGCTTTTGTAGAAACATCGTTTACCAAAACCGGATTAAAAGGTACCGGATTAGCATAGGCATCGGAATAAAAAGAGGCGTACTTTAGGTCTTTTTCAATTTCTTCAACTTTTTTTGGATAATCTCTCGCGAATTTTGATTCGTCTTCACTCAAAAAATTTAAAAACTGTTTTTGATAAGATACGGCCTGAGCATATTCTTTTCTTCCCAAGACTATTTCGGCTAAATAATAAAAAACATCAGAGTGAAAATTCGGACAATTTATAGCCACCTTTAATAAATGCTCTTCAGCTGGTTTAAAGGAATTTCCTTCATATTTCGCTGTTTTTATTTTTTCAATGGCAATAGCAAAGTTAGCTGCAATATAATCTGGTTCAATTTCTAAAGCATCTTTTAAGTAACCAACACGTTTGTATTTATCAGTTTTTTTGTCGGTTCCTTTTTCATATAATTTAACAGCCTTAGGTGATAAATCTTCATCGCAGCTTTGTTCTTGAGCCATTGTAAATTGGCTAGAAAAAAACAGAAAAATAAAAATTAGACTTGAAAATTTTAGTTTTATCAACCTAAAAATATTTGGCTTGCAAATTTACAAGCAATTGTTGTGCTAAAGTTTCAAATTTTTAGCAACAATTGTTGTTATGTTTAACAAAAACCTAATAATCAACTGAATATTAAATTAGATTTTTATCTCCTTATTTTCAGCTTCGGTAATAAGTTCTTGCCTTTTTACATTGGCTTTTTCAACCAATTCATCGCCTTTAACACCCGCATTATCAATTAAGTCTTGTCCTTTTTTGTCTGCTTCTTTTAGAAGTTTACCTCCTGCTAATTCTGCAGCTTTTTTCTTTACAGGATTTGAGCCAGCTTCTTTTTTGAATTCATCTGCCCTAGCTTTGGCTTCAGCATTTAATTGGGCTGCACCTTTTTCAGCTTCTTTTACCAAGTTGGTCTTCTGAACTTTGGCTTCAGCAACTAACCTATCTCCTTGTTCGGTAGCAGTTTTAACCAGTTTGGCGCGTTCTTCGGCAATTTTCTTGTTCACGTCTTCTTTAGTTTCCTCAACTTTTTCTTTGACCTTTTCTTTTACTTGAGTTTTAACCTCGTCAATTTTACCTTTTGCTCCCTCATCGCCCATAATGCCGCTAATACGAGGTTTAACTGCAGGTTCGGTAACTGTTCCGCCAACAACTAATTCTAAATCAATATTATCGCTTGTAGATAAATCAACTCCTGTTTTACTTTTTACCTGACCTAATAACCCATTCAAAGTATTTGTTGCTGTTGCACCAAAAGTGGTTTTTGGAACCTTTGTAGCGATTACGTAATTTATATCTCCCTCAAATTTTGATTTGCCAGATATTGTTGCTTTTTGGCCACCTAAATTAACATCAAAAGGTTGGGTTACAATTTCGCCATTTTCAAAAGCAAATTTTATTTTGGTGTCTTTCAACTCCATTTTGGTGTATTTATCATTTTTGATAACATCTGCTGCTTTCTTTAACATACCAGAACCATCAATTATCATGTTGCTGGTTTTAAACAAACCTCCACCAGAAATTGAATTTAAATCAGGCTCCATATTACTCATTAACAATGTTTTAAAATTCATAGTGGTAGAAAAATTACCACTGGCTGATTCGCCAATTGGGGCAATTTTTTGAACCGTATTAAAGGTTTTAAAAGTTTTTTCTACATCAAAACCTTGAATATCCATAGAGAAATCAGCAGTTGGCTCCTCCAAATTTACAGGGTTGTAACTGCCACTCATGGCAATAGAGCCATCAAGCATATTCATTTTAAAATTGTTAAGCTTGGCAACTCCTTCTTTTACAGTAATTAATCCGTTTAACGATTTCATTTCCATGCCATCATAAAGCAATTGGTCAATTTTAGCTGTGAAGGCCAAATCTAAATTTTCGGGAATTTGAATAATCTCCATATCCTCTTCAGCAGGAGTTTCAGTATTTGCTTCGGTTTCAGCTTCAGTGGTTTCTGCTCCTATCAATTCATCAGAATCGATTAAAGTAGAAGCTAAATCTAAGGTGCCATACAAAGTTTGCTCATGCAGGTAATAAGGTAAAAAGTTAGAAACTGTTCCGTTTAGCTTGATATCAGACTTACCCAAAAGCATTTCGAAGTTACTTAAATCAATTTTTTGAGGTGAAAAATCTAAATACGCAGATTTGATATTAATTGGATAATCTAATGTTGGGTCAACATATTCAAATCCGGTAAGAATCATTTTACCTGTTGCATTAAACTGATCGTATTGCTCGTTTTCTAAAGCGCTCATTTTACCGGCAAAGTTTGCATCAGCTGTTATGGTTCCTGAAAAGCGCATTCCTTCATCAAGAGGAACAACCTCGGCTAAACTTTCAAAGTTTATTTGTGATTGAATTTTTGCCTTAAAGTCTGGATCTGAAACAGGTTTAACCAAATACATTGAAAAATCTATTGGATTGTCTCCAAGCTCAACGTGAAATTTCTTCAAATCAATTACTGTGTTATCATCAACACCATCTTTATTGTCAATTAATAAATCTATGTTAATGTTTTCAGCAGATTTTGGTAAATCAGGATAGTTGAATCGGGCATTGTTAACTTTTAAGTCCATATTAAATGCAGGCATTTTTACATCGTTGTAGGTACCTTTTACCATTCCTGCCAAAGTGAAATTACCTGAAGTTTCAATCCCTTCAAAGTCTTTGGAATATACTGCAGGAACTAATGAAAGTATGCTTTTAAAAGTATTGTTTGGCGCACCAAAGGTTAAATTCATATCTATATCATCAGCAGGCATGGCCAACCATCCATCAAAATTTAAAGCCAATTGATTTAACATTAATTCATTCTCTTTAAAAGTGAATTTAAAATTGGTTAAGTCCATTTCTAAATTCATGTCTAAATCGACTTTGGTGTTTTTTAAATATGCTAAGTTTTCATATATCATAGTAAATTGCTCAATTGTCGATTTTGTTTCGAGCAGAAAAACATCTAAGGTAAAATCTCCTTTTCCTGCATGGTTAAACCCTTTCATTTCCATAAAAAAGGCATACAAAGCATCATCGTAAACAAAGTTTACATTTTTTAGACTGTATTCTTTAAGGGCCATTTTGAAGTCTCCTCCTTCTTCTTCAGGAGTTGTTTCTTCGGTTTCTTCAGATGGTTTTGCTACATCGTAATTGGCTTTTCCGTTTTTTAAAACTTTGATATAGAAATCTGCATTTTCAACAGATATACTATTAATTGAAATTTGAGAACCTGTAACCACATTCATAACATCTAAAGTGGTTGAAAGTGTGCCAATTTTGGCCAACTTAACGCCTTCAAAATCTTCAATTCCTGCTACTTCGACATCGTTAATAGTAAAGGTTAAATTTGGAAAATTTGAGAAAATTGATAAATCGAAATCTCCAAAATTTACAGTTGCATTCAGGTTTTTATTTGCCTCATCTTTTACCAATTGCACCAAGTTATCTTTAAAAATTACTGGAACCAAAACCAATAAAAGAAGTACCAAGAATACTAAGCCACCAAGAATTTTCGCAATGAGTTTCATAAACAAAATGAATAATAAAAATGAAGTGCTAAGGTAAGAAGCCTTTTGGTATTACACTGCTTTTGTAGATAATTTAAAGGCTGTTTTAAAAAAATTTAACCTTATAGGTTTTTTTCGCCAAGTTCGCCTTCTGCAGAGGCTATTACAGTTGAAACAGTAGCGTCTCCTGTTACATTTACTACAGTTCTAAGCATGTCTAAAATACGATCTACAGGAAAAATAATGGCAATCCAAGCTGGGTTTAATCCAACAGATTGCAAAACCATAATCATCATTATTAAACCCGCACTTGGAACCGCAGAAGCTCCAATTGAAGCCAATGTTGCTGTTAATACTATGGTTAATTGTTGAGCAAAACTTAAATCTATCAAATGAAATTGCGCCAAAAACACCACTGCAACGGATATGTACAACGAAGTTCCATCCATGTTTACTGTAGCACCAATTGGCAAAACAAACGAGGTTATTTTTTTGGATACTCCGAGCTTTTCGTTTACACACTCCATGGTTACGGGCAATGTTGCTGCACTAGAAGATGTAGAAAATGCCAAGGCTTGTGCTTCTCCAATTCCTTTAAAAAAGTCTTTGTAAGAAATACCCTTTACAAAAAAGTGCACAATAAGTGGATATATAACCAAAATTAGCAACCCTAACCCTATAATAACTGCCAAAGAATAAGTTCCTAACCCTAAGAAAATTTCTAAAACTTTTCCTGGGTCATCTCCTGCCATTTCAGATATTTTTCCTGCTAATAAGGCAAAAACAAAAAATGGGGCAGCTTTCATAACCACATCAACCATTTTTAAAAAAATTTCGTTGCTACCAACCACAAAATCAAAAACAGGTTTGGCTTTGTCTTCATCTATCATAAGCATAACAGCGCCAAAAAACAATCCGAAGAAAATTATTTGAAGCATTAAACTATTACTTCCTAAGGCAAAAAATATGTTAGAAGGAACCACATCTACCAAAATTTGAAGCGGGCCATCTTCTTTGCGGTCTTTGGCTGATTTCACTTTGGCCAAAACACCAATATCTTCAATATCAGAACCATGATAATTTGCAATGGCAACCTCTTTTAAATGAGAATATTGAGGATCATTAAGGTAATTTTTGCCATCTTTAATTTCTACTCCATTTGTTTCTTGCACCCAAAGCTCATAGCTTAATCTGTTTAAAACGCGCTGCTCTTGATCTACATATTCTCCTGGTTTTGAAATATTTACAATGCCTAAACCAACACTAATAGCAATTACTGTAGTAACCAAATAAGCGCCTAATGTTTTAATCCCAATTTTCCCCAGACTATTGATATCCTTTAAATCTGCAATTCCTTTAATGATTGAAAATAAAACTAAAGGAATAGCAATTAATTTTAAAAGATTAATAAAAATTACCCCAAATGGATTAATCCAATCTATGGTAAACTTGCTCCATCCCAAAAAGCTTGAAAGTATGGCCCAAATAACCCCCAAAATGAGCCCTATAATTATTTTCCAATGTAATGGGATATTTTTCATATCGTATTTAATCTTTTCATGAGTAAATGATCTGCAATAACCAATGCTGCCAAAGCTTCTACAATTGCTACAGCGCGAGGTACTACACAGGCGTCATGCCTACCTTTTCCTTCAACAACAACCTCTTCGCCATTTGTGTTTACTGATTTTTGCTTTTGTAAAATTGTGGCCACAGGCTTAAAAGCAATGTTAAAGTTAATTGGCATTCCGTTGCTTATTCCACCTAATAAACCGCCTGCATTATTAGTTTCTGTGATAATATTTCCATCTCTATTTTTGAGAATATCATTGTGTTGAGAGCCAAGCATTTTTGCTGAATGAAAACCAGAACCAAACTCAACGCCTTTAACAGCATTAAGGGAGAAAAAAGCTTTGCCTAAATTGGCATGAAGTTTTTCAAAAATTGGTTCTCCTAACCCTACTGGAACATTTTTTATAATACCGGTAATTACTCCTCCAACAGTATCGCCTTGCTTTCTAATGGATTTTAAATAGGTTTCCATTTTAACTGCACTTTCTTGGTGGGCAGTTCTTAATGGGTTTTCTTCAATAAAATCAAAATCCAATGTAGCGTTTTCAGGTATTTCTATTTCTCCAACAGATTTTACAAAAGCAACAATTTCGATGTTTTGTAATTGTAAAAACTGTTTACAGATTGCTCCTGCAACAACCCAATTTGCTGTTTCTCGGGCAGATGACCTTCCTCCTCCACTTACCTCTCTTATTCCATATTTACTTTGGTATGTAAAATCTGCATGCGAAGGCCTAAATGTATTTTCAAGGTGGCTGTAATCTTTACTTTTTTGGTTAGAGTTTTCAATTACCCAAGCAATTGGCATTCCTGTGGTTACATTGTTTTTTAAACCTGATAAAAAGTTGGGTAAATCTTGTTCTTTTCTTTGGGTTGTTAAATGGCTTTGCCCCGGTTTTCTTCGGGCCATTTCAGCAGAAATTAAATCTAAATTTAATTCTAATCCTGCAGGAAAACCATCTAATATTCCACCTATAGCTTGTCCGTGAGATTCGCCAAAAGTGGTTAGTTTTACAATATTTCCTATAGAATTACTTGCCATAGTTGGCAAATGTAGTTTTTTTGATTTCGGATTAATTCAAAGACAAATTGAAACTCTAATTTTTTAATGTTAAAATTTAAAATCGCAGTTTTTATTTTCACGATTGCTGCTTCAATGTGTTTAAAAGCACAAGAACTAAATGTTTACCTATTTCCGGGACAAGGAAGCGATTATAGAATTTTTGACTCTTTACAACTAGAAAAAAGATACATTTTACATTACATGCATTATGCTGAACCTAACAAAAAGGAAACTTTAAGTAATTATTCAAATGCGTTTTCTTCAAAAATAGATACTACAAATCCTTTCATTCTAATTGGGGTTTCTTTTGGAGGAATGATTTGTGCCGAGTTAACCCAAAAACTTAATCCTACAAAAACTATAATAATTTCTTCTGCAAAAAATAAATCAGAAATCCCTAAAAGGTATAGGTTTATGAAAAAAATCCCTTTGTACAAATTAATACCTGCAAGCGTTTACAAATGGAGTTCGTTTATTGTGCAACCAATTTTTGAGCCCGATAGGAAAAAGAATAAAACTACTTTTAAAGCAATGTTGAGGGATAAAAACCCAAAATTTTTAAAACGAGCAACACATATGATTGTTAATTGGCAACTAGAAAATTATGAATCGGAAATTTATAGTATTCATGGCACCAAAGACCACACTTTACCTTTAAAACAAAACAATCACACCTTTATAGTTGAAAAAGGTTCGCACATGATGATGTTAACTCAAGGAACAAAAATTTCTAATTTGATTTCGCAAATTTTAAGCAAATCAAAAGATTAATAAATTTAGCGAGATGGAAAATACTCAAAAGGAAGAATTACGGTCGGAAATTGAATTAGAAATTATTTCTACCAAAGGAAAAATCACTGAGTATAAAGAATTTACAAAACCTATTTCTCCAGAAAATGCCATTGGCAGGGTATCTAGAATGGATGCCATCAACAATAAAAGCATCGTAGAAGCAGCCCAAAGAAAAGCTGAAGAAAAACTATACCAATTATTGAAAATGCAGGAAAATATTGATGATGCCGATTTTGGAGTTTGCGCTCGTTGCAACAATGAAATTCCTATTGGAAGACTGTTATTGATGCCTCAATCTAGGTTTTGTGTTCATTGTGCAAGCCGCAATTAAAATCTATAAAACAAGCTTAAGTCTCCTATTATTTTTTGGTTTAAATCTAGGGTAGAAGAATTTGAAATACTTTTTTCGCCTGTAACATTATTGGTTTCATGTCTCGAATTCATGGTATACAAACCTCTTACTTCCATTGCTGTTGTTAGTGTAAACCTTTCTGACAAAGACCACAAAACACCCATATGCGACCTAACCCCCAATGCGAGGCTATGGGTATTATAAGACTGTAATTGGTTAACCCCTTCAAAATCATAATCTGGTAATAATATACTTGAGTTGCCTGCATAATAACTTGAATCTCCATTGGCTTTATAAATTGTTTCATTAAAATTTTCTCTTGTGTTTTTATACCCCACAAGGGCATCTAAAGCAAATAGTAAAGTGTGTTTATTTTCGGTTGGTTTTCTATATTCCCATCCAAAACCCAAAAGAGTCATATTGTTATCTCTATTTGTGTTCAAAACCTTTTTCTGAGTTGGGGATATTTCAATAGTGTTTTGGTTGAAGTCTAAGTAGAAATTGTTATCTCTTTCGAAATTTAAACTGTAACGAAGAGCGTTGCCAGACTCTTGTAACTTTTTGTATGTAACATTAAGTGATAAAGTACTTGGTGCTCCGCCTAAAAATACACCTCCAAAAGTTTGATAATTAAAGCCAATTTCATGGTTGATAATTTTTGTTCCTTTTTTTGTTTCTATTGTATCTCTAGAAAACTGAGCAAAAAGTAAATTTGAAATTATTACTAAAGCAAATACTGATGTTAACTTTTTCATTTTTAGGATTTTAATTTTGACAAATAACACCGACTTTTCAATTTTATTATTTT